>JACDJA010000319.1_pt1 | contig 59277 bp, 59 predicted proteins | sample 7449241 | NCBI WGS metagenome assembly JACDJA01 (sample SAMN14253289, study PRJNA609438) | sludge metagenome | isolation source: initial anaerobic sludge | collected 2018-12-20 | reverse complement strand
TTCCTTCAGCCGGGTCGCTTCCTCGACCGCGATTTCGTCGAACGGATTCATCGACATCTTGACGTTGGCGATGTCCACGCCAGTGTGATCGGATTTCACGCGCACCTTGACGTTGTAGTCAACCACGCGCTTGACCGGTACCAGGACCTTCATCGAGCATACTCCAGAATGGAAAGAAAACAGGACGGCCGCGCCCGACGACGAATCGCGTCGCGCGCGGCCCCATCAGTAACCGCCCAGCGCCCGCACATGCGCCACCGCGCTGCGCCCCAGGGCGGACAGGTCGTAACCGCCTTCGAGGAAGCTGACGATCCGCCCCTGGGCGGATTCGGCCGCGATCTCGACCAGACGTTCGGTGATCCAGGCGTAGTCCGCCTCGACCAGTTTCAGGCTGCCCATGTCGTCCTCGCGGTGGGCGTCGAACCCCGCCGACACCAGGATCAGCTCGGGCCGGAAGCCGCTCAGCGCCGGCAGCCAGTATTTCGACACGAGGTCGCGGATCACGTCGCCGCCGGAATACGCATCGACGGGGATGTTGATCATGTTCGGCCCCAGATCCTCATGGCGGGTATCCGGGAACAAGGGATATTGATAGAAGCTGCACATCATGACCCGGGATTCTTTCAGGAAGACCTCTTCCGTCCCGTTGCCATGGTGGACATCGAAATCCACGATGGCGACGCGCGACAGCCCATGGTGGTCCAGGGCGTAGCGGGCCGCGATGGCGACGTTGTTGAAGAAGCAGAACCCCATGGCCTTTTCGGGACAGGCATGATGCCCCGGCGGGCGGATGGCGCAGAAGGCCGTCTTCGCATGGCCGTCCAGGATCTCGTCCAGCGCCGTCAGGCCGGCGCCGGCCGCCGCCCAGGCCGCCTGGAGCGTGTCCGGGTTCATGATCGTGTCCGGATCCAGCGGGAAGTAGCCATGCGCCGGCGCGTGCTGGCGCAGGAACGCCAGGTATTCCGGCGTGTGCACCCGCAGCACGTCTTCGGGTTCGGCGGGGCGCGCCGTGCGGTGAGACAGGAAGTCCATCAGGCCGTTGGCGGTCAGCTGGTCGGCCACCGCATCCAGGCGTTGAGGGCATTCGGGGTGCCAGGCCCCCATCTCATGCAGTCGGCAGGCTGGATGGGTAATATAGAGTGTCTCCATAAGGGCGATTATGTTCAGACCAACCCGTATTTTGCAAGTTGCCGTAGCGTCGCTTTTTATATCCGGCTGCGCCAGCAGCCACAGCGGTTCCGAACCGCCCGCCGCCTCCCACTCGGGGGCAACGAATCAAACAATCGTTTCAAACGGTCGTACCAATTCTAGCAGAACACAGCCGGCGCAGGGAGACTTCCTCGGACCCGATGGTCGCCTGCTGCCCGAAGTGCGGTCGTTCGCCCGGGAAACCGCCCGGGCGAACGACCTGCCCCTGGAAAACGTCGAGACCCTGCTGGCCGAGGCGCGCTACGACGCCACGGCGGCCCGTCTGATGACGCCGCCCGCGCGTTCGGGCCGTATCCGCCGCGCCTGGACCAGCTACCGCCAGCGCCACGTCGACGCGGTGCGCATCCGCGAGGGCGTCTCCTTCTGGCGGGCGCACCGATCCGCGATCGACCGCGCCAGCGCCCGCACGGGCGTGCCGCCCTCGATCATCGTCGCCATCATCGGCATCGAAACCGTCTACGGCCGCTACACTGGCGACTACCGGGTGCTGGACACCCTGGCCACCCTGGGATTCCGCTATCCCGATCCGAACCGGCCGGAACGCCAGGCGATGTTCCGCGAACAGCTGGCCGATCTGATCGTGCTGGACCACCGGGGGGAACTGGACGCGCGGGTCGTGGAAGGCTCGTTCGCGGGAGCCATGGGACTGCCGCAGTTCATGCCGGGCAGCCTGATGCGCTACGCGGTGGACGGCGACGGCGACGGCCGCGTGGACCTGGCCGGCAACACGGACGACGCCATCGCCTCGGTGGCGGCGTTCCTGCAGGCCCACGGCTGGGTGCGCGACGTGCCGGTCTTCGCGCCCGTGGTCCTGCCCGCCGGCGCCGCGCGGCTGGCCCAGGACGGGCTGAAGCCGGAAAGCGACTGGGCCGCGCTGAAGGCCGCCGGCGCCCGGGCGCTGCCGGGCGGCGGTCCGGCCTGGCAGGCCCAGGCACTGGGGGTGATCGACCTGCGCGACGAGATCCGCGGCACCCACGACGTGCGCTGCGCCACGCCCAATTTCTTCGCCATCACCCACTACAACCGCAGCTATTTCTACGCGGCGTCGGTGGCGGACCTGGCGCACGAGATCGCCGACCGCGTCGGCTACGGCGACCCGAACCGCTTTGGCGGACCGGGCGCCTAGGTGTGGCGCGGGACGGCGTTCAGTTGAACACGCCGGAAGACAGGTAGCGGTCGCCCCGGTCGCAGACGATGAAGACGATGGTGGCGTCCCGCACCGTGGCGGCCACGCGCAGCGCGGCCACGGCCGCGCCGGCCGAGGAAATCCCGCCGAAGATGCCTTCCTCGGCGGCCAGGCGCCGGGCCATGGTTTCCGCCTGTTCCTGGGTGATGGGCTCGAAGGCGTCGACGCCGGCCGGGTCGTAGATGCTGGGCTGGTAGGCTTCCGGCCATTTGCGGATGCCGGGAATGTGGGCGCCTTCGGCCGGCTGGGCGCCGACGATGCGCACGGCCGGATTGCGTTCGCGCAGGTACGAGCCCACCCCCATGATGGTGCCGGTCGTGCCCATGGCGCTGACGAAGTGCGTGACTGCGCCGCCGGTCTGTTCCCAGATTTCCGGGCCGGTGGTTTCGTAATGGGCGCGGGGATTGTCGGCGTTGGAGAACTGGTCCAGGACCTTGCCCTTGCCTTCGGACTGCATCCGCAGCGCCAGGTCGCGGGCGTATTCCATGCCCCCGCCCTGCGAAGGCGTCAGGATGAGCTCGGCCCCGTAGGCCGTCATGGCGGCACAGCGTTCCTGGGTCGAGTTGTCCGGCATGATCAGGACCATATGGTAGCCGCGCACGGCGGCCGCCATGGCCAGGGCGATCCCGGTGTTGCCGCTGGTCGCCTCGATCAGGGTGTCGCCGGGACGGATGTCGCCGCGCGATTCGGCCTGGCGGATCATGCTGAGGGCGGCGCGGTCCTTGACCGAGCCGGCCGGATTGTTGCCTTCCAGCTTGGCCAGGATCACGTTTCCGCGCGGTTCGCCGACGTCGCCCGGCACCCGCTGCAGGCGCACCAGAGGCGTGGAACCGATGATGTCTTCGATGGTGGGGTAGGTTTTCATGGACGGAATCATACACCCGCCCATCCGCCGCGCCGGCCTTGTCCCCGGGCCGGAATATGCTTATGAAAAGACGGCATATCCCGGCCCGGTGACGGGACGGAGCGGGCTCAGCGCCGGCCCGCCGCCGAAGGCCTGGCCGGCCCGGCCGAGCCGCCGGTCCCGGCCGAGCCGCCGGTCCCGGTCGGGCCGGCGGCCCGGGCGTCGCCCCCCTGCCCCGACAGGCGCGTGCCGCCGCCGTCGATGGTCAGGCCCGCCGATTGCAGGGACTGGGCCCGGCGCGGGCCGATGCCGCGCACCCGGTCCGACAGGTCGGCGAACGACAGGTAGCGCCCGCCCCGCGCGCGCTCGTCGAGGATGACCTGGGCGGTCTTGGGACCGATGCCGCGGATGCCCCGCAACTGGTCCAGCGTGGCGGTGTTCAGGTCCACGGCGCCCGCCGCGCCGGCCCAGGCCAGGGCGGCGATGCCGGCCGCCGTCAGCAGGCGCGACAGGCCGCGTGCGCGGCGATGGGCCGGGCGCCGGGCGCATGGCCCGCGGCCCGGACCAAAGGCCCGGCCTGGGCCGGGGTCCGGGACCGGCGTTCCGGCCGCGGGGGCATGGGCGCGAACGGCATCGGAAGGCCCGCCGGCCGGTCGACCGGCCGTCTCGTGCAGAAAAGGATTCATGACCGACTCCTGTGGTGTGAGAGTCCGGTCATGATGCCCCGGGCGGGCGTCGAATGGAGGGGGGCTTGATCCGGAATGTCCGTCCGGGAAAACGATCAGCCGACCGTCAGCCGCCCCGATTCCAGCAGCCGGCCGACGTAGGCGTTCACCCCGGTCTGCACGTCGCTGAAGGCGCCCGTGTAGCCGGCGGCGCGCAGCCGGGTCAGGTCGGCCTGGGTGTGGCTCTGGTAGCGGCCCTTCAGGTCGTCCGGGAACGGGATGTAGCGCAGCTGGCCGCCCGCCGCCAGTTCCGGCAGCGGCAGGGCCAGCTGCCCCTGGTGCACGCGCAGGCTGTTGACCACGGTCTGGGCCACGTCGTTGAAGGGCTGCGCGCGCCCGGTGCCGCAGTTGAAGATGCCGGAGACCTCCGGGTGGTCCAGGAAGTGCAGGTTGACCTTGACCACGTCGTCGACGAAGACGAAGTCGCGCTGCTGGCCGCCGTCCGGATAACCGTCCCAGCCGCCGAACAGCCGCACGTGGCCTTCGCTCGCGTACTGGTTCATGTTGTGGAAGGCCACCGACGCCATGCGGCCCTTGTGCTGCTCGCGCGGGCCGTAGACGTTGAAGTAGCGCAGGCCCACCACCTGGGCCGTGAGGCGGTCCATGCGCCGGCGCAGGACCTGGTCGAACAGCAGCTTGGAATAGCCGTAGACGTTCAGCGGCGCCTCGCAGGCCGGGTCTTCCACGTAGCGCGGGCCGGCGCCGTACACGGCGGCCGACGAGGCGTACAGGAAGGGGACTTCCCGGGCCTGGCAGTATTCGAACAGTTCCAGCGTGACGCGGAAGTTGTTGTCCATCATGAAGCGGCCGTCGCGCTCCGTCGTGTCGGAGCAGGCGCCCTGGTGGAACACGGCGTCGGGGCGCGGCAGTTCGCCCGCCAGGACGCGGCGTCGGAACTCGTCCTTGTGCTGGTAGTCGGCGATCCCCAGGTCGGCCAGGTTGCGGAACTTGTCGCCGTCGGTCAGGTCGTCGACCGCCAGGATGTCGGTGATGCCGCGCGCGTTCAGGCCGCGGACCAGGTTGCTGCCGATGAAGCCGGCCGCGCCGGTGACCACGATCATGATGTCAATTCCTCTGCGGTGACGATGGAGGTGCCCAGCTTGCCGACGACGATGCCGCCGGCGCGGTTGGCCCACGTCATGGCCTCGAACCAGTCCAGGCCGGCGGCCCGGGCGACGGCCAGGGTGGCCAGCACGGTGTCGCCCGCGCCGGACACGTCGAAGACTTCGTGGGCCTGGGCGTCCACGTGCTGGCGGCCCTGCCCGGTGTACAGGGTCATGCCCTGCTCGGAGCGGGTGATCAGCAGGGCCTCGAGATCCAGTTCCCGGCGCAGGGCCTGGGCGCGGCGCGTCAGGTCGTCCTCCGAATCCCAGCGGCCGACGGCGTCCTGCATCTCGCTGCGGTTGGGCGTGACCAGGGTGGCCCCCCGGTAGCGCGGATAGCGGTGGCCCTTGGGATCGACCAGGACCGGAATGCCGCGTTCGCGGGCCGCCCGGATCATGGGTTCGACCCGGGACAGGGCGCCCTTGGCGTAATCCGACAGCACCAGCAGGTCGTAGTCCGCCAGGACGCCGGCCAGGCCGGCGTCCAGCGTGTCCAGCGCGCGCGCGCCCGGCCCCTGCTCGAAATCGACCCGCAACAGCTGCTGCTGGCGTCCCAGCACCCGCATCTTCAGCGTGGTGTCCATGCCCTCGGCGTCCTCGACCAGATGGTCGCGCACGCCGGCCTCGCGCGCCAGGGCGCGCACGCGGGCGCCGGCCTCGTCGGCGCCGACGACGCCCAGCAGCCCCACGCTGGCGCCCAGGGCGACGATGTTGCGGGCCACGTTGGCCGCCCCGCCCAGGCGGTCTTCCCGACGGGCGACCCGCACCACGGGCACGGGTGCCTCGGGCGAGATGCGGTCGACTTCGCCGAACCAGTAGCGGTCCAGCATGATGTCTCCGGCGACGAGGATCCGGGCGGCGGCGGCCGCCCGGGCCGGGAATGGCGTCATCGAATTTCCTCCAGGCGGCGGGGCCGATAGGTTTCCCAGGTGTTGCAGCCCGGGCACTGCCAGTAATAGCGCCGCGCCTCGAAGCCGCAATGCCCGCAGGCATAGCGGTCCAGGCGCTGGGTGTGCTTGTGGATCATGCTGCGCAGCAGGCCCAGGTCGGCACCCGGCACCAGGGGCTCGTCCGGCAGGCTCTCGGCCCCCTGGCCGAGCTCGACTTCGAGCAGGCGGTCCAGCCCCAGCAGCGAGGGATGGGCGCGCAGCGCCTGGCGGGCGAAGGCCCAGGCGGGGACGGCGCCTTCCGTGGCGCGCAGGGCGCGGAAGATCACGTTGAACAGGTCGAGCGTCGGCAGCCGGGCATACTGGTCGCGCAGCAGCGACAGGCCTTCGGCGGCGCGCCCCAGGGCCGCATGGCAGTCCAGCAGCGGCTGGGCGACCAGGCCGGAGAATTCAGGCGCCGTGGACAGGACGTCCTGGAGCTGCGCGCGCTGGGATTCCAGGTCGCCGCGCAAGGCCGCCCAGCGGGCGCGCAGCATGCGCACGCGGGTCTCGGAGGCCGGTGTGGAGCCGTTCTGGCGCGCGGCGTTCTCGGCGGCGTCCAGGGCCTGGGCGGCGGCGTCGAAATCGGGCGTCCTGGACTCCATCAGCGCCTGGGCGCGCTCGCAGTGGTAGTGCGCCAGCTGCGGGACGGGCTCGTCGGTGCGGCCGCGCAGCTGCTGGACGGTGTCGATGGCCTTGTCCCAGTCGTGCTCGGATTCGTGGATCCGGACCAGGGCGCGCAGGGCCTCCAGCACGTGGCGGGTCCGCAGCACCGCCTGGAAGCCCTGTTCGGCGCGGTCCAGCATGCCGGCCTTGAGGAAATCCTGGGCCAGGGCCAGCTGGGCGTTTTCACGATCCGGCAGGGGCAGGTCCTCGCGCGAGAGCAGACTCTGGTGCACGCGGATGGCGCGTTCGATCTCGCCCCGGCGGCGGAACAGGCTGCCCAGGGCGAAATGCAGTTCGGTGGTTTCCGGGTCGAGCTTGGCGACCTCGACGAAGGCGTCGATGGCGCGGTCTGGCTGCTCGTTGAGCAGGAAGTTCAGGCCCTTGAAGTAGGAATCGGGCAGCGCCCGGGTTTCCGACAGCATCTGGCGGAAGTCGAAGCGCGCCGCCAGCCAGCCCAGGCCGAACAGCACCGGGACGATGATCAGCCACCAGGGCTCGAAATCCACGACGACTCCCGGAATCTACAGGGGCGCCAACGGCGCGACGGTCTCGGGGATCACCGGGGCGGACGCGGTCTGGGGATGATCCAGGGCGTCCTGGGCGCGGGCGAGTTCGCGGCGCAGGCGGTTGATTTCGCGGCGGCGACGCAGCATGGACGTGGCCGCCACGAGCAGGCCGAATGCCACCCCCAGGACGAAGGCGGTCAGCATCACGACGATCAGCGGGACCTGGCTGAGGACGTGGTCGGCGAACAGGCCAACATCCACCGGCGCCGTGTTCTTCAGGGCGAAAAGCAGCACGATGACAAAGATCACCAGCCGCAGAATCCAGACCAGGTAGCGCATGCGACAAGCTCCTCGGGACAATCTCTCTATTGTAAACGGAAAGCGCCCCCACGCCGCGGGGCCGCCCACCTCGCAGCGAGTACGCTGCTCGGATTCGTCAGGCACGGAATAGTCCGCAGGGGACTATTCCGTGTCCGGGCTCATCCCGGCGGCAAAAAGAAAACGGGCGGCGCCTCTAAAGGCACCGCCCGTCGTTCGGCCGCGATGGCGCGGCCCGGCCCGCGTCACATCATGCGGGCCTGGTACAGATCGGCCACGGTGGCGGGTTCGTCGGCGTCTCCGCCGCCGGGCCCCTGGTCCACGCGTTCGCGCAGTTCCTTGCCCGGCTTGAAGTGCGGCACCAGCTTGGCCGGCACGTGCACTTTTTCGCCGGACTTCGGATTGCGCCCCACGCGCGGCTGGCGCCGCGAGAGGGAAAAGCTGCCGAAGCCGCGGATTTCGATGCGCTGACCCTGGGCCAGCGCATCGGCCATCGCGTCCAGGACCGTCTTGACCGCAAAGTCCATGTCGCGGGCCGCCAACTGCGGATAGCGGCCCGCCAGCACGGCGATGAGTTCGGACTTGGTCAGGCCAGGCATCACTCGTCGCGCTGCTGGTCGAGCTTGGCCTTCAGCAGGGCGCCCAGGTTGGTGGTGCCCGAGGAGGCGCTGGCTTCGGTCATGCGCTGGATGGTTTCGGCCGTTTCGGCGTTGTCGCGGGCCTTGATCGACAGCTGGATCGAACGCGCCTTGCGGTCGATGTTGATGATCATGGCTTCGACCTGGTCGCCGGCGTGCAGGACCGTGGTGGCGTCCTCGACGCGGCCGGCGGAGATTTCCGAGGCGCGCAGGTAGCCTTCGACGTCCACGGACAGCGTCACGACGGCGCCCTTGGGTTCGACGGACTTCACGGTGCCCGACAGGACGGCGCCCTTGTCGTAGGTGGCCACGAAGTTGTTGAACGGATCGCCTTCCAGTTGCTTGACGCCCAGGGAGATGCGTTCCTTGTCGGTGTCGATGCCCAGCACCACGGCGTCGATCTCGTCGCCCTTCTTGAAGTTGCGCACGGCTTCTTCGCCGGTCTCGGACCAGGAGATGTCGGACAGGTGCACCAGGCCGTCGATGCCGCCGGGCAGGCCGACGAACACGCCGAAGTCGGTGATCGACTTGATGGCGCCGTGGACCTTGTCGCCGCGCTTGAAGTTGGAGGCGAAATCTTCCCAGGGGTTCGGGCGGCACTGCTTCATGCCCAGCGAGATGCGGCGGCGGTCTTCGTCGATTTCCAGGACCATGACTTCGACTTCTTCGCCCAGGGTCACGACCTTGCGCGGATCGACGTTCTTGTTGGTCCAGTCCATTTCGGAGACGTGCACCAGGCCTTCGATGCCGGCCTCGACTTCGACGAACGCGCCGTAGTCGGTCAGGTTGGTGACCTTGCCGAACAGGCGGGTGCCTTGCGGGTAGCGGCGGCCCAGGCCGATCCAGGGATCTTCGCCTAGCTGCTTGACGCCCAGCGAGACGCGGGACTTTTCCTGGTCGAACTTGAGGACCTTGGCTTCGATTTCCTGGCCCACCTGCAGGACTTCGGACGGGTGGCGGACACGGCGCCAGGCCATGTCGGTGATGTGCAGCAGGCCGTCAATGCCGCCCAGGTCCACGAACGCGCCGTAGTCGGTGATGTTCTTGACGATGCCCTTGACGATGGCGCCTTCGTGCAGCGTTTCGAGCAGCTTTTCGCGTTCCTCGCCCATGCTGGCCTCGAGCACGGCGCGGCGCGACAGCACGACGTTGTTGCGCTTGCGGTCGAGCTTGATGACCTTGAATTCGAGGGTCTTGCCTTCGTAGGGGGTGGTGTCCTTGACGGGACGCAGGTCGACCAGCGAGCCCGGCAGGAAGGCGCGGATGCCGTTGGTCATGACCGTCAGGCCGCCCTTGACCTTGCCGGTGATGGTGCCGTTGACCAGTTCGCCGGATTCCAGGGCCTGTTCCAGTTGCAGCCAGGCCGACAGGCGCTTGGCGCGGTCGCGCGACAGGATGGTGTCGCCGTAGCCGTTTTCCAGCGAATCGATGGCGACGGAGACGAAGTCGCCGCCTTCCACTTCCAGGTCGCCCTGGTCGTTCAGGAATTCTTCGAGGGGAATGTAGGCTTCGGACTTGAGGCCTGCGTTGACCACGACGAAATTGTGGTCGATGCGCACGACTTCGGCGGAGATGACCTCGCCGGAGCGCATGTTCTGATCCTTGATGCTGGCGGCAAACAGATCGGCGAAGCTTTCGCCGCCCAGGGCGGCTTCAGTGGTAAGGGTGGACATGAACGATAGATCCATACGCCCCGAAGGGCAGTCATGACACGCCAGGCAAAACGCCCGGCGGAGTGAAAAAACATCCCGCCCGAAGGAAACGCCGGCAATGGCGCCCCGTCAGGCAGGCCCGCGTGCGGACCAGAGATCCAGCACTTGACGCACCACGTCATCGATCCCTTGATGGGACGAATCCACGGTGACCGCATCCGCCGCCGCAACAAGCGGCGCATGCGCCCGACCCCGGTCTCGCGCATCGCGCGCCCGCAGGTCTTGCAAAAGGTCGTCTAGGTTAGCAGAAAAACCCTTGTCCTTCAACTGCTTATGGCGCCGTTGCGCCCGCACCTCGACGCCCGCGTCAAGAAAGATTTTCAGGGAGGCGTCGGGAAAGACCACGGTGCCCATGTCGCGCCCGTCGGCCACCAGGCCCGGCGCCCGGCGGAAATCCCGCTGGCGCGCCAGCAGCGCCTCGCGCACCGCCGGCCAGGCGGCCACGCGCGAGGCCAGGTTGCCGACGGCTTCCTGGCGGATCAGGCCGCCGACGTCCTCGCCGCCCAGGAAGATGGCATCCCTCTCGAAGCGCACGTCCAGGTGCCGCGCCAGCCGGGCCGCCTGGGCCTCGTCGGCGCCGTCCCCGCCCTCGCGCAGCACTGCCAGCGCGGTCAGGCGATAGAGCGCGCCGCTGTCCAGCACGTGCCAGCCCAGGGCCCGGGCCACCCGCTGGGCGATGGTGCCCTTGCCCGAGGCCGTCGGGCCGTCGATGGTGATGACCGGCGCGGTCCGCGACGCGGCGGGCGCCGCGTCGAGCAGGCGGCGGAAGTCCGCAAAATAGTCCGGATAGGTCTTGCTGACGCAGCCCGGGTCCAGGATGGTCACCGGCACGGGGCCGAAGGCCGCCAGCGAGAAGCACATCGCCATGCGATGGTCGTCGTAGGTGCGGATCTCGGCGGCGCGCCAGTCCCCGGCCGGCAGGGGATGCACGGTCAGGCTGTCGGCGTCGGATTCCACGCGCGCGCCCAGGCGGGCGAGCTCGGCGTGCATGGCGTCGATGCGGTCGGTTTCCTTGACCCGCCAGCTGGCGATGTTGCGCAGCCGGCAGGGGCCGTCGGCGTACAGGGCCAGCACGGCGGCGGTCATGGCGGCGTCGGGAATCAGGTTGAAGTCCCGGTCGAAGGCGTTCAGCCGTTCGCCCTCGGCCACCGCGCGGCCCCGCACCACCAGGGCGTCGGCCTCGCGCTCGACCCGCGCGCCCATGGCCTCGACCACCTCGGCGAAGGCCACGTCGCCCTGGATGCTGTCGCCGCCGACGCCTTCGATGCGGATCGGACCGCCCGCGATGGCGCCCAGCCCCAGGAAGTACGAGGCGGACGAGGCGTCGCCCTCGACCCGGTAGCGGCCCGGGGCGCGATAACGCGCGTCGGCCGGGATGGTGAAGCGTTCCCAGCCCTCGCGCCGCACGCGCACGCCGAAACGTTCCATCAGGTTCAGCGTGATCAGGATGTACGGTCTGGAGATCAGCGGCCCGTCCAGCTCGATGACCACGTCGCGGCCGGTGCGGCGGGCGGCAACCGGCGCCGCCATCAGCAGCGCCGTCAGGAACTGGCTGGACACGGAGCCGCGCACCCGGACGGCCCGTCCGGCATCCAGCCTCCCCGGACCGATGCGCAACGGGGGATAACCATCCTGTCCCTCGTATTCGATCTCGCAGCCCAGGCCGCGCAAGGCTTCGACCAGATCGCCGATGGGCCGCTCGTGCATGCGCGGCACGCCGGACAGGCGATAATCGCCGCCCATCATCGCCAGAACGGCCGTCAACGGCCGGAAGGCCGTGCCCGCGTTGCCCAGGAACAGGTCGGCCCGCTTTTGCGGCCAGTCGGCCGCGCCATCCAGGCTCACCCGGTCGGCGCTCGCCTGGCGCGGGTCCAGCCCCAGGGTCCGCAGGGCCGTGCGCATGACCCGCGTGTCGTCGGAATCCAGCAGGCCGTCCAGTTCGGTCGTCCCTTCGGCCAGCGCCGCCAGCAGCAGCGCCCGGTTGGAAATGCTCTTGGAGCCCGGCAGCGTCACCGTGCCGCGCGCATGCGCGGCCGGTTCCAGGCGCAGGGAAGGTTCGCGCGCGTCGGCGGCGGTCGTGTTCATTGCATCTGGCTCCTGCCGCCCCAGAACCGGCGGGCGAGCGCCGCCTGTTCGAGCAGGGCTTCGAGCGCGGCGGGGTCGGGATCGCCTTCGAGGGTCGCCCGCAACAGCCGCAGCGCCTGGTCGAAATCGTCCAGTTCGCGCAGCACCGCCGCCCGGTTGGAAAGAAAGATGTCGCGCCAGACCTCGGCGGAGCCCGCCGCGATCCGGGTGAAGTCCCGGAACCCCGTGCCGGCCAGGTTCAGGCGCGTGTCGGCGTCCTCGGCCCGGACGACCCCGGCCATATAGGCGGCCGCCAGGAAATGCGGCACGTGGCTGACGGCCGCCAGCGCCCGGTCGTGAGCCTCGGGCGTCATCAGCGAAATGCGCGCGCCGCAGGCTTCCCAGATCCGGATCAGGCGATGCTGCAGCAGGCCGGGGGTGTCCTCGAACGGGGTCAGCACGACCTTGCGGCCGTGGTACAGCATGGGGTCGGCCGCCTCGGGGCCGGTCATTTCCGATCCCGCGATGGGATGGCCGGGAATGAACTGCGCGCAGCGGTCGCCCAGGATGTCACGCGCCAGGGCGGCCACGTCGGCCTTGGTGCTGCCGGCGTCGGTGACCAGGGTATCGGGCCGCAGGATCGGCGCCAGGTCCCGCAGGACCGGCGCCATGGCGCCCACCGGGGTGGCGAGGAAGATCAGGTCGGCCTCGGCCGCCGCCTGCTCCAGGTCGGCGATCTCGTCGATCAGGCCCAGGGCGCGCGCGCGTTGCAGCGAGGCCGGGTTGCGCCCCACCCCCAGCACGCGGCCCGCCTGCCCCACCCGGCGCAAGGCCGCCGCGAACGAGCCGCCGATCAGCCCCGTGCCGACGACGGCCAGCACGGGTATGAGCGGCATCGCCGAGGAGTCCGACGGCTGGCTCATGCCCCGAGCACTTCCTTCAGGGCGTCGAGCAGGCGGGCGTTTTCCTCGGGCAGGCCGATGCTGACCCGCAGGTGCTCGGGCAGGCCGTCGCCGGCCACGGGCCGCACGATGACGCCCCGGCGCAGGAGTTCGCCGTTCACGCACGCGGCGTCGCCCACGCGCACCAGCACGAAATTCGTGTGGCTGGGCACGAAGTCCAGGCCCAGGGCGGCAAAGCCGTCCTGCAGCTGCGCGCGGCCCGCCCGGTTCAGGGCGTAGGTCCGGGCCAGGAAATCGGTGTCGTCCAGGGCGACGCGCGCGGCGAGCTGGGCCAGGACGTTGACGTTGAAGGGCTGGCGCACCCGGTTGAGCAGGTCCGTCAGCGCCGGCTGCGCCAGCGCGTAGCCGACCCGCAGCCCGGCCAGGCCGTAGGCCTTGGAGAAGGTGCGGGTGACGATCAGGTTGGGGAATTCGCGCACCCACTGCGTGCTGTCCGCGCGTTCCTCGGGATCCAGGTATTCGTCGTAGGCTTCGTCCAGCAGGACGGCGACGCGGTCCCCGTGCCGGGCACGGACGGATTCCAGGAAGGCCCGCACGCGGGGACCGGACAGGTGGGTGCCGGTGGGATTGTTCGGATTGGCGATGAACACCAGCCGCGTGTCGTCCGCGATCGCCGCCAGCATGGCGTCCAGGTCGTGGCCGTAGTCGCGCGCCGGCACCATCAGGTGGCGGGCGCCCCGGGCCTGGGTGCTGAGCCGGTAGACCACGAAGGCGTGCTGCGCGTAGACGGCCGACGTGCCCTCGTCCAGCAGCGCCAGGGAAGCGAGTTCCAGCAGGTCGTTGGACCCGTTGCCCAGGGTGATCCAGTTCGCCGGCACGCCGTGGCGCGCCGCGAGGACCGCCTTCAGGTCGAAGCCGTTGGCGTCCGGATAGCGGCCGTGCAGCGCGCCGGCGGCCTCGGCGAGCGCCGCGCGCACGCGGTCCGAGCAGCCCAGCGGGTTCTCGTTGGAGGCCAGCTTGATGATGCCGTCCGGATCCAGCCCGTATTCGCGGGCGAGTTCCTCGATCGGCTTGCCGGCCTGGTAGGGGGCGATGGCCCGGACGTGGGCGGGCGCCAGGATGTCTGTCATGAAGCGGACCTCATTGCCGGGGATAGGATCCCAGCACCTTGAAGAAGGCGACCTGCTGGCGCAGTTCGGCCAGGGCCTGGGCAACGGGCTCGTCGTCCCGGTGGCCCAGCAGATCGACGTAGAAATAGTATTCCCACTGCCCGGTGCGGGCGGGGCGCGACTCGAAGCGCGTCATGGACACGCCGTGCCGCGACAGCGGCGCCAGCATGTCGTAGACCGCGCCGGCGCGGTTCGGCACCGCCAGGACCAGGCTGGTCTTGTCGCGTCCGGTGGGCCCGGCGTCGCGCGGCCCGACGGCCACGAAGCGGGTCTGGTTCTGGGGGTCGTCCTGGATCCCGCTGGCCACGGCGCTCAGCCCCCAGGCGGCGGCGGCCGCGTCCCCGGCGATCGCCGCGCAGGCGGGGTCTTCCGAAGCCATGCGCGCCGCCTGGGCGTTGCTGGCCACGGGCAGGCGCTCCAGCCCCGGATGGTTGCGGCTGAGCCAGGCCTGGCACTGGGCCAGGGCCTGGGGATGCCCCAGCACCCGGGTGACGCCTTCCAGCCCGCCGGTCAGGGTGAGCAGGTTGTGGTGGATGCGGATGGTGCGCTCGCCCAGGACCTTCAGCGAGGAATTCAGCAGCAGGTCCAGGCTGCGGTTGACGGCGCCTTCGGTGGAGTTTTCCACCGGAACCATGCCGACGTCCGCCTGCCCGGCCTCGACGGCGCGGAAGACCTCGTCGAAGGACTCGCAGCGCAGGCCGGTGATGGCATGGCCGAAATGCTCGTAGGCCGCCTGCTCGGAAAACGAGCCCTGCGGCCCCAGGAAGGCGGCGGTCAGCACGCTTTCCAGGCCTCTACAGGTGGAGATGATCTGGCGCCAGATGGCGGCGACGGCTTCCTCCGGGACCGGCCCGGGGTTGTCCGACTGCAGGCGCCGGATGATCAGGGCCTCGCGCTCGGGCTTGAGGATCGGCCCGGCGGCGTCGAAGGCCTTCTTGACCTCGCCGACTTCCAGGGCCGCCCGGGCGCGCTGGTTGAGCAGGTCCAGGATCTGCGTGTCCAGCGCGTCGATGCGCTCGCGCAGGGGCTCCAGCCTGGACTGGAGGGGGTCATCCGCCATGGCGGGCCTCGAAGTCCTTGAGGAAGCCGATCAGGGCCTGCACGCCTTCCATGGGCATGGCGTTGTACAACGAGGCCCGCATGCCGCCCACGGCCTTGTGGCCCTTCAACGCCAGCAGCCCGGCGGCCTCGGATTCGGCCAGGAAGGCGGCGTTCAGCGATTCGTCGCGCAGGAAGAACGGCACGTTCATGCGCGAACGACAGGCCGGCGCGATACGGTTTTCATACAGGTCGGAGCCGTCCAGGTAGTCGTACAGGGCGCGCGACTTGGTCTCGCTGGCGGCGTCCATCGCCGCCACCCCGCCCTGGCGCAGCAGCCACTTGAAGACCAGGCCCGCCACGTAGATGGCGTAGGTCGGCGGCGTGTTGAACATGGACTGGGCGTCGGCCACATTGGCGTAGTCGAACACCGAGGGGCAATGCGGCAGCGCGTGGCCGATCAGGTCCTTGCGCACGAAGGTCAGCGTCACCCCGGCCGGGCCGGCGTTCTTCTGCGCCCCGGCGTAGACCATGCCCACCCGCGAGAAATCGATGGGCCGGGACAGGATGTTGGACGACATGTCGGCCACCAGCGGCACGTCGGGCGCCCCCAGGGCGGCCATGTCGGGCATGACGGGCTGCTCGACCCCGCCGATGGTCTCGTTGGCGCACAGATGCAGGTAGGCCGCGTCGCGGCGGACCCGCCATTCCGACTGTGCCGGCAGCCAGCACCAGGAGCCGTAACGCCGGCCGTCGACGACGGTCTCGGACCCGGCCGTGGCGGCGACGGCGATGTCGCCATAGCGCGCGGCTTCATTGAAGGACTTGCGCGCCCAGTGGCCGCTCAGCACGTAGTCCGCCCGGCCCAGGCCGGCGCGGCCGATCAGGTTCAGCGGCACGATGGCGTTCTGGGCCGACGCGCCGCCCTGCATGAAGAGCACCTCGAAGTCGTCCGGCACCGACAGCAGGGCGCGCAGGTCGGCCTCGGCCTCGTCGCGGATGCGGCTGTAGTGCTTGCCGCGATGGCTCATTTCCATGACCGAGGTGCCGCTGCCGCCCCAGTCGCACATTTCGGCGGCGGCCTGCTGCAGGACTTCGAGAGGCAGTGTGGAGGGACCCGCGGCGAAATTCCAGGGGCGGTTCATGCTTGATCCTCGTCGGTTTGCGATTCATCCCCGCCGCCGGTCGCGGGTCCGCCGTCGGCCCCGCCTTCGGACGATTCCGGAGCGGCCTCGTCCTCGTCGGCGTCGCTCTCGACCACGCGGCGCACCCCGGACAGCTGGCTGTCCTCGTCCACGTTGATCAGCGTGACCCCCTGGGTGGCGCGGCCCATCTCGCGGATTTCGGAAACCCGCGTGCGCACCAGTACCCCGCCGGTCGTGATCAGCATGATCTCGTCCTCGGGCTGCACCAGCACGGCGCTGACGACCTTGCCATTGCGCGCCGAGGTCTGGATGGCGATCATGCCCTTGGTGCCGCGCCCGTGGCGCGTGTACTCGACGATGGACGTGCGCTTGCCGTAGCCGTTCTCGGTGGCCGTCAGCACGCTCTGGGTCTCGTCTTCCGCCACCAGCAGGGCGATCACGGCCTGGCCGTCTTCCAGCGACATGCCGCGCACGCCGCGCGCCGTGCGGCCCATCGGGCGCACGTCGTTCTCGTCGAAGCGCACGGCCTTGCCTGCGTCCGAGAACAGCATCACGTCGTGCTGGCCGTCGGTGAGCTCGGCGCCGATCAGGAAATCGCCCTCGTCCAGGCCGACGGCGATGATGCCGGCCTTGCGGGGATTGGAGAAGTCCGACAGCGGGGTCTTCTTGACCGTCCCGCGCGAGGTGGCCATGAAGACGTAGTGGTCGTCGCTGAAGGCCTTGACCGACAGCACCACCGTGATGGTCTCGCCGTCGACCAGCGGGAACATGTTGACGATGGGCCGGCCGCGCGAATTGCGCGAGCCCTGGGGCACTTCCCAGACCTTGAGCCAGTAGACGCGGCCCCGGTCGGAGAAGCACAGCAGGTAGTCGTGCGTGTTGGCAATGAAGAGCTGGTCGATCCAGTCGTCTTCCTTGGTGGCGGTGGCCTGCTTGCCGCGCCCGCCGCGCTTCTGCGACCGGTATTCGGACAGCGGCTGGCTCTTGATGTAGCCGCTGCGCGAAAGCGTCACCACCATGTCCATGGGGGTGATGAGGTCCTCGGTCTCGAGTTCCGTGGCGTTGTATTCGATTTCCGAACGGCGCCGGTCGTTGCTGGCGTTGGAGAATTCGGCGCGGATCGCCTGCAGTTCGTCGCCGATGATCGCGGTGACCCGTTCCGGACGGGCCAGGATGTCCAGCAGGTCGGCGATGGTGTCCATGATCTCGCGGTATTCGCCGACGATCTTGTCCTGCTCCAGGCCGGTCAGGCGCTGCAGCCGCATGTTCAGGATTTCCTGGGCCTGGACTTCGGACAGGCGGTACTGGCCGTCGGCCTGCAGGCCGAACTGCGCGTCCAGGCCTTCCGGCCGGTAGGCCGCGCGCCCGCCCGAGGCGACGTTGCCGTCGGCGCGTTCGAGCATTTCGCGCACCAGGGACGAATCCCAGCTGCGGTCCATCAGGGCCTGGCGCGCCACCGGCGGGGTCGGCGCCGCCTTGATGATGGCGATGAAGTCGTCGATGTTGGCCAGGGCCACCGCCAGGCCTTCCAGCACGTGGCCGCGCTCGCGGGCCTTGCGCAGCTGAAAGATGGTGCGGCGGGTGACGACTTCCCTGCGGTGCTGGAGAAAGTATTGCACCATCTGCTTCAGGTTCAGCAGGCGCGGCTGGCCGTCGACCAGCGCCACCATGTTCATGCCGAAGGTTTCCTGCAGCTGGGTGTTCTTGTAGAGGTTGTTCAGGACGACCTCGGGGACCTCGCCGCGCTTGAGCTCGATGACCAGACGCATGCCGTCCTTGTCCGATTCGTCGCGGATGTCGGAGATGCCCTCGATCTTCTTTTCGTTGACCAGTTCGGCGATGCGTTCCTGCAGGGATTTCTTGTTCACCTGATAAGGAATGGCGTCGACGATGATGGCCTGGCGGTTGCCGCGTTCCATGTCCTCGAAGTGGACCTTGGCGCGCATGACCACCCGCCCGCGCCCGGTGCGGTAGCCCTCGCGCACGCCGGCCATGCCGTAGATGATGCCGCCGGTGGGGAAGTCCGGCGCGGGGATGCGCTCGATCAGTTCGTCGATGGTGCAATCGGGATTGCGCAGGCAGTACAGGCAGCCTTCGACGACCTCGGACAGGTTGTGCGGGGGGATGTTGGTCGCCATGCCCACCGCGATCCCGGCGCTGCCGTTGACCAGCAGGTTCGGCAGGCGCGAAGGCAGCAGCAGGGGTTCCTGTTCGCTGCCGTCGTAGTTGGGGCCGAAGTCCACGGTTTCCTGGTCGATGTCGGCCAGCAGTTCGTGGGCGATCTTCGACAGGCGGACTTCGGTGTAGCGCATGGCCGCCGCGTTGTCGCCGTCGATCGAGCCGAAGTTGCCCTGGCCGTCGACCAGCATGTAGCGCAGCGAGAAATCCTGGGCCATGCGCACGATGGTGTCGTACACCGCCGAATCGCCGTGAGGGTGGTATTTACCGATCACGTCCCCGACGATGCGCGCGGATTTCTTGTAGGCGCGGTTCCAGTCGTTGTTCAGCTCGTGCATGGCGAACAGCACCCGCCGGTGCACGGGCTTGAGCCCGTCGCGCACGTCCGGCAGGGCGCGCCCCACGATCACGCTCATCGCGTAATCCAGGTAGCTGCGCCGCATTTCGTCTTCGAGCGAAATGGGCAAGGTCTCTTTGGCGAAAGAATCCATGGCGTATCCGAAAAACCTTCAGGCTTGAATGACTGGACCGAACGGAGCACGGGCCAATCGGTGATTCTATCATTCGCTCCAGGGTCCCTGGCCGGCCGGACGGAACCGGCATCCGATCCGCCGGACCGCCGCCGATGTTGCGAAAAGCCTACACCCGGCCGCATCCATTCGCGTAAAACAGTCCCAGAGGGCGCGTGAAGGGATTTGTGCTTAACCCGGCGGGGGAAATGCCTTAAGATTTCGCCTAACACGCATGAAACCCAGCGCAACTCTGAGCATTCCAACTCGACATTGCTATACTGGAAGCGTTCTTTCGATATGCGGCGGGGGTTCGCTGCGGTCACTTTCAAGCATCATGCTCAAACGAGGAGAAACATGAACAAACCCTCCAAAATCGCTATTGGACTCGCCATCGCTGCCATGGCCGCCGTCGGCACCGCCTCGGCTTCCGACAACTGGACCAACGTGGACGGCCATGTCTGGAAGGATGCGAGCGGCCAGAACTGCTGGCGTGATGCCTTCTGGACGCCGGCCACCGCCGCCGAAGGCTGCGGCAAGCCCGTCGCCGAAGCACCCGTCGTCGCCCCGACCGCCAGCAAGGTCGTCCTGAACGCCGACACCTTCTTCGACTTCGACAAGGCCACCCTGAAGCCCGAAGGCAAGCAGGTCCTGGATCAAGTTGCCCAGCAAGCCGGTTCGGTCAACCTGGAAACGGTCATCGCCACCGGCCACACCGACTCCATCGGCACCGAAGCCTACAACCAGAAGCTGTCCGAGCGCCGCGCCAACACGGTCAAGCAATACCTGATCAGCAAGGGCGTGCCCGCCGACCGCATCTACGCCGAGGGCAAGGGCGAACTGCAACCCGTCGCGTCCAACAAGACCCGCGAAGGCCGTGCGCAGAACCGTCGCGTGGAAATCGAAATCGTCGGTACCCGCAAGTAATTCCGCAGGCCGCACGAAGCCGCCGCGCCCCCCGCGCGGCGGCTACAATAGGGCTCCGTTCGACGGAGCCCTATTCATTTCTGGATTCCCCTGGAGCCCGCCCCATGCACGCAGCCAACGCCGACCCGGCGGAACTCGACAAATTCAGCGCCTTCGCCTCCAGCTGGTGGGACCCCCAGGGCGAACTGAAGACCCTGCACGACATCAATCCCCTGCGGCTGGACTGGATCCGCGCCCAGGCCGGCGCGCTGGACGGCCTGCGCACGCTGGACGTCGGCTGCGGCGGCGGCCTGCTGGCCGAGGCCATGGCGGCCGAAGGCGCCCAGGTCACGGGCATCGACCTGGCCAAGCAGTCCCTGCGGATCGCGCGCCTGCACGGCCATGAATCGGGCGTCCAGGTCCAGTACGAATGCACCAGCGCCGAGGACTACGCGCAGCGACAGGCCGGCCAGTTCGATCTCGTCACCTGCATGGAACTGCTGGAACACGTGCCCGATCCGGCCTCGGTCGTCGGCGCCTGCGCCCGGCTGGTCCGCCCGGGCGGCCTGGTGTGCTTCTCCACCCTGAACCGCAATCCGAAATCCTTCCTGCTGGCCATCGTGGCGGCCGAATACGTCCTGCGCATGGTGCCCCGGGGCACCCACAGCTACGAACATTTCATCACGCCCAGCGAACTGGCCGCCGCCGCGCGCTCGGCGGGGCTGGAAGTCGTCGGGCTGTCCGGCATGGGCTACCAGCCCCTGACCCGGCGCTACAGCCTGACGCCGGACACCGGTGTCAACTACCTGATGGCCGCGCGGCGCCCGGAATGACCGCGATGCGCCGGCTCGTCCTGTTCGATTTCGACGGCACCCTGGCCGATACGGCGCCCGACCTGGCCGCCGCCGCCAACCGTCAGCGCCATTACCGGGGCCTGCCCCCCCTGCCCTACGAAACCCTGCGACCGTACGCCTCTCACGGGGCGCGCGGCCTGCTGAAGGCCGCCCTGGACCTGGATACCCAATCCGGGGAATACGAAGCCGCCCGACAGCGGTTCCTGCGCGACTACGCCGAGGCCATGCTGGTGCGCACCCGGCTGTTCCCGGGCATTCCGGAACTGCTGGATCTGCTGGGCGGACAGGCCTACGGCTGGGGCATCGTGACCAACAAGGTCGAATCGCTGGCCCTGCCCATCGTGCGCCACCTGGGCCTGCAGGACCGCTGCCTGGTGACGGTGGGCGGCGACACCACCCCCCACACCAAGCCGCACCCGGAACCGCTGCTGCACGCCGCCCGCCAGGCAGGCGTCGCGCCCGAACGCTGCATCTACATCGGCGACGACGAACGCGACATCGTGGCCGGCCAGTCGGCCGGCATGGCGACCGTGGCCGCCGCCTACGGCTATTGTTCGCTGGACGACCCGGCCCGCTGGGGCGCCGACGCCATCGCCGACACCCCGGAGGCCCTCTGGCCCCTCATCGAACGCTGGGCCGGGGGAGGCCTGACCCCGCGGCCGTGAACAGCACGTCGGTCGAGGAATTCAACGCCGTCTCGGCGGAATCCTGCAGCACGCCGATGATGAAACCCACCCCGACGACCTGCATCGCCAGGTCGTTGGAAATGCCGAACAGGCTGCAGGCCACCGGAATCAGCAGCAGCGACCCGCCGGCCACGCCGGACGCCCCGCAGGCGCAAACCGCCGCCACGAGGCTCAGCAGCAGCGCCGTGGGCAGGTCCACGGCCACGCCCAGGGTATTGACCGCCGCCAGCGTCAGCACCGTGATGGTGACGGCGGCCCCGGCCATGTTGATGGTGGCGCCCAGGGGAATGGACACGGAATAGGTGTCCTCCTCCAGGCCCAGCTTGCGGCACAGGGCCATGTTGACCGGGATGTTGGCCGCCGAACTGCGCGTGAAGAAGGCCGTGACGCCGGATTCGCGCAGGCAGGTGAAGACCAGCGGATAGGGATTGGTCCGCAGCCGCAGGAACACGATCAGCGGATTGACCGCCAGCGCCACGAACAGCATGCAGCCCAGCAGCACCGTCAGCAGGCGGGCGTAGTCCAGCAGCGCGCCGAAACCGGTCTCGGCCATGGTCGAGGCGACCAGGCCGAAGATCCCGATCGGCGCCGTGCGGATGACCACCTTGACGATGTACGACAGTCCCACCGACAGGTCCGCCATGACACCCTTGGTCGATTCGCCGGCGTGACGCAACGCGATGCCCAGGCCGATGGCCCAGGCCAGGATGCCGATGTAGTTGGCCTCGGCCAGGGCGCGCACGGGATTGTCCACCACGCTCAGCAGCAGATTGCGCAGGACCTCGGCCACGCCGCTGGGCGGGTTCAGCACGGCCTCGCCCAGCTGCAGGCGGATGGTCAGGGGGAACATGAAGCTGGCCGCCACCGCGACCACCGCCGCCGCGAAAGTGCCGACCAGGTACAGGGCCAGGATCGGTCCCAGCCGCGCCTGGGCACCCCGCTGGTGGTTGGCGATCGAGGCGGCCACCAGCACGAAGACCAGGATCGGGGCGATGGATTTCAGCGCCGTGACGAACAGGCCGCCCAGCAGGCCGGCGGACCGGGCCGCGTCCGGCGAGGCGAGCGCCAGGACCACGCCGGCGACCAGACCGGCCAGGATCTGCGTCACCAGGCCGCCGTTGCTGACGAACTGGAGCAGGGGGTTGGATTTCGGGACGTTGGACGTCATCGGGGCACTCCGCGAAGATCCGCCGGGACCCGCGCCCGGCGAGGGAGCGCCCGGATTCCGGAGCCCCCTTGAAAATGGGCGCCATTCTAGCACCGCGACATCGGCGGCCCAGCGAGCCGATACAATGAAACCTTGTCGCGCGACAAGGCCCGCCGCATCCGCGGAAATACCGGCCCGACAGGTCATCTTCACGCAACCCGAAGGAATTCCATGGCTTCACACACGATCCGCGTCGGCATCGCCGGCTACGGCAACCTTGGACGCGGCGCCCTGGCGGCCCTGGCGCGCTGCCCCGACATGCGGCTGGCCGGCGTCTTCACGCGCCGCGCACCGGCCTCGCTGTGCCTGCCCGACCCCGCAACGCCGGTCCTGCCCCTGGACGAGGCCGCCGCGCACCGCGACGCCATCGACGTCATGATCCTGTGCGGCGGCTCGAAGGACGACCTGCCCGTCCAGGGCCCCGAACTGGCCCGGTCGTTCACGACGGTGGACAGCTACGACACCCATGCCCGGATTCCTCGATACTTCGACGCCGTCGACGCCGCCGCCCGCGCGCACGGCAACCTGTCCATCATCGCGGTGGGCTGGGACCCGGGCCTGTTTTCCATCAACCGCCTGATGGGCGAGGCCATCCTGCCGGACGGCGCCACCTACACGTTCTGGGGCAAGGGCCTGAGCCAGGGGCATTCCGACGCCATCCGGCGCGTGCCGGGCGTACGGGCCGGCGTGCAGTACACGATTCCCGTCCCCGAGGCGGTCGCGCGGGTGCGCGCCGGCGAACAGCCGGCGCTCTCGGCCCGCGAAAAGCACCGGCGCGAATGCCACGTGGTGCTCGAACCGGGCGCCGACGCGCGCGCGGTCGAACGAGCCATCGTCGCCATGCCGGACTACTTCGCGGACTACGACACCACGGTGCGCTTCATCGACGAAGCCACCCTGGCCCGCGAACACGCCGGCATGCCGCACGGCGGCTTCGTCATCCGCAGCGGCCAGACGGGCGCCGCCGAGCGCCAGGCGATGGAATTTTCCCTGAAGCTCGACAGCAACCCGGCGTTCACTTCCAGCGTGCTGGTGGCCTACGCGCGCGCCGCCTGGCGGATGAGGTCCGCCGGGGAAACCGGCGCCCGCACCGTCTTCGACGTGGCGCCCGGCCTGCTGTCGCCCCGGTCCCCCGAAGCCCTGCGCGAGGCGCTGCTGTAAGACAGCCGGCCGCGACGCCGCGCTTTCCGGCCCGCCCGCGCGTCCGGGGATCGCCTCAGATCATCGGCAGGAAGGCCGGGCGCGGCCCCCGGGGAAAGGCCGCGTCCAGCCGCGCGACCTCGGCCGCCGTCAGCCGCAGGCCGCCCGCGCCGGCATTGTCGAGCACGTGCGCCTCGCTCGATGCCTTGGGAATCGCGAACAGCCCGTCTTCCCGGGTCAGAAAGGCCAGCGCCGCCTGGCGGGCCGTGGCGCCGTGCGCCCGCGCGACCTCGGCCAGCGCGCGGCCGCCCGCGGAATCCTCGTCCGGGAACGCGTCGTGCCCGAAGGGACTGTAGGCCACCACGGCCACGTCGTGGTCCCGGCACCAGGGGATGACGGCGTGCTCGACGGCCCGTTCCCCCAGGTGATAGAGCACCTGGTTGCAGGCCAGCTTGCCGGGCCCCAGGACGGCCCAGGCCTCTTCCAGGTCGTCCACGTCGAAGTTGCTGACCCCGTAGGCGCGGATCTTGCCGGCGGCCTTCAGGTCCTCGAAGGCGCGGAAGGTCTCCTCCAGCGGGACGGAACCGCGCCAGTGCAGCAGATACGCGTCCAGGCAATCCGTGCCCAGGGCCTTCAGGGAACGCTCGCAGGCCTGGACGGCGGCCCGCCGCCCCGCGTTCGAGGGCAGCACCTTGGACACCAGGAACACCTCGTCGCGACGCCCCCGGATGGCCTCGCCCACCAGCGATTCGGCCGCCCCCGAGCCATACATCTCGGCCGTGTCGATGTGCGTCATGCCCCGGTCCATGCCGCGCCGCAAGGCGGCGACCGCCCCGGCCCGGTCGGCCGCCTGATCGAGATACCAGCTGCCCTGGCCCAGGACCGGTACCTCGCGCCCCGTGGCGCCGAACACGCGCATTTCCATATCGTCTCCTGAATTCCGGCCTGCTTGCCTATGGCCGTTGCGCACACTACCATGCCAAAAACATCGTTCAGGAGTCAACCATGAAGCAGCCTTCCTTCGACCGCCGGGATTTCCTGAAGCTGACCGGCGCCGCCGCCCTGCCCTGCCTGCCGGCCTGGGCGCGGGCCGCCGACGACGCGGCGGCAGCCCTCGACGCCGCCCGGGCCGAAGGCAAGGCCACGTTCTTCGCCAACATCACGTCCGTGCAGCCCATCATGGACGCCTTCCACAAGGCGACCGGCATCCAGGGCGAATACACGCGGATTTCCAGCTCCAAGTTCATCCCCACCCTGCTGACCGAGGCCGCGGCCGGCAAGCTGTCGGCGGACGTCGTGCAGGCCCCGCTGCCGATGCTGGAACTCCTGAAGGAACAGGGCATCCTGGCGCCCTACCGGTCCTCGGCCGCCCGGGGCTACCCGGACTGGGCCACGCAGGACGATCACATCACCCTGTTCGGGGTCGAATACGTCTCCTACCTGTACAACACCCAGCACGTCCAGGCCGCCGACGCGCCCAAGACATACCAGGACCTGGCCGATCCGAAATGGCGCGGCCAGATCGTCATGGCCAACCCGTCCAGCCACGCCTCGACGATCTCCTGGCTGGTCGGGCTCAAGGAACAGGTGTTCGCCTCCGAGGACGAGTGGATGCAGTTCGTCAAGGCGCTGGCGGCCAACAAGCCCATGTTCGTGGCCTCGTTCGGCCCGACGCCGGCACCCGTCGAAAGCGGCGAAAAGCGCATCGCCATTTCCATGCCCAAGTACATCGTCACCAAGGCGCCCGCGCCGCTGGCCTGGGGCCCGAAATCGGGACCGCTGCTGGGCTCGGCCCGCGCCATCGCCGTCACGGCCCAGGCGCCCCGCCCGGCCGCCGCGCGCGCGCTCGTGGACTACTGGCTCAGCCGTCAGGCCATGTCGCTGCTGGCCCGGGACGTCGGCGAATACGTGCTGGCCCCGGGCGTGTATCCCCCGATCCCCGGCATCGACGAAGTCCGGGTCAAGGTCGTTCGCGACCTGCCCGACGACGAAATGCAGCGCTGGGGACGCGAATTCGGCAAGCTGTTCGGCGCCCGCTGAGCCCGGCGGATGCCATGGAAATCCGCATCGAAGGCCTGTGCAAGACCTATCGGTCCGAGGGCCGCACCGTCGCGGCCCTGGACCACGTCGACCTGACCATCCCGGCCAACGAGATCTTCACCCTGCTGGGCCCCAGCGGCTGCGGCAAGACGACGCTGCTGCGCTGCATCGTCGGCCTGGAGACCCCGGACGCCGGCGAGATCCGCATCGGCGACGACATCGTTTGGTCGGCCGAGCGCCGCATCGCCGTGCCTACGGAAAAGCGCGGCCTGGGCATGGTGTTCCAGACCTACGCCATCTGGCCGCACATGTCGGTCTTCGACAACATCGCCTACCCCCTGCAGGTGCGCGGCGTTCCCCGGGCGAGAATCCGCGAGAAAGTCGCCCAGGCGCTGGAATTCGTCCAGCTGCGCGGCGTCGAGCGGCAGCCCGCCACGCGCCTGTCGGGCGGCCAGCAGCAGCGCGTGGCCCTGGCACGCGCCCTGGTGGCCGAGCCGCGCGTGATCCTGTTCGACGAACCCCTGTCCAACCTGGATGCCAAGCTGCGCGAGGAAACCCGCAAGCTGCTGCGCCGCTTCCTGGGCGAACTCGGCATCACCGCCCTGTACGTCACCCACGACCGGGTCGAGGCCCTGGCCCTGTCGCACACCATCGCCGTGATGCAGGCCGGACGCGTGGTCGAGACCGGCACTCCGCAGCACATGTACTTCGATGCGCGACATCGCTACGTGGCGGATTTCATCGGCCGGGCCAACCAGTTCCCGGCCGTCGTCCGCAACCGGGAAAACGACTATACGCTGGCACGCTGCGGCCTGGGCACGATCCACTGCCAGGCCCGCGACCTGCCCGAAGGCGCCGAGGCCACGCTGTGCATCCGCCCGGAATTCATCCGCATCACGCGCCACGAGATCGGGCCGGGCTTCAACGTCATCGAGGGTACGATCGAATCCATGGAATTCGTCGGCGAGGTCTACGAGGCCGAGATCCGCGTCAACGACGAGCGGCTGCTGGCGCGCATCGACCCCGACGTCCAGGCCGCGCCGGGCGAGCGCGTGGAAATCCGCCTGGACCCGGCCCACTGCCTGCTGCTGAGCGCCTGAGACGGGGCCTGTCCACATGTCCTCCCGTCCCCAGTCGCGCTCCCTGAGCTGGACCCTGATCGTCCTGGTCGGTTTCCTGACCCTGTGCCCGGTCCTGATGCTGCTGCTGGGCAGCCTGTCCCAGGGGCTGACCGCCTTCGGCCAGTTCACCCTGTCGAAGTACGTCCGCGCCTACACCGACCCGTACCTGTGGGACGTGACCTTCAACACGGCGGTGTTCGTGCTGGGTTCGTCGCTGCTGGCGACGCTGCTGGCGCTGTTCCTGGCCTACCTGAACACCCGCACCGACATCCCCGCCAAGCCGCTGTTCACGGTGCTGTCCATCGTCCCGATGATGATCCCGCACCTGCTGTTCTCGGCCAGCTGGGCGCTGCTGCTGAACCCCAGCAACGGCCTGCTCAACCAGGCGCTGCAGGGGCTGTTCGGCCTGGAATCGGCGCCGTTCGACATCTATTCGCTGTGGGGCATGACCCTGGTCGAGGGGCTGCTGAACATGCCCATCGCCTACCTGATCATCGCCCCGGCCATGGCCGCCTTCGACCCGTCACTGGAAGAAGCCGCGCGGGTGTCGGGATCCAGCTGGATGCGCACCCTGCTGCGGGTCACCCTGCCGGTCCTGCGGCCCGCCATCCTGGCGGCCCTGGTCCTGGGTGTCGTGCGCAGCCTGGCGTCCTATGCCGTGCCCCGGGTCCTGGGCACGCCCGGCCGGGTGGACGTGCTGGCCACCTACCTGTACGACATGATCTCCACCGGCTTCGCCCCGGACTACGGCCAGGCCGCCGCCGTCGGCATGAGCGTGCTGTCGGCCTCCATCGCCTTGATCGTGCTCTACCGCGCCTTGACGGCCGAGGGCGAGAAATACGTCACGGTCTCGGCGCGCGGCTTCCGGCCCGGCCTGATCGAACTGGGCGCCATGCGGCGCCCGCTGGGCCTGGCCGTCGGGCTGCTGTGCCTGCTGATGGTCGTGCTGCCGGTGCTGGTGCTGCTGTACACGTCCCTGGTGCCCTACGTCATGCCGCCCGGCGCGCAGGCCTTCGCCGCCATGGACCTGCGGCACTGGATCGCCGTCTTCCACGAGCCCGGCGCCCTGCTGGCGCTGCGCAACAGCCTGTTCCTGGCGATCGCGGGGGCCACGCTGGGCGTGGCGCTGTCCCTGGGCGTGGCCTACGTCGTCGTCAAGACGCGCGGCCCGCTGGCGACGCTGCTGGAAACGCTCAGCTTCCTGTCGTTCTCCTTTCCCGGCATCGTCATCGGCATCGGCTTCATGTGGTTCTTCGTGCAGACCCCGCTGTATTCCACGCTGACCGCCCTGCTGCTGGCCTACATCGCGGCCTACCTGCCCTACGGCGTGCGGCCCCTGGCCAGCGCCTTCGTGCAGATCCACGGCCACCTGGAGGAATCCTCGCTGGTCTGCGGGGCCGGCCGCCTGACCACCCTGCGGCGCGTCGTGATCCCGCTGCTGGTCCCGGGGATCGTGTCCGCCTGGATCCTGATGGCGACCATGTTCCTGCGCGAACTGACCGTGTCCGTGGTGCTGTCGCGCCCCGGCACGGAGGTCCTGGCCATCCAGATCCTGGGCTACGCCGACGACGGCCTCTGGGGCAAGCTGTCGGCCCTGGGCCTGTTCATGATCGTGCTGTCCACGATCCTGGTGCTGTGTGCCCAGGCCACGGGCCGCGCCTTCCGGCGGCGCCAGGGCCTGTAAGCCTCCAGGGCCGGGCGACCCCGGCCGGCACCGGCCCCGTGCGCCCGGCGGATCCGCTCAGTGCAGGGTCCCGCCGGCCCCGGTGTCCGCGTCGGAGGCGCCGTCGTCGGCGTCATATTCGTCGACCCGCATGTCCGGCGCCCCCATCACCGCTTCCCAGCTGCGCCGCGGCAGGTAGGTCTGCAGGCGCGCGATGGCCTGGCGGATCAGGGCGTCGTGCAGTTCATGGCCGACGTTCGATGCCATGTCCAGGGTCGCGTCGCCCCCCAGGTCGGCCAGGTGGCCATGGACCTGGCGCGCCTGGTCCACGGGCGCGACGCCGTCCGCCGCGCCGTGCAGCAGATGCAGGGTGGTCAGCATGGGGGCGGCCTGCGGCAGCGTGGCGAAGCGGGTGGAGAACAGCAGCGCCCGGCCGGCCAGCCCCGCGTCGGCGCACACGGCCTCCAGCGCCACGGCGGCGCCCTCGGAAAACCCCGCCAGGGCCGTCTGTTCGCCGTTCAGTCCGCGGCCGCACTGCAGGGCGCGGACCTCGGCAGCCAGGGCGACGCCCGCCTCGGCCACCAGGCCGACGTAGGCCTCGGCGTCCGGATCCGCCCGGGCGATCCAGCGCCGGGCCGCGCCCGCGCCGAACGGCCCGTGCGGCTGGACGATCAGCGCCCGGGGAAAGGCCTGGCGGATCGCCGCCACCAGGTCCAGCACCTGGTCCGGCGCGGCCGATTCGCCGTGCAGCACGACGAAGAGCTGCGCGGGGTCGCCCTCGGACGGTTCGATGATCAGGGGGTCGGGGCGGGAATCGGACATGGGGATTCAGAGCAAGCGGTTCGGGTTCGTCAGGATAACGGATTATCCCGCGAATCCCCCGGTGTCCAGGAATCGCCGTTCCTCGGGCGTGGTGTCGCGCCCGAGCGCGCCGTTGCGGTGCGGAAACCGCCCGAAGCGCCGGACGACGTCGCGATGCTCGATGGCCCAATGCAGCGAACCCGGCACCTCGCGCTCGTACAGGGCCACGGATGCCTCCTGGACGGCCGGATCCTCGGCATGCATGAAGGGCAGGCAGACGAAATTACGCAGGACCGGCTCGATCCGGTCCAAGAAGACGAGCGCCCGGCGCGCATAGGCCAGGGCCAGGCCGTCCGTGGCGAACATGTGGCCGGTGCCCCGAAAAGCGTTGCGGGGGTACTGGTCCAGCAGCAGGATCAGGGCCAGGGCCGATTCGGGCTGATCCAGCCAGCCCTCCAGTTCGCCCCGCGCGGCGGCGAAATGGGCATCCAGGAAGCGCTCGCGGAACTCGGCGTCGAAAGCGTCGTCCTTGGAAAACCACCGTCCGGGACCGGCCTCGCGCCAGAAGGACACGACGGTACGCGCTGTGTCGGGCGGAACGGACGGCAGCGAAGCAGCGGCATGCGGCATGGGGGACTCCTGAAGGCGATGGAATGCCCTAACGGTACACCGATCCCTCTACAATCGCATCATCGACCACACCGCCGAGCCCGCGCCATGTCCCTGTCCGACGATCTCGCCCCCGCCGGCGCCCTGCGCGCCTCCATCAACCTGGGCAACCCCCTGCTGGCCCGCCGCGACGCCGGCACCGGCGCGGTGTCGGGCGTGTCCGTGGACCTGGCCGGGGAACTGGCGCGGGAACTCGGCGTGCCGCTGGAACTGGCAGTGTTCGACAAGGCCATCCAGTCGGTCGAGGCCGTCACCGGCCAGGCCGCCGACATCGGCTTCTTCGCCATCGACCCCAAGCGCGGCGAGGGCATCGCCTTCACCGCGCCCTACGTGCTCATCGAAGGCGCCTACCTCGTGCGCGAGGACTCCCCGCTGCGCGACAACGCCGAGGTCGACCGGCCCGGCCATCGCGTCGTGGTGGGCCAGGGCAGCGCCTACGACCTGTATCTCAGCCGCCATCTGGAACGGGCCGAAATCGTGCGGGCGGAAAATTCCCAGCGCGTGGTGGACGACTTCCTGGCCGGCGGCCAGGAAGTGGCCGCCGGAGTGCGCCAGCAGCTCCAGGCCGACGCGGACCGGGTCGGCGGCGTGCGCCTGCTGCCCGGCCGGTTCATGGTGATCGAACAGGCCATGGGCCTGCCGAAATCGCGGCCGGCGCGGGCCGCCGCCGCGCTGGCCGATTTCGTCGAACGCTGCAAGGCGTCCGGCTTCGTGGCCCGGTCGCTGGCGCGCCACGGCATCCGTGGCGCCTCGGTCGCGCCCTGAGCCGCGCCGGATCAGACCCGCCGACCCCGCCACTGGCGATACCAGCCGTAGCCGCTCAGCAGCACGACGCCCGACACCACCAGCAGCGTGCCCCCCAGGAAGCCCGCCCCGAGCGGCTCGTCCAGCAGCCAGGCGCCCAGGGCCACGCCGAACAGCGGCGTCAGGAAGGAAAACACGCCCAGGCGGGACGCCAGATACTTGCGCAGCAGCCAGAACCAGACCAGGTAGCTGAAGAACGCGACGAACACCGTCTGGAAGGCCAGGCTGGCCCAGACCGTCGGCGTCATGCGGACATCCGTCTGCCCCATCAGGAACGAGACCGCCAGCAGCCACATCGCGCCCACCACCAGCTGGTACATCAGGGTCTGGCTGGCCGGCAGCGCGGCCATCCGCGTCACCCGCACCACCACGGTGGTGGCGCCCCAGGCGGCCCCGCCCAGCAGGGCCAGCAGGTCGCCCCAGAGCATGGCGGCGCCCGCCGCCCGGGCGCCGTCGTCGCGCCACAGGAACGCCAGCGCCACCCCGCCGAAGGCGAGCGCCACGCCCAGCCACTGCACGGCGGCCAGGCGTTCGTCGGGCAGTTTCCAGTGCAGCCCCAGCGCCGCGAAGATCGGCGCCGTGTAGAGCAGCACCACGACGTGGCCGGCCGAGGTATGGCGCAGGCTCTCGCCCACCAGGACGAATTCCAGGGCATACAGGGTGCCGGCCAGCAACCCCGGGCGCCACAGGCCCAGGATCCCGTCCGGGCGCTCGCCGCGCCAGGCCATGAACAGGCCCAGCAGCACGCCCGCGACGGCGCTGCGCACGGCGATCTGGAACATGGGGGCGAAGTCCGGGGCGGTGGCCTTGAGCGCGATCTGCTGCATGGCCCAGATCAGGCACAGCACCAGCATCAGGCCGCAGGCCAGGCCGTCCATGGGCCGGCGGGATTCCATACACTTCACCCGGAAAAGGAAAACCGCCATTGTAGGCTTCCCGCCGGCCGGGATCGGAGAGCGCGCCGCCCGTCCGGGGCGCGAAGTTTGCGCCCGACCGGAACGGCCGGGCCGATCCCCTGCCTCGCTCGTGGCTTTCCTGCCCGCGCTTCCGGCGCGGGTCTATGATGGCCCAACCACAGTCCCAGGACCAGGAGGCCCGCATCATGGATTCCCCGATGTACCCCCATCCCAGCGCCGAACTGGCCAGGCGGCGCGCCGAACTCGCGCCCGAGGCCCTGTCCGCGTTCAAGGCCTTCAGCAGGGCCGTGTTCGCCCCCGGCGCGCTGGACGCGAAGACCAAGCAGCTGATCGCCGTGGCCGTGGCCCACGTCACCCAGTGTCCCTATTGCATCAAGGGCCACACCGAAGGCGCCGCCCGCGCGGGCGCGTCCGACGCGGAAATCATGGAGGCGATCTGGGTGGCGGCCGAAATGCGGGCGGGCGGCGCCTATGCCCATTCCGCCCTGGCCCTGCAGACCCTGGCGGATCTGCCCGGACACAAGCCGGCCTGACGCGCCGCCGCACGGGTGCGGCGCCGAACCGGACCGTCCCCGGCACGGCATGAAACGTTTTCCGGTCTGGCCACATCCAATGCCGACGGTATTCTTTCAGGAGTTCACGTGGACACCCAGCTCCAGCACGATCCGACGGCCGCGGACGACCTCGCCCTGATCGGCCGCGCGGCGGACGGCGACCTGGCGGCCTTCGAGGCCCTGATGCGCCGCCACAACCAGCAGCTCTACCGGGCGGCACGCAGCATCCTGCGCGACGAGGCCGAGGCCGAGGATGCGGTCCAGGAAGCCTGGTGGAAGGCCTATGGGCACCTGCGGGATTTCCGCGCCGAGGCCCGGCCCGCCACCTGGCTGACGCGCATCGCCGTCAACGAGGCCCTGATGCGCCGGCGGCGAAACAGATCGCGCGAAGCCCTCATCCAATCCGCATACCAGGTTCCGCACGAACAGGACGCCATGCCGACACACGATCCCGACACCGCCGCTCCCGCCGCCGACGGCCCCGACCAGGCGGCCTGGCGCGCCGAACTGCGGCGCCGGCTGGAACGGCGCATCGACGAACTGCCCGACCTCTACCGCACGGTCTTCATGCTGCGCGCCGTGGACGACATGCCGGCCGCCGAGGTCGCCGCCGTCCTGGGGCTGCCCGAGGCCACCGTGCGCGTGCGCTTCATGCGCGCCCGCCGCCTGCTGCAGGAAGCCATGCGGCCGGATTTCGACCCGCGCGCGGCGGGCGCGTTCTCGTTCGCCGGCCATCGCTGCGACCGCATCGTGGCCGGCGTCCTGGCCAAGGTGCGTGCGGCCGGCTGACGCGGCCCACCGATCGGACACGACGGATCGGAGGCCGGCCCCCCCGCCTCCGGAGGGCGGGGCCGGACCCGGTCAATCGACCCGCCCTCGCTTCAGGATGGTGGCCACATCGGGAAAGCCGGCCACGGCGGCCGGGGGCAGCCACGCATCCGTCCCGGCGTAGGGACGCGCGGCATCCGCGTCCCCCACCACGATCCGCCCGACCATCCCCGCATGCTCGTGCGGCAGGCAGAAATAGTCGTAAACGCCGGGCGTGTCGAACACCACGGTGAAGGATTGCCCGGGCAGCAGGTAGTCCGAATTCCACGGCTTCGCGCCCGCCGGCATGCGCAGCGGCTTGCCGTTGGCCGGATGATAGGCCGTGGAGGTATGGACGTTGCCCGTGTCCCGGTTGACCCAGCGCACGGACTGGCCCGGCCTGAGCAGCAGGCCCCGGGGCCGGAACCAGACCTCGGAGCCGGTCGGCGTGCCGGACATGCCGATCTCCAGGATCTCGCCGGCCACTGCCGGCCTCGGCAGGACGGCCGCCAGCAGCAGACCGCCGCCGGCGCCCAGCAGCAACCGGCGGCGCGGGTCGTGCGCGGGCGCGCTCATTTCGCCACGCGGCTTTCCTGCGCGGCCGGCACGTTCCACAGCACGATGTGGATGTGCGGCTCCGCCACGCCGGGATGCCCCGCGTTGTACATGATGTCGACGTGGTCCACCTTCACGCCGGCCGGCACCTTCAGGTCGTTCAGGTGCATGTCGGGCTTCATCAGCGACAGCGGGATCATGTAGGTGGTGTTCACCAGGCGGCCGTCGTGGTCGTAGCCCAGGAACGGCCCGGCCGGCAGCGTGGCGGGATCGACGAACAGCCGCCCCATGCCGGGGATGAAATCGGGCAGCTTCACCAGCGAACTGACCGCCTTGTAGGGGGCGGCCGGCGGCGCCTTCAGCGCCGACGCGCCGGCGGCCTGGACCGCGGGCGCGCCCAGGCCGAGCGCCACGGCGGCCGCGGCGGCCGTCAGAAAGGAACGTGAGGACATGAGAATCTCCCGGTATGCGCGGCGGGAATCGCCGCGTTTCGCGCCATTGGATGCGCGGTCCGGAAGATCCGTTTCGCAGGCGGGAATCCGGCGGGGAGGCGGATTCCGGCGATCAGGGACCCGGTGCGGATCAGGCCGCCGCGTCCTCGCACATCAGTTCGGGCAGGCCCCGCAGGACGGCGCGCGCGTCCAGCGAGCGCAGCGGCACCCTCTCGTCCGCCGGAATGCGGCCGTCGACCCGCAGCATCTGGTAGCGCAGGCAGCAGACGCGCAGGAAGGAGGAAAAATTGCCGGTCTCGCCCCGGTATTCCAGCAGTTCGTCGTACAGGCGCTCGATCAGCTGGGTCACCCGCATGCCGTCGCGCCGCGCGATGTCCTCCAGCACCTGCCAGAACAGGTGCTCCAGGCGCACGCTGGTCGCCACGCCATGCAGGCGCAGGGAACGGGATTCGCTGTCGTAGGACCGGGGATTGGCCCGGATGAAGATTTCGCACATGGCGCAGGCTCCGGAACGGGCGCGGGACCCTGTGACTGTAGAGACGCCCGCCCGGGCCGCGCAAGAGGGAAATCCCCGACACCCCGGGCGGCGGGTGGCGGGGCGGGTGACGCCCGCCCCGCGAACCGGCGCGTCAGTGCTGGATGCGCGTGCCCAGCACCGCCAGGAACTGGGCGATCCAGGCCGGATGCGCGGGCCAGGCCGGCGCGGTCACCAGATTGCCGTCCGTGTGCGCCTGGTCCACCGCGATGTCGGCGTACTGGCCGCCCGCCAGGCGGACTTCCGCCGCGCAGGCCGGATACGCGGAGCAGGTGCGGCCCCGGAGCACGCCGGCCGCCGCCAGCAGCTGCGCCCCATGGCAGATCGCCGCAATGGGCTTGGCGGCGCCGTCGAAGTGCCGCACGATGGCCAGCACACGCTCGTCCATGCGCAGGTATTCGGGCGCGCGTCCGCCGGGGATCACCAGCCCGTCGTAGGCCGCCGCGTCCACCGCGTCGAAATCCCGGTTCACCGTGAAGCGATGCCCGGGTTTTTCACTGTAGGTCTGGGCGCCGTCGAAATCGTGGACGGCCGTGGCCACCCATTCGCCCGCCTTCTTGCCCGGACACGCCGCGTCGACCTCGTGCCCCACGGCCTTCAGCGCCTGGAACGGCACCATGACCTCGTAGTCCTCGACATAGTCGCCCACCAGCATCAGCAATTTCTTCGCCATCGTTCGTCTCCTGTGTTGAATGATCCCGGGCCGGTCCCCGGGCCATGGGCATCGGCCGCCGATCCCCGGGCCCGGCATCCGTCCATTGTGACCCTCCGGACCGGCGCCCGGGTGGTATTCCCATACCGCGCCTTCCCGGCCGCGCGGGCCTTGGAAACCGCCGACCCGGCCCCATGTATCCCCTGTTCAACCGACGGATATCCCCATGCCCACCCTGTTCGATCCGCTCCAGCTCGGCGACCTGCCGCTGCCCAACCGCATCATCATGGCCCCCCTGACCCGCTGCCGGGCCGAACCCGGGCGCGTCCCCGGCGAATTGATGGTCGAATACTACCGACAGCGCGCCGGCGCCGGCCTGATCATCAGCGAAGCCACGTCCGTCACTCCGATGGGCGTCGGCTACCCAGACACCCCGGGCATCTGGTCCGACGCCCAGGTCGAAGGCTGGAAGAAGGTCACTGCCGCCGTGCACGAGGCGGGCGGGCGCATCGTCCTGCAGCTCTGGCACGTGGGCCGCATTTCAGACCCCCTGTACCTGGACGGCGCGACACCGGTCGCCCCCAGCGCCATCCAGCCCGCCGGCACCGTCAGTCTGGTGCGCCCGAAAAAGGCCTACGTCACGCCCCGCGCCCTGGACGCCGCGGAAATCCCCGGCATCGTCGAAGCCTACCGGCGCGGCGCGGAAAACGCCCGGGCGGCGGGGTTCGACGGCGTGGAGATCCACGCCGCCAACGGCTACCTGATCGACCAGTTCCTGCAAAGCCGCACCAACCGGCGCACCGACGCCTACGGCGGTCCGGTCGGGAACCGCGCCCGCCTGCTGCTGGAGATCACGGACGCGGTCCTGGAAACCTGGGCGCCCGGGCGCGTCGGCGTGCACCTTTCCCCCCGGGGCGATGCCCACGACATGGGAGACGACCGGCCGGCCGAGACCTTCGGCCACGTGGCCGAGGCCCTGGGCCGGCGCGGCATCGCCTTCCTGTGCCTGCGCGAATACGAGGGCCCGGACAGCCTCGCGCCGGTGCTGCGCGAGAAATTCCCGGGCCGGCTCATCGCCAACGAGGCCCTCGACCAGGACAAGGCGTCCGGCTGGCTGGCGCGGGGACGCGCCGACGCGGCCGCCTTCGGCCGCCTGTTCATCGCCAACCCCGACCTGCCCGTCCGCTTCGCGCAGGAGGCGCCGCTGAACGCGCCCCGGCCGGAACTGTTCTACGCATCGGGCGCCGAGGGCTACACCGACTATCCGGCTCTGGAGGGCTGCGGGGCCGACGCCTGAGGTCAACCCCGTCCTCCGGACGCGGGCAGCCAGAGGGACACCTTCTGGCTGAGCCGCTGCACCGCCGGCCCGAACAGCAGCACGATGGTGAACGCCGCCGGCCAGGCGGCGGCGAAGGCGTGTCCCCAATGCCGCAGGTAGGCGGCATCCAGGCCGAGATTCAGCCAGACCACGAACGCGGTCATCAGCAGGGACATCCAGAGGGACATCAGCGCGGCGAAGACGAGGCGCAGGCGTTGGGTGGAAGACATGGACAGCTCCTGTGTTGATGTGGAACACAGTATGGAATCCATCTAAAAAAGAAACCAGATCGTATCGATCAATCTATAATTCCCATAAATGGAATCATGGAGCGATCACATGCTGGACGCCCTGGCCCTGTTCGTCACCATCGTCGAGGCCGGCAGCCTGAGCGCCGCCGCCGAGCGCCTCGACCTGCCCGCCGCCACGGTCACCCGCCGCCTCCAGGCCCTGGAGCGCGAACTCGGCTGCCGCCTGCTGCATCGCAGCGCCCGCCGGCTCCAGCCGACCGCCGAGGGCCTGCAGTACTACGAGCAATGCCGGCCCCTGATCCACGCCCTGGGCCAGGCTACCCGTTCCCTGGACGACAACCTGCGCCGCATCGCGGGCCACATCCGCGTGCTGGCGCCGGTGAATCTCGCCAGCGGCCCGCTCACCCCCGCCTGGCTCGGATTCCTGCGGCGGCATCCCGAGGTCAGCTTGGAATTCCAGCTCAGCAACACGCTGCAGGATCTGGTCGGCAGCGGCGCCGACCTGGCCATCCGGGTCGGCGAGCAGGCCGATTCGCTGCTGACCCACAGGCGCCTCGGGCAGATCGGCGTGCGCCTGGTGGCCGCGCCCGCCTACCTGGCCCGGCGCGGCACCCCCGCCAACGCGCGGGAGCTGGCCGCGCACGACGCGATCGTATCCATGCCGCTGCAGGAATGGTCCTTGCGCGACCCGGCCACCGGGATCGAATCGACCGTGCGGCCCGCCGCGCGCCTGCGGACCAATGAAATGCGGCTCGCCATCGCCGCGGCCGAGGCCGGCCTGGGCATCCTGCTCTGTCCCGCCACGCTCACGCTCGACGGCATCGCGCGCGGCACCCTGTCGAGCCTGCTCGACGACTGGCTGCCCGGGCCCCGGCCCCTGTTCGCGGTGTGGCCGCAGCAGCGCTACCTGCCCGCCCGGGTGCGGGCGCTGGTGGATCACCTGCAGGCGTTCATCGAGACCGAACCGATCTTCGGCGGCGCATCCCCCGCCTGAATCCCGCGCGGTCCGTCCTATTTCAAGCTGGCGTCGATCAGGCGCGCCGCCACGGCCGCCAGGTGCCGAACCGGACCGTCCGCCCCGAGCATCTGGCTGGATACGTAGGCGCCCTCCAGCAAGAGCTGCAGCCCGTCGCCCAGCGCCTCGGGATCGCGCGCGCCCATCCCGCGCGCCAGGTCGACCAGACGCTCGCGCACCTTTCGCTTGTTGGCCACCGCCACCCGCCGGGCCGGATGATCGGGCTCGGGGTATTCGACGCAGGCGTTGGTCAGGCCGCAGCCCCGGTATCCCGGCAGGCCGGTCCGTTCGGCCAGGCCCGTGAAATAGGCCAGGACCTGCGCGCGCGGATCGCCCGGGTGGGCCTCGGCCGCCGCGTCGAAGCGGCGCCAGAATTCCAGCTCGTAGTCCCGCAGGTAGGCCGCCGCCAGTTCGTCCTTCGAGGCGAAGCTGCGGTAGAGGCTGGGCTTGGTCACGCCCGCCTCGGCCACGATGGCGTCCACCCCCACCGCCCGGATCCCCTGGTGGTAGAACAAGTCCCGCGCGCTGCTGCGGATGCGGTCGGCCGCGCGCGGCGGCTCGGCCTGCGACGCAGGCTCCCGGTCACCCGGCCGTTTTCCGGCTTGCGATGTTTTTTTCATATCGGTGCTTGACGATGTTACTGACCGGTACGTATTATAGTTCGTCCAGAACGTACCGGTCAGTAACATACCATGCCCTCTCCCGCACGTCCCACCCTCGTCGCCCGCCTGGGCCAGCGCTACGCCTTCGTGGTGGTCGGCGTCATCTTTTTCTGCCTGCTGTTCTCGGCCGGACTGCGCGCCACGCCCAGCGTACTGCTGGACCCGCTGCAGCTGGCCTTCGGCTGGAGCCGGGCGACCATCTCGCTGGCGGCCGCCATCGGCATCTTCTTCTACGGCATGGTGGGCCCCTTCGCCGCCGCAGCCATGGATCATTTCGGCCTGCGCCGCGTGCTGCTGACGGCGCTGGCCGTCATGGCGGCCTCCTCCGCCGCCAGCGCCTACATGACCCAGACCTGGCATCTCATCGCCCTGTGGGGCGTGTTCTCGGGGATCGGCTCGGGCGCCGTGGCCACGGTGCTGGGCGCCACCATCGCCAGCCGCTGGTTCTTCAGGCACCGAGGCCTGGCCATGGGAATCCTCACCGCCAGCACCGCCACCGGCAACCTGATCTTCCTGCCCCTGCTGGCCGGGCTGGCCTCGTCCGGCGACTGGACGCGCGCGGTCTGGGCCGTGGCCATCGCCATGGTGGCGATGGTGCCGCTGGTCTGGCGGCTGGTGCCCGACAGCCCCGCAAGCGTGGGCCTGACGCCCTACGGCAGCGATCCCTCCGACCCGCCCGCGACCCCCGCGCCGCGCACCGGCCTGCTCGCCGCCACCTTCGGCGCGCTCGGGCGCGCCAGCCGCACCCGCGCCTTCTGGTTCCTGTTCGCCACCTTCTGGGTCTGCGGCTTCACCACCAACGGTCTCGTCGGCACGCACCTGATCGCGATGTGCGGCGACCACGGCATCGCCGCGGTCCAGGCGGCGGGCCTGCTGGCGCTGATGGGCGTGTTCGACCTGGTCGGCACCACGGCCTCGGGCTGGCTCACCGACCGCTACGATCCGCGCAAGCTGCTGTTCGTCTACTACGGCCTGCGCGGCGTGTCGCTGATGGTGCTGCCCTACACCGATTTCTCGCTCTACAGCCTGTCCATCTTCGCCGTGTTCTACGGCCTGGACTGGATCGCCACCGTGCCGCCCACGCTGCGCCTGGCCACCGACGTCTTCGGCGACCGCGACGCCCCGGTGGTGTTCGGCTGGATCGTCGCCGGCCACCAGATCGGCGCCGCCACGGCGGCCTGGATGGGCGGTTTCGTGCGCGAGGTGTCCGGCAGCTACCTGATGGCCTTCGTGCTCTCGGGCGCCACCGGCATCGCCGCCGCCGTGATCGCGCTGATGATCAAGCGCCAGCGCGCGACGGGAATGCTGGCGGCGGCCTGAGGCATGGCATTCCCCGTCAATCGATGAACGTGTGGCCCGCCGCGGCGAGCAAATCGCAGGCCTTGTCGCGATCGCGGTCCGCGATCAGCACATGCTCTCCGTCAAAGGTGCAGACGACGAAAACGCCGATGCCGTTCGAGGACAAAGGGCCGATCAGGGAATGGACGATCCCCGTCGCCTGGAAATCGAAAGGCCCGATCGTTCTCAGGCAGGCCCATCCGTGTTCCGCCTCCACCCCTTCAGGCACGCGGTTCTCATGACATACGATCGTCAGTTCATCATCGGCCCGGATGATGGCGGAAAATCCCGGCCCGGAGGCCCAGCCGGGGATCGGGCCATCCGGCGCCAGGCGTGCGATGGCGTACCGGCCGGCAACAAAACGCAGCTTCAAAGATATCGACATGTCGGCCCCTTGTGGTTTTCCTGATCGTTTCTCGCAAAAACCTGGATTTTTGTTCGACTCTTGCGCCTGATTTCCGCACCATCGCGGACCATGGATTTTAGCGACGGCCTCCGGCATGCGCATGCATGCCTGTCCATCTTCACCGCGTTCACGGCCTGGACAGGATCACCGCCGTGCCGCCCAAGGTAAAAAAAACCGCCCGAACATGCGAGCGGCCGTAAAAGCACTACGAAGATTCTCAGTCGTCCCGGGCGAGCAAGACGCGGTAGACCAGCGCGCCGATCACGCCTCCCACGATGGGCGCCAGCCAGAACAGCCAAAGCTGATCCACCGCCCAGCTGCCCTGGAACAGGGCGACGCCGGTCGATCGCGCGGGATTGACGGATGTGTTGGTCACCGGGATGCCGACCAGGTGGATCAGCGTCAAGGACAGGCCGATCGCGATGCCGGCCAGACCCGACGGCGCCCGATTGTGCGTGGCGCCCATGATGATGAACAGGAAAAAGCCGGTCAGCACCATCTCGGCCACCAGCGCCGCCGTCAGCGAATAGCCGCCGGGCGAATGCTCGCCATAGCCGTTCGACGCGAACCCCGCCGACGCGTCGAAACCGGCCTTGCCGCTGGCGATCAGGTACAGCACCGCGGCGGCGGCGATGGCGCCCAGCACCTGGGCGACGACATAAGGGATCAGTTCGCGCGCCGGGAAACGCCCGCCCGCCACCAGGCCAAAGGTCACGGCCGGGTTGATGTGGCAGCCCGAAATATGTCCGATCGCGTAGCACATGGTCAACAGCGTCAGGCCGAAAGCCAGCGCGACGCCCGCGAACCCGATGCCCAGCCCGGGAAACGCCGCCGCCAGCACCGCGCTGCCGCAGCCGCCGAACACCAGCCAGAACGTGCCGAACAGCTCGGCGGCGCATCGCTTGGTCAAGGTCATCGTCATGGCGGACTCGATTGAAATTTGAACGAAATCGAGTCTATCAACGCGACGTCAAGGACACTACGCCGCAAAAGCAAACAATCGTCAATTCCCGACTGTGAATTTTCATAAATTGACAGTTCGCTGTCTGCGTCCGATGGCGCGGCGCCCCGCCGGCCTGTGGCCGGACGAGGCGGCAAAGCAATAGGCCCCTGGATTTCCAGGGGCCTATTGCCTTGAAACTGGCGGAGAGGGTGGGATTCGAACCCACGGTACGGGGTTACCGTACGCCTGATTTCGAGTCAGGTACATTCGACCACTCTGCCACCTCTCCGGGTACGACGCATTGCGAGTCGAGTCGCGCATCATAGCATGAATCCAGAGGCCCCGCCGCATTGCCCGCCCCCGCCTTCTGGCCTATAGTGGACTCAGGCATCAGACGCAGCCGGAGGTCCGCCATGAACATCCAAGCCCTGCATTTCGTGCTCGACATCGACGGCAACGGTTCGGTCGCCGGATGGGAAGTCATCGAAGCCCTGAAATGGGCCTTTTCCCTGCCCGGCCGCCTGATGGTCGAAGGCCTGGGCAACATCCCGTTCGTCGCCGACACCTTCCACATCCAGGCCTCGGCCGCGACCGGCTACGCCAGCTTCCACAGCCTGCTGGCCACGGTCCTGACCCTGCTGTTCTGGGTGGGCTGCCTGGTCCTGATCACGCGCATCGGCGCCGACCGGAAAACGGCCGACGCGGCCGCTCCGGACACGGCGACGACCCCGGGCGCGCCCGGCATGCCACACTATCGCGGCCCGAAGGCCCGCAAGACCTGATCTCCGCACGAGCAAGTCGGCCCGGCATCCGGGCCGGCCTTGCCGTGCGCAACCGGCTGATCAGGCCCGGATGGCCTCCAGCCCGCCCATGTAGGGACGCAGCGCGGGCGGGATCACGATGCTGCCATCGGCCTGCTGGTAGTTTTCCAGCACGGCCACCAGGGCGCGGCCCACGGCCAGCCCGGATCCGTTCAGGGTGTGCAGGTATTCGGGCTTGGCCTTGGGGCCTTCAGGGCGGAAGCGCCCCTGCAGGCGCCGCGCCTGGAAGTCCAGGCAGTTCGACACCGACGAGATTTCCCGCCAGGTATTCTGCGCCGGCAGCCAGACCTCCAGGTCGTAGGTCTTGGCCGAGCCGAAGCCCATGTCGCCCGCGCACAGCAGCACCACGCGGTACGGCAGCCCCAGCGCCTGCAGCACGTGTTCGGCATGACCGACCATTTCGTCCAGCGCCTGCCAGGACTGGTCGGGATGCACGATCTGCACCATCTCGACCTTGTCGAACTGGTGCTGGCGGATCAGGCCGCGCAGGTCGCGCCCGCCGCTGCCGGCTTCCGACCGGAAGCACGGCGTGTGCGCGGTCAGCCGGACGGGCAGGTCCCGCGCGTCCAGGATGCGGTCGCGCACCGTGCCGGTCAGCGGGATTTCGGCGGTGGAAATCAGGTACAGATCCTCGGCCGGACCGTCCTCGTCGGGCGTGCTGCCCTGGCCGCCCTTGGTCACCCAGAACATGTCGTCCTTGAATTTGGGCAGCTGGCCGGTGCCGTACAGCGTGGAGCCGTTGACGATGTACGGCGTGTAGCATTCCTGGTAGCCATGCTCGCCGGTCTGCAGGTCCAGCATGAACTGCGCCAGCGCGCGGTGCAGGCGGGCGATGGGGCCGCGCAGCATCATGAAGCGGGCGCCCACGAGCGACCGGGCCGCCTCGAAATCCAGGCCGAAGGGCTCGGCCAGGGCGACGTGGTCGCGCGGCTCGAAACCCAGGCCGGCGGGGTTGCCGTCGGCGCCGGCGGCGCCCGGCAGCCAGCGGCGGACCTCGACGTTGTCGGCCTCGGACGCGCCGTCCGGCACGCTGTCGTCGGGCAGGTTGGGGAGGGTCATCAGCCAGGCGGACAGTTCCTGCTGCACCGCGCCCAGGTCCTGTTCCAGGGCTTTCAACTGATCGGGGATGGCCTGAGATTCGGCCAGCGCGGCCGAAGCGTCCTCGCCGCGCGACTTCAGCTGGCCGATCTGCTTGGCGAGCGCGTTGCGCCGCGCCTGCAATTCCTCGGTCCGGACCTGCACGGCCTTGCGGCGGGCTTCCAGGGCGTGGTAGCGGTCGGTATCGAAGGCCAGGCCGCGCCGGGCGAGAGCCCGTACGACGCGGTCCAGGTCCTTGCGCAGCAAATTGGTGTCGAGCATGGCGAGGTGACGAGGATTCGTGAAAGGAGCTATTGTATTCAATCCCGCCCCCGCCCTGTCGCGGCCGCGCCGCGCGGCGGCCCGGATGGCGGGCATCCCTCAGGAAAGGAGTCTCTTCATGTCGAAAGTACTGGTCCTCTACCATTCGACCTACGGTCACATCGAAACCATGGCCCAGGCCGTCGCCGAGGGCGCCCGATCGACGGGCGCCACCGTCGACGTCAAGCGCGTGCCGGAACTGGTCCCCGAGGAAATCGCCCGCAAATCCGGCTACAAGATGGACCAGGCCGCCCCCGTGGCCCAGGTCAAGGACCTGGCCGACTACGACGCCATCCTGATCGGCTGCGGCACCCGCTTCGGGCGCATGTGCTCGCAGATGGCCAATTTCCTGGACCAGGCGGGTGGCCTGTGGGCCAGCGGCCAGTTGAACGGCAAGGTGGGCGGCGCCTTCACCAGCACCGCCACGCAGCACGGCGGCCAGGAAATGACGCTGTTCTCCATCATCGCGAACATGCTGCACTTCGGCTTCGTCGTCGTGGGCCTGCCCTACAGCTTCCAGGGCCAGATGCGCCTGGACGAAGTCACCGGCGGCGCGCCCTACGGGGCGTCCACCATCGCCGGCGGCGACGGTTCGCGCAAGCCCTCCGCCAACGAACTGGACGGCGCCCGCTTCCAGGGAAAACATGCGGCGGAAGTCGCGAACAAGCTGTTCGGGTGATTTTTTGCCTAGTGCCTTTTTTGCCCAATTGACCTGAAAGCGTGGTCAACCTAAGATGCATTACAAATGCAATGCATCTTAGGAGCAATCTTCCATGGCGAAAACCGCAACCCTGCCCGCTCTGCGCGTGGACCCTCAACTGCGCCATGACGCCGAAACCGTCCTGGAAGCGGGTGAAAGCCTGTCTCAATTGATCGAGTCCGCCGTCCGGGACGAAGTGGCCCTGCGCCGTCACCAGGTCGAATTCCTGGCGCGTGGCCTGGCCGCTCGTGACAAGGCGCGTGAAACCGGCCGTTATGTCTCGTCAGACACCATGCTGGATCAATTGCAATCCCGGCTGCAGGCCACCCGGCAAAAACCCCGTCGCGCATGAGCCATTCCGTCCGCCTGACCGAAGAGGCCCAGGCCGATCTGCTGCGGCTCTACGATTTTCTACTGGAACAGGAACCGGATTCGATCCGCACGGCCGAATCCGCCCAGGGGATCTCTGAGCAAGTCGAACGGAAAGCGGGCGCTGCGGATCGGGATGGGATGCAAGGCGCGAACCGCAGCGATAGCCGATGCTATCGCGAGGATGAGCAACGCAGCAGACCGCCCGAGTCCGCAGATGCACGCGACGTGAGGACTTGTTCAGAGGTTCCCTCAACCAGCATCACACGAGCCTTCGAGTTTCTGCGCAGCTTCCCTTTCAGCTGCCGCAAGGCCAGCCCCCATCACCCCTACGTACGGGAACTGATCATTCCTTTCGGATCAACGGGATATGTCGCGCTGTTCGAAATCGAACCCGACGGCTTCGTGACCATCCTCGCCGTCCGGCATCAGCGGGAATCGGATTATCACTGATCCCCGAGTGAGCCGGATCAGAATCCGCCTGCGCCCTATTCCTGCCCCGCTTCCTCGTCCCAGGCCTTCAACTGCGCCAGCTTCTCGCCGATCCTCAGCTCCAGACCCCGGGGCACCGGCCGGTACCAGCCGGGCTCGGCCATGCCTTCGGGCAGGTAGGTTTCCCCCGCCGCGTAGGCGTTGGGCTCGTCATGGGCGTAGCGGTAGGCATGCCCGTAACCGAGTTCCTTCATGAGCTTCGTGGGCGCATTTCTCAAATGCACCGGCACCTCGCGGCTGCGATCCTGCTTCACGAAGGCGCGCGCCTGGTTGTAGGCCATATAGCCGGCGTTGCTCTTGGCGGCGACCGCCAGGTAGATGACGGCCTGGCCCAGGGCCAGCTCGCCTTCCGGCGAGCCCAGGCGCTCGTAGGTGGCGGCCGCGTCGTTGGCGATCTGCAGGGCGCGCGGATCGGCCAGGCCGATGTCTTCCCAGGCCATGCGCACGATGCGCCGCGCCAGGTAGCGCGGGTCGGCGCCGCCGTCCAGCATCCGCGTCAGCCAGTACAGGGCGGCGTCCGGATGCGAGCCGCGCACCGATTTGTGCAGCGCCGAGATCTGGTCGTAGAAATTGTCCCCGCCCTTGTCGAAGCGGCGGCTGTTCAGGGTCAGGGCGTTTTCGATGAAGGCGGCGTCGACCCGCGCGACGCCGCTGGCGCCCGCCGCGGTCTGGCATTGCTCCAGCAGGTTCAGCAGGCGCCGGGCATCGCCGTCGGCATAGCCCACCAGGGTGTCGATGGCCAGGTCGTCGAACGCCAGGCCACCCATGGCCTGGGACTGCGCCCGCCGCGCCAGCTGGCGCAACTCGTCCTCGTCCAGCGATTTCAGCACATAGACCTGGGCGCGCGACAGCAGGGCGGAATTGACCTCGAACGAGGGGTTTTCCGTCGTCGCGCCGATGAAGGTCACCAAGCCGCTTTCGACGAAGGGCAGCAGGGCGTCCTGCTGGGATTTGTTGAAGCGGTGGATTTCGTCCACGAACAGGATGGTGGACTGGCCCCTGGCCTGGTTCTGTTCGGCCTGCGCCATGGCGGCGCGGATGTCCTTGACGCCGGAAAACACGGCGGACAAGGCGATGAAGGCGCAGTCGAACGCCGTGGCGGTCAGCCGCGCCAGGGTGGTCTTGCCCACCCCGGGCGGCCCCCAGAAGATCATGGAATGCGGCTTGCCCGACTGGAAGGCGAGCCGCAGGGGCTTGCCCTCGCCCAGCAGGTGGGCCTGCCCGATGACCTCGTCCAGGCTGCGCGGGCGCAGGACCTCGGCCAGCGGGGCGCCGACGGCGTGATCCGCGCCCTGCCCGCCCCGCTTGCCCCGGGCACCGGACCGGGCCGGCGCCGCCGCATCCGTGAAGTCCGGGTCGTCACCCAGCAGGTCGCCCTGGTTCGCCATCGCCAGCCTAGTCCATTTTCACGAGATCGGCGCCCTGGGGCACCGTGAACCGGAACTGCCCGGCGGGGATGTCGGGATTGGCCTTCAGGCCGGTGAAGACGATGCGCGAGACCTGGCCGAAGGCGTCCAGCAGTTCCAGCCGCCGGGGCAGGCCGCCGGAAAAGCCGATGTCCGCGTGGACGAAGCCCGCGTCCGGCGTCTTGGGCACGGCGCGCAGCCATTGCAGCCCGTCGCGATCGGGCCGGGACTGGAGGTCGAAGGCTTCGTCCAGCGAGCCCGAGCCGAACAGCAGCGCGGCCGGCGAGGCGCCGACGGCCTGGTTGGCGCGGCGCTCGGTGACCTGCTCCAGGTCGGGGTCGTACTGATAGACGTGCTGGCCGTCGGACACGATCAGCTGTTCATAGGGCGCGCGGACTTCCCAGCGGAATTTCCCGGGCCGCTGGAAGGCGAAGGCGCCGCTTTGCGGCTTCTGGGCGGCCCCCTGGGCGTCGGTCCGTTCCTGGCTGAACTGGCCGGTGGCGGACTTGACCTTTTCGACGAAGGCCTGCAACTGCGTCCGCGCCGGTTCGGCGGCGCGGGAAAGACCGGGCAGCCCCGCCAGGCCGCACAGCAGGACGGCCGCGGCCAGGGCGCGGCGGCGATTCGATAGAAGATTCATGGCGGTCATTCGTCCTCGCCGGATTTCGCCGGCACCAGGATGTCGCGGTTGCCGTTGGGCTGCTGGGGGCTGACCAGCCCCGCGTGTTCCATCTGTTCCAGGATCCGCGCCGAGCGGTTGTAACCAATGCGCAGATTGCGCTGCACGAAGGAGATCGAGGCCCGGCGGCTGCGCATCACGACCTCGACGGCCTGATCGTACAGCGGATCGCTTTCCGGGTCGGCGAAGCCCGTGACGGAACTGAGGCCGTCGCCGGTCTCGCCCTCGCCGGCGCCTTCCAGGAGGCCTTCGACATAGTCCGGTTCGCCCTCGGCCTTCAGGGCCTCGACCACGCGGTGGACCTCGTCGTCGTGCACGAAGGCGCCGTGGACCCGCGTGGGCACGCTGGTGCCCGGCGGCTGGTAGAGCATGTCGCCCTGCCCCAGCAGGGTCTCGGCGCCCATCTGGTCGAGGATGGTGCGGGAATCGACCTTGGACGAGACCTGGAAGGCGATGCGCGTGGGGATGTTGGCCTTGATGAGGCCGGTGATGACGTCCACGCTGGGGCGCTGGGTGGCCAGGATCAGGTGGATGCCGGCGGCGCGGGCCTTCTGGGCCAGCCGGGCGATGAGTTCCTCGACCTTCTTGCCCACCACCATCATCAGGTCGGCCAGTTCGTCGATCACCACCACGATCATGGGCAGCGTGCCCAGGGGTTCCGGCGCGTCGGGCGTCAGCGAGAAGGGGTTGGGAATCGGTTCCTCGCGCTTCTGCGCGTCCCGGATCTTGGTGTTGTAGCCCGCCAGGTTGCGCACCCCGAGCTTGCTCATGAGCTTGTAGCGCTTTTCCATTTCGGCCACGCACCAGTTCAGGGCGTTGGCCGCGTGGCGCATGTCGGTGACCACGGGCGCCAGCAGGTGGGGAATGCCCTCGTAGACGGACATTTCCAGCATTTTCGGGTCGATCAGGATCAGGCGCACCTGGGTCGCGTCGGCCTTGTAGAGCAGCGACAGGATCATGGCGTTGATCCCGACCGACTTGCCCGAGCCGGTGGTGCCGGCCACCAGCAGGTGGGGCATTTTCCCCAGGTCGGCCACGACCGGGTTGCCGGCGATGTCCTTGCCCAGCGCCATCGTCAGCAGGGACGCGCTGGTGTGGTAGACCTGGGACCCCAGGATTTCCGACAGGCGCACCGTCTGGCGGCGGGGGTTGGGCAGTTCCAGCCCCATCAGGTTCTTGCCCGGGATGGTCTCCACCACCCGGATGCGCACCAGGCTGAGCGCGCGGGCGAGGTCCTTGGCCAGGTTGACGATCTGGCTGCCCTTGACGCCGGTGGCCGGCTCGATCTCGTAGCGTGTGATGACGGGCCCGGCCTGGGCGGCCACGACGGTGACGCTGACGCCGAAGTCGGACAGTTTCTTTTCGATCAGGCGCGAGGTGTATTCGATGGTTTCCGGCGAGACGGTTTCCTGGGATTGCTCCACCGGGTCCAACAGCGACAGGGCCGGCAGGCTGCCCGCCATCGCCGGATCGTCGCGCGCGGTGAACAGGGCCTGCTGCTTTTCCTGCTGGACGCGCGGGGATTTGGGCACCGTGGTCACGGTGGGCTCGATGCGCACCGGCTGCTCGTGCACCAGTTGGGTCTGGCGGGTCTCGACGATTTCCTGGCGCTCGGCCTGGGCCGTGACGCCCACGCGGCGGTCCTGCCAGGCGTTTTTCAGGTCCCACAGGCGGCGCCAGGCGAGTTCGATGGCGTGGCCGACGCGTTCGGAGACGTTCAGCCATGAAAACCCGAAGAACAGGCTGGAGCCCATGACGATGAAGGCCAGCAGCAGCAAGGTGCTGCCCGCCCCGCCCATCAGGCGGGCCAAGCCGCCCGCCAGCAGCTGGCCCAGCTGGCCGCCCGCCCCGGCGGGCAGCGCCGCGCCCCAGACGCGCAGCCGCAAGGCCTCGACGCCCATGCAGCCCAGGAACAGCAGGGTATAGCCGATGCCGACTTCCCAGCGCACCCTGGGCAGCAGTTCCGGGACTTTGCTGGGCAGCACCGCTCTGGACAGGCGGTAGAACCCCGCCGCCACCCGGCGCAGCAGCAGCAGCACCCACAGCCAGGCGGATGCGCCGCACAGGTACAGGAGCAGGTCGGCGACGTAGGCGCCGAAAGTGCCGCCCCAGTTGCGGACCGTGCCGCCGTGGACGGAATGGGACCAGCCCGGGTCGGTGCGGGTCCAGGTGGCCAGCACCAGGATCAGCCAGCAGGCCAGGGCCGCCAGCAGCACCCAGCGGGCCTCTCGGAACAGGCCCGAGAGGCGTGTCTGCAGGGGCGAGGGGCCGTTGCGCACGTTGCGGGAGGAGCGTGTGGGGGTCGCCGGAATTCTTGCCATCGCATCATTATAATTGCGGGGTCAATGTCGAACGGATTTTCAGCGATGCCCAGCGCAAAACACGCCAAACTCATGATTCTCGGGTCCGGTCCCGCGGGCTACACCGCCGCCGTCTACGCCGCGCGCGCCAACCTGGCCCCGGTCCTGATCACCGGCCTGGAACAGGGCGGCCAGCTGATGACCACGACCGAGGTCGACAACTGGCCCGCCGACGTCGCCGGCGTCCAGGGCCCCGACCTGATGCAGCGCTTCATGGAACACGCCCAGCGCTTCAACACGGAAATGGTGTTCGACCACATCGCCGCCGTGGACCTGTCCCGGCGCCCGTTCACGCTGACCGGCGACACGGGCTCCACCTACACCTGCGACGCCCTGATCATCGCCACGGGCGCCTCGGCCCAGTACCTGGGCCTGCCGTCCGAGCAGTCCTTCATGGGACGCGGCGTGTCGGCCTGCGCCACCTGCGACGGCTTCTTCTACAAGAACCAGGACGTGGTCGTGGTCGGCGGCGGCAACACCGCCGTCGAGGAAGCCCTGTACCTGTCCAACATCTGCCGCACCGTCACCCTGGTGCACCGCCGCGACAAGTTCCGCGCCGAGCCCATCCTGGTCGACAAGCTGATGGACAAGGTCGAAAACGGCAACATGCGCCTGGCGCTGTTCCGCGAACTGGACCAGGTCCTGGGCGACGATTCCGGCGTCACCGGCGTGCGGCTGCGCGACAACCGCAGCGGCGAAACCGAGGACCTGGCCGTCACCGGCGCCTTCATCGCCATCGGCCACAAGCCCAACACGGCGATCTTCGAAGGCCAGATCGCCATGGAAAACGGCTACATCACCACCCGCAGCGGCCTCCAGGGCCTGGCCACCATGACCTCCGTACCCGGCGTCTTCGCCGCCGGCGACGTGCAGGACCACGTCTACCGCCAGGCCATCACCAGCGCCGGCACCGGCTGCATGGCCGCCCTGGACGCCCAGCGCTGGCTGGAGAGCGAAGGCCTCTGAGTGAAGGCCTCCAAGCCGTCCCTGGCCGACCTGCGCCGCCTGCGCGCCGAGGCCGCCCCGCCCGAACCGCCGGCCGCGCCCCGCCGCGTCCCCGGCAAAAGGCGCGGCGGACGGGGCGCGTCCACGCGGCCGCGGGACGGCGAACGCGGCGCTCCGGCGGCGCGCCCGGACGACGAACCGGCGGCCGATGCCGTTGCGCCCGCCGAGGCCCCGCCGCTGGATCCGGCCGACCGCGCCCTGTTCCGCCAGGCCATGCGTTTCGTGCGACCGCTGCCGGACCACGGCCCGCGCGCCCGGGCGGGCGGCGCGCGGCGCGACCCCGAATCCCTGCTGCTGGCCCGGCGCGCGCACGCCCAGGGCGCCGCCGACGCCAAGGCGCCGCCGCCCGTCCACCGCCAGCGGCGCAGGACCCCGGCCTTCGATCCCGAAGCCGACGCCTTCCTGCAGGCGGGCTGCGGTCCGGACCTGCTGCGCGGCCTGCGGCGCGGAAAATGGATTCCCCAGGCCTCCCTGGACCTGCACGGCAGCACCCTGGACCAGGCCCGCGAACGCCTGGACCGGTTCCTGGCCTCGTGCCTGGAGCACGACATCCGCTGCGTGCGCGTCATCCACGGCAAGGGCATCGGCTCGCGCCAGGGCGAACCCGTCCTGAAGGCCGCGATCCGCCAGCACCTGTGCCGCCTGGAGGCCGTCCAGGCCTGGGTCCAGTGCGGCGAGCACGAGGGCGGCGAAGGCGCCCTGCACGCCCTGCTGCGGCTGGAGAGTCCCCGATGAATCCCAGCTGGATCTACCTGGGCATCGCCATCCTGGCCGAAGTCATCGCCACGTCCGCCCTGAAGGTCTCGGACGGCTTCACGCGCCCCCTGCCCTCGGCGATCACCGCCCTCGGCTACGGACTGGCGTTCTACCTGCTGGCCCTGGCGCTGAAGACCATTCCCGTCGGCGTCGCCTACGCCGTCTGGTCGGGCGCCGGCATCGTCGCCATCGCCCTGATCGGCTATTTCTTCTTCGGCCAGGCGCTGGACGCCGCCGCCCTGATCGGCATCGGCCTGATCCTGGCGGGCGTGCTGGTGCTGAACGTGTTTTCGGGATCCGGCGGGCACTGAGACCGGAAGGCCGCCGTGCGCGGACGGCCCCCGAAATGGATCGGGGCCGACGATTGTGTCGTCGGCCCCGCCAGATTTCTGTTTTTTATGGGTACTGCCACAAATGAAAGCGCCATCTCCGTGGCGCCAGTGCCCACCAGCAGGGCTGTCTCCTCACCTGCATGGGCTGCATTATGCCGTCTGTATCCACAAATGACACCTAGGGAAGTCCCGTAGGCCCATGACCCGCGGCCGCTTCCTATCGCAACAGGGCCGGACCGAAGCAGACCGCTGCGCCGGCCAGCCCGGCCGGCAGCCGCAGCCACAGGCGATGCCCTGAAATGAAGGCGAAGGACAGGCCCCACAGGCCAACGCCGATCTGCACGAAAGCGGCCACGGCCCGCCAGGGATGCTCGATCAACTGGATCAGCTGGGGGTTGGCGATCATGGCCAGGGGAATGATGTAGAGCCCGACGCCCAGCCGCATGGCCGACGCCGCCACCTTGAGCCAGTTCTCGCCCACGATGCCCGCGGCGATGAACACGGTGCCGCACACGGGCGGCGTGATCGTCGACAGCAAGGCGAACCAGAACACGAACAGATGCGCCAGCAGCAGGTCGATCCCCAGCCGGTTCAGGGCCGGACCGGCGATCGCCACGCAGATGACATACGCCGCCGTGGTCGGCACCTCCATGCCCAGGAGCAGGCAGGCCACGGCCGTCAACAGCAACGCCGGCCACAGACTTTCCTGCGCCAGCGCCAGGATGACCGACGTGACCTTGATGCCCAGCCCCGTCATGCCCAGGACGCCGACCACGATGGACGCGCAGATGATGATCGCCGCGATCATGGAAATCTGCCGGCCCGCGATGATGGCGGCTTCGGACATCCTGCGGGTGAACGCCGACAGCGACACCCTGAAGCGGATGTCCAGGAACAGCAGCAGCATGCCCACCAGGATCGCCATGCAGGCGGCATACTGCGGCGTCACCTGGGCGATGAACATCTGCTGCAGCAGGACCCCGAACGGCACCAGGAAGAACAGCAGGGTGACGACGACGTCGCGACGGCTGGGCTGGTCGTCCTGGTCCAGGGCCTTGAGCCCGTAGCGGCGGGCGAACAGATCGATGCCGATCCACACGGCCAGGAAATACAGCAGCGCCGGCAACAGGGCCGCGGCCATGATCCGGGTGTATGGCGTCCCCGTGAGCTCGACCATCACGAAAGCGCCCGCCCCCATCAGAGGCGGCATGATCTGCCCGCCGGAGGACGCGACGGCCTCGACCGCCCCGGCCAGGGACTTCGGATAGCCCATGCGCACCATGGTCGGCATGGTCACCGCCCCGATGGAGGCGGCATTGGCCGAAGCGGAGCCGGAAATCGACCCGAACAGGGCGGAAGCCAGCACCGCGACCTTGCCGGCGCCACCCCGCAGGCGACCCGCCGCCGCGATGGCGATGTTGAGAAACCCTTGCCCCGCCTCGCCCACGTTCAGCACGGCGCCCATGATGACGAAGATCGCCACCACACTCACCGACACCCCGGTCAGAGACCCCCAGACCCCGCCCTCCGTGATCGTCAGCGTGCCCAGGGTACTGCCCAGCGGAACCGCCGGGTGGCCGAACTGGCCCGGCACGTACTGGCCGAAGAATCCATACAACAGGCAGGCCAGGGCCACCAGCGGCAGAGGCCAGCCGATGGCCCGGCGGGCCATCTCCAGCGTCACCCCCAGCAGCACCATGCCCACGGCCATCTGCAGATTGTCTTCGAGAAAACCGTACTGATCCCCCAGGGCTTCGGCATTCCAGGCCGTATACAGGCAGGCGGCCAGCCCCAGCGCCATCAGCACCCACCCCGACACCTTCTGCCGCCGGGACCGGGCCGGGTAGATGAACAGCCAGGGCAGGGCCAGCGCCATGTGCAGGGGCCGCGCCACCAGGGCGGGCACCAGGCCGCTGAACACCAGCCCCAGGTGGAAGACGATCGACAACAGCCCGAGGCCCACCCAGACGGGTTGCCGCCGCATCGGCTGCGCGACCATGTCAGCGCATGCCTTCGGGTATCTGGATACCGGCTTCCTGGTAATAGCGCACGGCCCCCGGATGCAGCCTGACCTTCGTCATCATCAGCATGTCGGGCGTCACCGCCTTCCACCAGGGCGCCTGGTCGCCGAGCGCCGCCTTCTGCTGCCAGAAGGTCTTGGTCAGCAGATAGGCGGTCTCCTCGTCCATCGCCGTCGTCGTGAAGGCCTCGACGGGCAGGAAGGTGGTGGCGACGTCCTTGTCCACCCCGGCGTAGGTGCCGGCCGGGATGATCTGCTTCAGGCGCCCCGTCCGCGCGATCTGGTCATCGGTCAGCGACACCAGGGACACCGGCATGCTGGCGGCGGCCTCGACCAGATTGGGCGCGGGAAAGGACCCGGCCGTCACGAAGCCGTCGATCTGGCCGTTCTTGAGCGCGTCGGCGGCATTGCCCAGTTCGGCCGACGCGATCCTGACCTTGCCTTCCAGGCCGAAGAGCTTGATGTATTTTTCGCCCTCGGTGGCCCCGAAGCTGCCCTTGCCCAGCAGGATGGTCTTGCCAGCCATGTCGGAAAACCGGTCGACCCGCTGATCCCCCCGCATGACGAAATGCATGGTCAGGGACGGGATCGGGAACAGCGCCCGGATCGTGGCGAAGGATTCCTTGGGACGGTTCTTGAAAGGCCCCGTGCCGGCCATGGCGTTTTCCACCAGGCCCGGCGGCGACGTGAACACGTAGTTGCCGGACCGCACGGCGGCTTCCATGACGTTCTGGACCGATCCCTGGCTCTCTTCCACCGTGAGGATGGTGTCGCCCTTCGAACCCGCCTTGATGGCGCTGGCCAGTTCGACGCCCATCTGATAGTAGGACGTACCGGTCTTCGCCGACTTGTAGGCGATGCGCTGCTCCGCATGCCCGGCCGTCGCGAGCCAGAACGAGCACAGCGTCGCGATGCCCAGTGCAGCCGCGGTCTTCAGCAGTCTCCTCATATTCATTCTCCTCGAATTGTCCATGACGGGCTTGAGGGTATACACAACGCTTCTCCAGCGTCAACGCCTCATTCGCCCGCCGGCACGGCCCCGCCCCCCTGGCCGGACGACAGCCAGTGGCCGGCGGATGCCGGTCTGCCGAACAGGAAGCCCTGCGCGTGGACGCACCCCATGGACAGCAGCACGTCCCGCTGGACGGCGGTTTCCACGCCCTCGGCGACCACGTCCAGGCTCAGGGAACAGGCCAGGCTGAGCACCGCCGACACGATCGCCGTGCTGCGCTGCTGCGGGCCCAGTCCCAGCGGCTCGATGAAGGAGCGGTCGATCTTCAGCGTCCGCAGCGGGAAGCGGTGCACGTGGCTGAGCGAGGAATAGCCGGTGCCGAAATCGTCCAGCGCGATGCGCACGCCGGCCTCGTGCAGGCTGCCGAGGATCTCGGCCGCCGCGTCGGGATCCGACAACAGGGAGCTTTCGGTCACCTCGACGCACAGCTGGTCCGCCGCGACCCCGGCCCACGCCGCCAGGTCCAGCAGGCGCCGGGGGAAATTCCGGCTGTGGAAGTGGCACGGCGAGATGTTGATGTTCAGGATCTTGTCCCGCCCCAGCAGCTCGGGGGCGGCCTGGCAGGCCAGGCGGTACATGTGCCAGTCGATCGTCTCGATCAGGCCGGTTTCCTCGGCCGCCGGCAGGAACTGGCCCGGCCCCAGCACGCCGCGTTCCGGATGCCGCCAGCGGATCAGGGCCTCGTATCCGGTGACACCGCCATCGGCCAGGCGCACGATGGGCTGGAAATAGGACGCGAACTGCTCCTTTTCCAGCGCGTCCCGCATCTGCTGCTCCAGGTCGAGCACGTTCATGGCCGACGCGTGCAGGGTCTCGTCGAACAGCACGAAGCGCTGCCGGCCCGCCGCCTTGGCGCGATACAGGGCGGTATCGGCGTCGTGCAGCAGCTGGTCCACCGTCTGGTAGGCCTGCCGGCTCATCGCGATGCCGATGCTGACCGAGACGTGCAGTTGGCGGCCGCCCACTTCGATGGTCTCGGCCATCCGGGCCTGGATGCGCTCGGCGACCAGGCAGGCCGAGGCGGGCTGAGGACAGTCCTCGAGCAGGACGGCGAACTCGTCGCCCGACAGCCGGCCGACGATATCGGGCGCCCGCACGCAATCGGCCATCCGGGCCGAGACGATGCGCAGGACCTCGTCGCCCACGCCATGCCCCAGGCCGTCGTTGAACAGCTTGAATCGGTCCACGTCCAGGTACAGCAGGGCGAAGCCGCGCGCCGGATCGAGCTTCTGGGCGCCGAGCGCGCGCTCCAGGCGCTCGCGCAGGTACAGCCGGTTGGGCAGGCCGGTGAGCGAATCGTGCATGACCTGGTGCTTGAGCTGCTTCTGCGCCCGTTCCCGGACCACGATCTGCCGGCGCAACTCCCGCGTACGCTCCTGGACCCGCTGTTCCAGCTGGGCGTTCAGGATCTGCAGGGCCTCGGCCTGCTGGCGCCGCTGCAGGGTATTGGCGATCTGGTAGGATACGAAGGTCAGCAGCTCGGCGTCCTGCTGGGTGTAGTGCAGGTCGGACCGGTAGCTTTGCACCACGACGACCCCCATCACGCCCCGCGCACCCATCAGGGGCGCTCCCAGCCAGGAGACAGCCGGCGTCCCATAGGTGGCCGCGTCCACCTCGCCCCGGGCGATCAGCGCATTGATCGCCTCCGCCTCGAGCCGGAGGGTCTGCGCGCAGCGGATCGCGTACTCGCTCATGCCCCGGCCCATGGGCCGGCGCACGAGTTCCGCCCCCGAACTGTCCACGTAATAGGGAAAATCCAGCCACTGACCGTCGTCGGACACCAGGGCGATGCAGAAGCTTTCGGCATTGAGCAGTTCGCCCACGGCCTGATGGATGCTGCGGTAGAAGGCCTCGTTGCCGTCCTGCCCATGGCCGAGCGCGGCGATCCGGTACAGCGTGGCCTGCAGGTGGACCGCCCGTTCGCTTTCACGCACCTGTTCCCGCAGCCGGGCATTGGCGCGGGCCAGTTCGCGCGTGCGCTCGGCGACCTGGCGCTCCAGGGCCTCCCGCTCCGGATTGCGTTCAGAAGCGGGATCGAGATCCTGCGCCGAAGCCTGCGGACGCTCGGCCGCCCCCGCCTCGGTCATTTCCGTCGAGTCCGACGGATTCGTCCGGCGCTCATGACTCATGTGATCCCCAGTGGCGCTGCGCGATACGCCGCTCCCTGTCTTCCCGTCCGTTCAGTATACCGGCCGGCGCCAGGCCGGATAAGCGGAAAAACCGGGGGAATCCGCCGTCCACGGTCGGGATCGTCCATACTGTCCCGCACCGGCGCGCCCATGCCAAAGTACGGAACGCGCCCCCGCGATGCATTGCCGCCCGCCGGCTGGCTCAATACTCTCCTGGAACAGGCCCTTTCCGGTATCCCCCATGCGCTACGAAGACTTCCGTTTCCTCTTGTTCGATCCCCAGCCCGACGGCGTGCTGCTGGTGACGCTCAACCGGCCCGAGGCCCTGAACGCCACGAACGACCGGATGCACTGGGAGCTCACCCAGGTCTGGGGCGTGATCGACGCGGATCCCGGCGTCAAGGTCGCCGTGGTCACGGGAGCGGGCGACCGCGCCTTTTCCGCGGGCGGCGACCTGTCCGTGGTCGAGGAAATGGCGAACAGCCAGGAAGCCACCCTGCGGGTCATGAAGGAAGCCTCCGCCATCGTCTACAACATGCTGTCCTGCGACAAACCCATCATTTCCGCCATCAACGGCGTCGCCGTCGGCGCGGGCCTGGCCGTGGCCCTGCTGGCCGACGCCAGCGTCATGGCCAAGGCCAAGTACTACCTGATGACGGCCGACTTCCTCGACGGCAGGGAAGCCGAGCGCATCGGCCTGGTCACGTTCTGCGCGCCGCGCGGGGGACCGCCCTACCCGACCGCCAGGATCGCCCGGGCCGCCCGGATCACGGGCAGATCGACCATGCGCCCATCGAGGCTGAACGCCTCGCCGCCGCGCCGGGCGGCTTCTTCCAGCACGCGCCGCGCCCAGGCCCGTTCGGCCTCGGAATGGCCCAGGGCCTCGTTCACGCCCGCCACCTGCATGGGGTGAATGCACAGCTTTCCGCCGAATCCGAAGGCTCGGGCGCGCCTCGCGTCCGCTGCGAGCCGCTCGGCGTCCCCGGTGTCGACGGTCACGCCGTCGATGGGCGCGGGCAGCCCCGCGCGGCGCGAGGCGGCCACCAGGGCATTGCGCGCGAAGGCCAGCTCGGGCTCCTCGGCCGAGGCGCGCATGCCGAGATCGAGCTGGAAGTCCAGGTGGCCGAAGGCCAGGCGCGCGACCTGAGGATCCCGTGCCAGCGCGTCGGCGGCATCCAGGCCCGCCAGCGATTCGATCAGGGCCACGACGAGCGTCTCCCCGCCCAGCGCCCGCGCCGCGTCGCGCAGCGCGGCAGGGTCTTCCGATTTGGGCAGCATCACGGCCACACCCCGCCCGGCGCAACCGCGCAGCAGCGCGAGATCAGCGGCGTGCCAGGGCGTGCCCGACGCATTGGCGCGCACCACGACGCGCGCCAGCCGTTCCGGATCCGATTGCGACAGGTATCGGGCGAGCTGGTCGCGCGCGGCATCCTTGCTGCCCTCGGCCACGGCGTCCTCCAGGTCGATGACGATGCAGTCGGCGCCCGAGTCCAGCGCCTTGGCGAAGCGCTCCGGCTTGGTGGCGGGCACGAACAGCAGGCTGCGCGCATGGCGCACGGGAAGTGATGCGACGGTCATGTTGGACTCGCTCCTGAGTGATGGCGTAACGGGATCGTGCCGCGGCGCGCCGGACCTATTCCACCGCCGCGCTGGCCCGCATGGCCAATTGGCCCTGGGGACCCCGCGCCCACAGATCGGCGACATTGCCTTCGAGCTTGCCGTTGACGGAAAACGGCGCCGTGTCGAACAAGGGGCTGACGGCCTTGAACTCGAAGCGGCGAACGGTTTTGCCGGGATGCGCGCGGCGCAGTTCTTCCATGAGCAGCGTGGCGATCAGCGGGCCATGCACCACGAGACCCGGATAACCTTCTTCCTCCACGACATAGGAACGGTCGTAGTGGATGCGGTGGCCGTTGAAGGTCAGCGCCGAATAGCGCATCAGCAGCACGGGATCGGGCGTGACCGTGCGGCCGAACTGCTCGTCGGTGGGGGCGGGCGCCGGCTGCGGCGCGGGCGTTCCGGGCGCCGGCGCCTCGCGGTAGACGATGTCGTGCTCCTCGCTCAGGGCGACGCCCCGGTCGTCGCCGATCTCGTGCCGCACGGTGACGAACACCAGTTGGCCGCTGCGTCCGGACTTGCCCTGGACGCCCCGGATCGTGGACACGCGCCGGATCCGCTCGCCCACCGCCAGCGGGCGCTGGAACCACAGGCGCCCACCGGCCCACATGCGCCGGGGCAGCGTGACGGGCGGCAGGAAGCCGCCGCGCCGGGGATGTCCGTCGGGTCCCATGTTCGACTGCCGCTCGCCCGGCAGGAAATACAGCCAATGCCACAACGGCGGCAGATGGGATGGCAGCGCGGCGGGCTCGTCCGCGTCCAGGGTCGCCCGCATCAGGCGGATGGGCGCCTCGGTGATCCTGTCGGCGCTTTCCTCGGTGCGGCCCACCCAGGCTTCGTAGGATTGCGGCATATCGGGACTCATGGTTCGATTCTCCGGAAAAGATCGGCGCGCGGCGGATGCTCAGAGCGCCTGGACGAGTTCGGGCACGGCCTGGAACAGGTCGGCCACCAGGCCGTAGTCGGCCACCCCGAAGATCGGCGCCTCCGCGTCCTTGTTGATCGCCACGATCACCTTCGAGTCCTTCATCCCCGCCAGGTGCTGGA
>JACDJA010000318.1_pt1 | contig 59372 bp, 58 predicted proteins | sample 7449241 | NCBI WGS metagenome assembly JACDJA01 (sample SAMN14253289, study PRJNA609438) | sludge metagenome | isolation source: initial anaerobic sludge | collected 2018-12-20 | reverse complement strand
TCTCCACTGGCCCCTTGGAGGGAACCAACAACAAAATCAAAACCATGAAAAGACAGGCCTACGGCTTCAGGGACATCGAGTTTCTCAAACTCAAAATCATGGGTATTCACGCTACCAGGTACGCTTTAGTCGGATGAGCCGAAAAACGGGAAGCGGAAATACCGGAACGATTTCAGAACTGGTCTCATCGCCGAGGCCATCCAGGTTGAAACCGGCTGGCGCACCATCATCAACGACGCTTTCGTCAAGCCAGACAAGAAAAAGAAGGAAAAACCGGACTTCAAGGCCAAGCGACTGGACCTGTTCAAGATCGAGCAGGCCGAGTTAGTCCCCGGCTATCTGGAAGCCATCAAGAGCGCCGTGGATGCGCACGAAGGCAAGACCCTGGTGGTCTGGGTACACGGTATGGCCGATGGAAGCGCCTCGACCGAGAAAGCCAGGCACATCAAAGCCGGAAAGATGAAAAAGGGCGACGGCGACCTACACGCGCTGATTGGCTACGGTCAGGGAGCCCACCCGCGCCTGGAGGACATCAAAGAGCCCAAAGACGAGGACAAGACCCACCGCAACACGGCCGACATACCCACGGTGGAGCGTTTCAGGGATGAACTGACCGCCCTGGGGCTCCACACGCTCATCGCCAGGGATGAAGCACCCAAATTTCGGGGGCGGGACCCCGAACGGCTCAATCAATGGTTCTTGGACGAGTATACCTTTGACCAGGTGGAGTCCATCCAGATCGAGATCCGCGAGAAGGGCTTCCGGAAGACACCGGAGCAGTGCGTAGAGACGGCGAAGATTCTTGTTCAGGCATTGCGAAAGATCGCCCCGCCCGCACCTTCCGAAGCCCTGGAGCCTGAAATTCTCGACATCGTGGAGACCGAGGGAGGCGACAACCTTCCAGTGCCGACAGGGCAAAAAGAGGCAACGCCGGAGCCCCTGGTGCCTGAAATCGTTGATGAGCAATCCGACAATGAACTGGTAGAGGAAACCTATGCCTGGCTCCAAAGCCGGTTGAAAGAGCACATCATTGATTTCACCGTAGAGGCCGGTCAATACATCATCAAAATCTTCTATGACGGAGATCCGCGCCGTGCCTTGGCCAAGAACAAGACCAAAGATCAGCCACCGAGCCTCAAACGGCTGATCCAAAAAATTAAGGACGCTTCCGCCAGTCCATCCGAAAGCGCCCCGTCCGTGAGCTGGTTTTACAAGGCGGTCAACCTCGCCGCCCAAGATGCGATTGCGCGGGAAATGGGATTGTCAGCGTTTACAATCCTCGGCCACAGCCACAAACTCCTACTGCTGAATGTTCCGAAACTCAAACAAATCGAGGGTGATAAGTTCGATGAGGCCATTGAGCCAGCCTTCAAGGTAAAGGAGCGTTTGGCCCAGATCGCCGTTGATGAAAATCTTTCGGTGCGTCAGTTGGGGAGGCGTATCAAGGAAATCGCCCCGCAGTCGAGTGCCAACATTACGGTCGATAATGTTCCTGAAGATGCGGTCTTGAAAGAACTACCGAAAAAGAAACTGGATGGGCTTCGTGCCGGGCTGGAAAAACGCATAGCCGATATAGAGGACAAACTGGCGCAGTACAAAGCGGATAAGGCTCGTGTAGATCAGGTTCTTCAACAACAGGAGAACCAGCCAAAGAGAAATTTCAAGGCTGGGAGCGGGCAAATCGCTTCCGTCTTTCCGATGGCAAAGGCAGTTTCATACAAGTGGCCACGGGTAGAAATCAAAAAGGACGATGGTACTTTAACCCAATCGACGGCACCCATCATCATATCGGCGAGTCGGAGGACCGACATCCCGGCTCACTATGCTCCCTGGTTTATGGAGCGACTACGGCGAGGCTACCTAGCAACCAGATACCGTAATCTGCGGTATATCTCTTTCAGAAAAGCCCGCCTGATTGTGTTCTGGACAAAAAACGCAGCGCCGATGCTCCCCTATCTCAATGAAATAGACCTTATGGGGCTTGGCTACTATTTCCAGTTCACCCTCAACGACTACGAGGGTGATGGCTTGGAACCCCACTTGCCGCCGCCGTCAGAGAGGATCGAAACCTTCAAGGAGCTTTCTGATAAAATCGGTAAGGAGAGGGTTGTTTGGCGTTTTGACCCATTGGCATTGACCGATGACATCACACCCGAAATCCTTGTCAATAAGGTATCAGGGGTGATGGAACGCCTGACCGGCCATACAGAAAAGATGGTCATCAGTTTTCTCAAAGCCAGCAGTCATAAGAAGGTTGTGCGCAATCTGGAAGCCGCCAACATAGATGCCATGGAATTCACCAATGATGATAAGATCTATGTCGCCAAACGCCTTGGCGAGTTGGGCAAAGAGTATCACATCGAGGTGGCTACTTGCGCCGAAGAGATGGATCTAACTCAATACGGCATTATCAGGAACAAGTGCATTGACGATGGACTCATCAGACGGGCTTTCCATAAGGATGAGGCATTGATGGATTTCATCGGCGATGGGACTATGAAAGATAAGGGGCAGCGTCCTCTATGCGGATGCCTGCCCAGCGTCGATGTCGGCACACCGAACACTTGTGCATATCTATGTCCATACTGCTACGAGAATGTTTCGGAAAAGGCAGTGCAGAAAAATCGCGAACGGGCTACCGAAAGCGGTGAACTGCTGTTGGAATGATTTTAGGAGGTAGTTGGTCGCCCGAAAATCAAGTGGAAAGACAGTATCAAGAAAGTTGTGGGCATCGAGAAACCGCTATCCCAGGGGATGGATGTTTGACAGGACCACTTACCAAGAGGCCGGGAAGATCATCCCAGGAGGGACCCGATGAACAAACAAGAACTCACCGATGCCCTTGCTGCCGCGACGGGTCTGACCAAGCCACAAGCCAAACTGGTGGTCGATGCCTTTTTTGACAAGGTCAGCGATGCCCTGGCCAAGGGGGACCGGGTGGAACTGCGGGGGCTATGCTCCTTCTTCGTGAAGCAGTACGGGGCCTACACGGGGCGAAATCCGAAGACGGGCGAAAAGACGGAGGTTGGTCCAAAGAGAATGCCCGTTTTTAAGGCTGGCTTGGAGTTGAGGGGGCGGGTGAATGCTGAATGACAGTTACATCGGCCGTTTGGCTCAAAAAATCTTGAATGAGATGGACCCCCAAATCCAATGGCAAATAGAGACCATGACCCCGGAGGAGCGGAATACATTTCAATGCCGGTTCGCCTCCTACGGAGCCAGCGTCTCCGACGAGCCCTACGAGTACATCTATCGGGCCTTCGGGCTAGTCATAGAGGAAATTGCCGAATTGACCGAAGAGTCTATTCAGTAAAACAGGTAAGTTAGAGGAGACTATGAACAACTTCCAGGACAAGGCTAATTTTATCTGGCAGGTCGCAGATGACATTTTACGGGGGCTTTTCAAACAGCACGAATATGGGGATGTAATCCTGCCGTTCGTCGTTCTACGGCGACTTGACTGCGTTTTGAACGGCAAGAAGGAGGCTGTCCTCAAGGTCTACGAGGAATTCAAGGACAAGGTTCCTGATCCGTCAGCCATCTGTCTACAAGCTACGGGCGGGCTGAAATTTTACAACACCTCCCTTTACGACCTTCAGCGGCTCACCCACGAGTCAGGCAACATCGAAGCCAACTTCCTCAACTACATCAACGGATTCAGCAAGAATGTCCGCGAAATCATCGATAATTTCGGCATTGAGAAGATCGCCAGCAAACTCGCCAAGAATGACCTGCTGTTCATGCTGATCGACAAATTCACCGAAATCGACCTTCACCCGGACCTGGTGACCAACCACCAAATGGGCGACATCTTCGAGGAACTGTTGAGGCGGTTTTCTGAAATGTCCAATGAGACCGCCGGGGAACATTACACCCCCCGTGAAGTGATCCGCCTGATGGTCAACCTTCTATTCTCCGAGCACCAGGAAGAGCTGAAGGGAAAAGGCATCGTCCGGTCCGTCTATGACCCTGCTTGCGGGACGGGTGGGATGCTGTCTATCGCCAGGGATCATATCAACAAGCACATCAACCCTGATCTCGAAGTCATCATGTTCGGCCAGGAACTGAATGAACAGACCTATGCCATCGCCAAATCGGATGTGCTGATGACCGGTGGGGAGCCTGACAACATCCAGTTGGGCACCAGCTTCAGCAACGATCGCTTCAAGGGCAAGCGGTTTGATTTTATGCTGTCCAATCCGCCCTTTGGGGTTTCCTGGAAAAAAGAGCAGGCATTTATCCTCAATGAGGCTTCCGATCCGAACGGGCGGTTCCATGCCGGCACTCCAAGGATCAGTGACGGAGCGATGCTGTTTCTCCAGCACATGATTTCCAAGATGGAGCCCACCGGAAGCCGGATCGCCATCATTCACAACGGTTCCCCACTGTTCACCGGGGATGCCGGGTCGGGTGAAAGCAACATTCGCAAATGGATCATTGAAAGTGATTGGCTTGAAGCCATTGTCGCTCTACCAACGGAGCTGTTTTTCAATACCGGTATTGCCACCTACATCTGGATCGTGACCAACCGGAAGCCCAAAAGACGAAGGGGCAAGGTCCAGTTGATCAATGCCGTGGGGTTCGCCCACAAGATGCGAAAGAGTCTCGGCAACAAGCGAAACTACATCACCGACCAGCAGATCCAGGAGATTACGAGCATCTATCTGGCATTCGAAAACGGAGAGCTCTCAAAGGTGTTCGACACCGAGGATTTCGGCTTCACCAAGGTGACGGTAGAGAGACCGCAGATGAAAAACGGCAAAGTGGTCAAGGATCGCAGTGGCAATCCTAAACCCGATACCAGCTTGAGGGATTACGAGAAGATTCCGCTGAAAGAGGATATCGATGCCTACTTCGAGCGGGAGGTGCTTCCCCATGTTCCCGATGCTTGGATGGACCGAAGCAAGGACAAGATCGGCTACGAAATCAACTTCACCAAGTACTTCTACAAGTACCAGCCCTTGAGACCCTTGGATGAAATCAAAGCGGACATTCTGGCACTGGAGCAAGAAACAGATGGGTTGTTGAAGGAGATTCTATCGTGACTCAAATAGATGCGCGATCTAAATCAATAAGAGAGTTAATGAGCGGGGTAAAGTATTCCATTGATTACTACCAGCGAGAATATAAATGGCAGAGCAAACAAGTTCTTGAGTTGCTGGAGGATCTTGAGACTAAATTCAGTGAAGAATATGAAAACGGCCATGAGCGAGAACAGGTCTCAAATTACAAATCCTATTTTTTAGGCTCTGTTGTAATCAGCAAAAAAATTGATGGCGAAAATTTTATTATCGATGGCCAGCAAAGATTAACATCTCTCACATTATTATTTATCTATATCCATAATCAAAATGCGATCGGTCCTGAACAAAAAAACGATATCAGCAATTGTATATACTCGACAAAGTTTGGGAAAAAGTCATTTAACATCAATGTGAAAGAAAGAGCGGAATGCCTCGACGAATTGTTTAAAGGGAACAATTATCAACCGTCTAATGGTTCTGAATCAGTAAAGACCATTTTAGAAAGATACCAGGACATTGTAGATAATTTTCCAGAGTCATTGAAAAACGGCGTCCTTCCATACTTTACTGATTGGCTTTTGGAAAAAGTATTGATGGTACAAATTACAGCATTTTCAGATGATGATGCTTATACAATTTTTGAGACAATGAATGATAGAGGCTTGAGTTTAAATCAATCCGAAATGCTCAAAGGATATCTTCTTTCGAACATTATAAATGATGAAGATAAAGAAACCGCAAATCAGATTTGGCGAAAAAGGGTCTTGGAACTTATACAGATCGGCAAGGAAGAGGAAATCGACTTCATTAAGTCTTGGCTCCGTGCTCAATATTCCGAATCGATACGGGAAAGGAAAAAGGGAGCGGTAAACAAAGATTTCGATAAAATAGGTACCGAATTCCACAAATGGGTTAGAGAAAATAAGACCAAGCTGGGTTTGAAAAAAAGTTCAGATTATTATAATTTAATCACAAAAAACTACATTAAATATTCAGATCATTACATTAATATTCGTGAATCCAGTAAAAATTTCAACCCAGTTTTTGAATCAGTTTACTACAATGCTCACAATAATTTTACACTCCAATATCCTATACTTCTTGCTCCAATTACTGAGTCTGACGATTTGAATACGGTAAACCATAAAATCAGAATAACATCACTATTCATTGACATTATGATTGCCAGGAGATTTGCTAACTTTAGAATTTTAAGTTATAGCGGTTTGGTTTACACGATGTTTAACTTGATAAAGGATATCCGCAACAAATCGACTCACCAATTAGTTGATTTTCTGACTGATAGACTAAATAAGATGGAAGAAACATTTGAAGGTTTAAAAAAGTTATACCTCCATCAACAAAATCGTCGACACATCCATTATCTTTTGGCGAGAATGACATATTTTATAGAAAAAGAAAGTGGCATAGCAAGCGATTTTGTTAAATATGTATCAAAGGATATTAAAAAACCCTACGAGATTGAACACCTCTGGGCAGACCATTATGATCGACACAAAAATGAGTATGGAACCCCTCAAGAGTTTTCACAAAATCGGAACTATTTCGGAGCATTGATACTTCTGCCCCGTGGCTTTAATCAAAGTTTAAAAGACGATTCTTATAGCAATAAAGTAAAGCATTATATTAGAGATAATTTACTCGCCCAATCACTGAATTCGGAAAGCTACAAGAAAAACCCTTCATTCCGTCACTTCATTGAAGATTCAGGGCTTCCATTCAAAGCATACAATGATTTTAAGAAGGCTGACTTGGAGGAGCGACAAGAGTTATACAAACAAATTTGTGAAAAGATATGGAATCCAGAAAAATTGAAGGAGATTCTGGCCTGATGAAACGGTATCCGGCTTATAAAGATAGTGGGGTTGAGTGGATTGGTGAATTCCCGACAATCTGGGAGATGAAAAAGATAAAACACCTTGCTGACATTATTATTGAAAAGGCAGAGAATTCATCCGATTCCGATTTCAAAATAGCATTAGAAAACATTGAAAGCTATACTGGCAAATTTTTGAACGGCACAGGATCGTTTGAAGGTGTTGGTAACTATTTCAAAAAGGGCGATGTCCTTTTCAATAAGCTAAGGCCCTATTTGGCAAAAGTTATAGTTGCACCAATGGATGGCGTTGCCGTTGGAGAACTTTTGATTTTGAGGTCCAAGCCTGAATCCGATAAATTTTTTCTACTCTATAGGATGCTTTCAAAGCCATTCATTTCAGTGGTTGATGGAGCAACTTACGGAGCAAAAATGCCCAGAGCCAACTGGGATTTAATCGGCAATCTAAAAGTGCCGGTGCCAAAGAACTCTGACCAGCGAGTAATCTCAAAATACCTCGACCACAAAACCCACCTCATAGACACCCTCATCGAAAAGAAACAGAAACAGATAGAGCTTCTTCAAGAACAACGGTCAGCGATCATCAATCAGGCAGTCACCAAGGGACTGAATCCAAATGTGAAGATGAAGGATTCGGGGATAGAGTGGTTGGGGGAGGTGCCGGAGCATTGGCTGGTCGTGCCGATAAAGCTTATTGTGGAAACGCCTGTAACCGATGGTCCCCATGAGACTCCCATATTTCTCGATGAAGGGGTTCCATTTATATCAGCTGAAGCGATAAAGAATGACCGAATTGATTTCGAGAGAAAGAGAGGGTACATTTCCAGGAGCGATCACGAAAGGTTTTCAAAAAAATACAGCCCCAAAATCGGTGATATTTATATGGTTAAATCTGGGGCTACAACTGGTAATGTCGCTGTTGTTGAAACAGAAGAAGAGTTTAACATTTGGTCACCACTTGCTGTGGTTAGACCAGATTCAAAAAAAGCAATTACAGACTTCATTTTCTATTTCATGAAGTCAAAAACTTTTTTTCAATCTGTTGAAATTAGCTGGAGTTTTGGTACACAGCAAAATATTGGCATGGGCGTTATTGAAAACATACCAATAGCATTACCTCCGCTTGAAGAGCAAAGAAAAATTGGGTGCTTTCTCAAAAATAGCATTAAAAAAATAGACCACATAATTTCTAAAACTGAATATTTGATAATGCTTATTAGGGAATACCGCACCACCCTAATCTCCGAAGTCGTCACCGGAAAAATCGATGTACGAGACGAGGTCATTCAATGACACCGCCGACCTACACAGAGCAGGATTTCGAAGAGCACATCGAGCAACATCTGCTGGCATCAGGTTACCACAAGCGATTGCCGACAGATTACGACAAGGAATCCTGCCTGATCCCCGCCGAGGTGATCCGGTTCATCAAATCCAGCCAGCCCGAGGTGTACGAAAAGCTTCAGATCCAGCTTGGCGCCGAAGCCGACAAGCAAATCATTTACCGGCTTTCCAACGAGATCGCCAAGTACGGTGCTCTTCACATCCTGCGAAAAGGGTTCAAAACCAGGGGCTGTACCTTCAAGATGGCTTATTTCAAACCTGCCAGCGGGATGAACCCTGATGCCCAGGCCCTTTACAGGGAAAACCGTTTCAGCATCGTCCGTCAGCTCAAATATAGCACCAAAAATGAAAACTCCCTGGACATGGGGCTTTTCCTCAACGGTATTCCGATCATTACCGCCGAGTTGAAAAACAGCCTGACCGGGCAGTTTGTCGAGGAAGCCATCAAGCAGTACAAGAGCGACCGCGATCCGAGAGAGCCCTTGTTCAAGTTCAAGCGATGCCTGGTTCACTTCGCCATCGGCAACGAAAAGGTCTTTATGACCACCCGGCTTCAGGAGGATAGCACCCGCTTCCTGCCTTTTAACATCGACACCGAAAACCCCGTCAATCCCACCGGGCACAAGACTGCTTATTTGTGGGAGGACACCCTCCAGCCGGACACCCTGCTGACCCTGATCCAGAACTACCTACATGTCCAAACCAACAAGGAAAAATACTACGACAAGGACAGCGGGAAGGTCAAAGAGCGGGAATACGAGGTGTTCATTTTTCCCAGGTTCCACCAGTTCGACTCGGTGAGAAAAATTCTCCAGGCGGTAAAGGAAGAAGGTGTCGGCAAAAACTACCTCATTCAGCATTCGGCGGGCTCCGGCAAGTCCAACTCCATCGCCTGGCTTGCTCACCAGTTGGCGAGCTTCTATCAGAAGGATTCCGACACCGACCGCCTGTTTGATTCCATCATCGTAGTGACCGACCGGCGGGTGCTGGACAAGCAACTCCAGGACACCATTACCCAATTTCAGCAGGTCCAAGGGGTGGTCCTGCCCATCACCCAGAATTCAGCCCAGCTCCAAACCGCCTTACAGACCGGCAAGGACATCATCGTCACGACCCTTCAAAAGTTCCCCGTGATCTCCAAAAGCATGACCGAACTCAAGGGCAAGCGGTTTGCGGTCATCATCGATGAAGCCCACTCCAGCCAATCGGGTGAATCCGCCAAGCACCTCAAGGAGACCCTGTCTGTAGGGCTTGCGGAAGCCGAGGAAGCAGACAAGGATGAATTCGACCTTGAAGACGAGATCATCGAGGAGATCTCCCACCGTGGACCCCAATCCCACATCAGCTATTTTGCCTTCACCGCCACCCCCAAGGGCAAAACCCTGGAGCTTTTCGGACGAAAGGACGAAACCGGTCATTACAAGGCGTTTCACATCTATTCGATGAGGCAGGCTATCGAGGAAAACTTCATCTTGGATGTGCTGGAGAACTACACCACCTTCAAGCGGTATTTCAAACTGGCATCGAAGGAAGGCACTGACAAAGAATACGAGAAAAAGAAAGCCCTGCGGTTGCTGATGTCCTATGTGGACCTTCACCCGCACGAAATCGAGATGAAATCCCGCATTATGCTGGAGCACTTCCTCGAAAAGACCGTCAATGCCATCCAGGGGCGTGGGCGAGCAATGATCGTTACCAGATCAAGGCTCCATGCCGTCAGGTTCTATCAGGCCTTCAAACGGCTGATGTTGGAGATGAACCTACCATTCAAACCCCTGGTCGCCTTTTCCGGCACCGTGAAAGACCCGGACACCGGGTTGGAAGCCACGGAAACCAGCTTGAACGGGATACCGTCCAGCCAGATCGTAACCGCCTTCAAGATACCCGAATACCGGATTTTGATCGTTGCCAACAAGTTCCAGACCGGTTTTGATGAGCCCCTGCTCCACACGATGTATGTCGACAAGAAGCTAGGGGGTGTCAATGCCGTCCAGACCTTGAGCCGTCTCAACAGGACGATGAGGGGCAAGACGAGCACGATGATCCTGGATTTCGTAAACGAAACCGAGGATATCAAGGTCGCTTTCCAGGACTATTACCAAGCGGTCTTTCTTGAGGAGGAGACTGATCCGGACAAACTTCACGACCTCCAGACCGAACTTGAAGGCTATGCCATTTATACCGAGCCAGAGGTGAATGCTTTCGCTGAAATCTTTTTCCACCCATCGGAGCCAATGGAAAAGCTCCAGCCGATTCTGGATGCCGTGGTTGAGAGGTGGAAGAAGATACCGGATCACAATACACAAGAAGATTTCAGGACCGTCCTACAGAGTTTTATCCGGCTATACGGCTATATTTCCCAGATCATCACTTTTCAGGATGTGGGACTTGAAAAACTCTATGTGTTCGCCCGAAATCTGAACAGGAAACTGCCCAGAAGGAAGAATCAGCTACCGTACGAAATCCAGGATGCCATTGATCTGGAGTCTTTCCGCATCCAGAAAACAGCCGACGAAGCCAGCATCAAACTGGAAAAGACAAACGGCGAAGCCAAGGGGATCACCACCGGCACACCAGGTCACATCGATGATGAAAAGGATCTGCTGTCCAACATCATTAGGACGCTCAATGACACATACGGGCTGGAATTGAACGAGGATGACAAGCTGGACATCGGGCGGATGAAGGAAAAGCTCAATGATCGGGACGACCTGCGATCCGTGATGACCTCCAATAACACCTTGGAAAACAAGCGATACAAGTTCGAAAAGGTGGTGGATGAACTCCTGTTGGATTTTGTCCACACGAAACTGGACCTATACAAGAAGTTGAGCGACCCCAAGGTCAACCCGCTTTTCAAGCACAAGTGGTTTGAAGGGTATTTACAGGAGAGCAGGCCTCAAGAAAATCAAGAAATGATTTAATATCACCTGCGGATCATTTCTTTAAGGAGGAAGGCCGGTGAATAGAGAAAAACTTAACCAGACAGCAAACAGATTGTCGAGTTTGTTGGCTTCAGCGATAGAAATCTACGATTCACGGGATGCATTGTTCGCACACATAAAAAATGACGAACAAAAATCAATTTCAGAAAAAATCGATATAATGGAGAGAGCGATCCAGTTGATCAGGATCAATAATAGGTGTCTCGAAAACAAATTAGACTTTGACGAATTCGTCCAAGGGAGTATCAGTATTGAGTCTGAAAAATTAATTTATAGCCCACCGCCAAAGTTCAAAAGAAACCGCCCAGGAACCCCACCCATTTATCTACAACCAAAGCTCTTAATTTATCTGCTTTACCGAAACAGTAGCGGTAAACAGAAAATTTATGACATTATCGAGAACTTCATCAAGCTCATATGGAATCAACTGAAAATCCTTGATTTCGAGAACACAAAAACTGGCGTTATGCGCTGTTTCACAAATACGAGATTCGCTGCGAATACATTAAGAGACTATGGAATGCTTGAGTTTACAAAAAAAGAAGCATTCAAAACCTGGACCCTTTCATTCACTGGGACAATGGTTGCGCTTAAGTTTCTCCGAGACAATGAATGGGAAAAGCCAGTCTATGTCGAGAAATATAGCACCGATTTACACCCAAATATTAAATCAGCCTTCAAGAGACTGCGAGAGTATAACGATTTTGTCGATACATTAACTATATCTTCGAAGGCTGATGCGAAGATTAGTGTTGACCATCAGGAAGGGCTTAAATCTACTCACGAACTATTAAAAAAATATCATTCTATTCTAAAAAATCCTGATCTAAAGAAAAGCGAGATGAAAGAACAATGCTCAAACATTATCGTTGAGCTAAAAAATAATGAGAGCATAAAAGCCCTTTTTCATAAACTTGAATCAAATTTCCAAATTGGCGAGATTAAACAAATCAGTTAGTTGAGTACTAACGGCTTTATCGAGAATATCAAATCTTCGTTGGGAGCCACTAATGAACGAGAACGCTTACATCGGCTATTTAAGGTACTGTGGCAAACTTGTCGAGGACGGATTTTTTGATGCCCGTAAGTCTGCTGGTGCGTTAATCGGGCTGGACGAAGCTGTTCGTTTTTTTGTCGGTGAACAAGTACCAAGCTTAAAACAGGTGGATTTCGAATTTCCCGTTCTTATTAGGAATGGCTCTTGGGAGGTCTTGATTCCAAAAGCAATATCCACATTAATTGTTATTGGGGGAGTTTTCGGGACATCCTATGCGCTAACTGCTGGCAAGAAGATGGCTGAAAACGATTTTGAGGACAAGGGTTTCAAAGATGTATTCAGAAAGGCTGTTGAGGCAATTCAGTGGGTCATAAGAATAGGTAAACATACAGGTAATCTAAATCAAAAAAAATTTAATGACACGAAATTTAGGAAAGATAACCAAGAAATCGGAATTACCAATGAACAAGGTATCGTACTGTTCATTCCAAAATTCTTTTTTGATCTATACCAAACAATGAATCCTAAAATTTTATCAAAAATTGCTGAACCCGTTGAAGAAGAAAGAATTTTGACTGTTGGGGTTTTTGACAATATCGGAAATTCTATTGAGGAGTCGTTACCGAGAAGATTCAGGCCAGTATTTACTCAAGAGGATACTGAACCAGAAGAAGAGCTTTTCCCAGAACTAAAACACGGTCAAATAGTTAGCCTCGAAGGCGACATAACCCGTGGTAATGAAACTACCAATTCGATAGGATTAAGGTATAAAGGCCACATTTTAACCTGTGAGCCAGAGTCAGGAAGTATTAAAAGGTTCAAAGCAACACTATTCGAGAAGGCCAGGGTTTTCGGCACGATCAGCCGAATGGACAAATTCGGGAAAACGAACCTTACTAAACCAAAAATAATCATCGACAGAATCGAGCCACTGGTTCAACCGCAAGATAATTTGACCCTTTTTGACAAAGATAAGTAATCAAGGTTTAGTTCGTTAAATCTCGAACTATTCGATGCCTTATGGTATGTTTTCTGTTTTCCAATTGAAAGATTGTCAGCGTTTACAATCCCCATCAAGGCAAGTCAAAATTCATCCTTTATGGCGCGAGAAGACGCAAGGTCCATATTTTATGTACCTGTAGGTCCAAGTTTTCTGGACCTCAACCATCTTCCCAATCCCTTACATCATAGTCGGACATTTCGGTCCCGCCAAATTTATCGCCTTTGGCACCAAGCATCTACCGGGGCGAGATAATCCAAATACAGGGTTTATAGCCCCCCCGTGCAGGGCACCTTCAAGGGCTGTCGCTTTTTGCGATGGCCCTTTTGCGTTGGTATCAGCGCCAGTTGGGTGGCCTTGGGGCTGGCTTTTTTTCACCGAATATTGTTTTGTGTAGGACGATTTGAAAGATTTCGTTCAACTCGATCAGGCTGTATTTAATAATCTCAAAATCACGGTCTTCGTCCTTACCTCTGTGCGCTATGTTGTTCCGAACAATATAATAATATTCAATGGAAGATCTTGCTTTGTAATAGTCCAGCCGTACCAACCTGTTGATATCATAGAAATTGTAAACCCGCCTTTTGGTGCTGTGTTCGGCTTTTTTTAGCACCGTTTTCAAAGCATCCTTGAAAATATCTTCGGCGGCAAGGCTATCCCGCTTTTCCTTGGGGGACAAATTCAATCCATAGGCAAAGTAGCAGTAACGCTCAATCGCACTCCAAAGAAGCAGGTACGCCATTTGAAGTTTGAACAGGGTTTCCCACCTATCTGAACGAATGTAGAGGCTCCCCCGGTTCTCGTCTTCAATAACCTCCCCTATTACAGCCATTCCTTCCCTGAAAATTGGGTCATTCCTGACGGTCCAATTATGGAAAGGGGTCTCGTCCGCCCCTTGATCTGGTTCTGTTCCCCAGAGAGCATTGAAAATCCAGTGTTCCCCAAAATCTATAGTGCCCCAGTTGTATTGGATCTGGCCGACAAAATTGGAAATAACCTGGTAGGCCTCATCAGAGGTTTCCTCCCTGAAGCGGAGAACCACCCCCCAGACTGGATTATCAATCTTCCGGGGTATCAGCAGCGGAATGCCGTCCCGCAGAAGTAAGGTCAGGTCTGGAACCGCTATTGGTTCTGGAGGGATCTGAAGAAACTTTTCAATCTGCTTGAAAGCCAGTTCGCCTGGTTTGAAAAGTCCGTAATCAAAATAAGGAAGGCTCATGTCGGCAGGAGGCTTCATCTTGGAAACTCCTCGTTGTCAGTGGATTGGAGTCTGATGGCCGTCGAGTATCCGTTTGAGTACCCTCCCAAACCGTTGCGGTCAAGGCGTTTTCATCCTGCCCGCCTCTTTAAAAAGAATTCTATCAATGGCTCAGCCCATTTCCCCCAGCAGAAAGGAGACCGCCCATGAAGCAACTGGACCTGTTCCAGGGTGCCGGTTCCATCCCGGCATCCTCCAAGTTCGTCAGTTCGTATCGCATCGCCCTGGTGCGGGACCGACCGCTACCCTTCGGTCAGCCCACCCTCAACAACAGCCAGGAGGCCCAAGCCATCGTCAAGACCCTCATCGAGAAGATGGGTCAAAGCGACCGTGAGCAACTGGTGGTGATCCTGCTCAACGCCAAGAACGAGGTGGTGGGGGTAAACCTTGTCAGCACCGGCGGGATCAGTTCAGCACCGGTGTGCCCCCGTGAGGTCCTCAAGCCCGCCATTCTGTCCAACGCCGCCGCCATCATCATCGCCCACAATCACCCCTCCGGTCATGTGGAGCCGAGTGCCGAGGACCACCACCTTACCGAGAGGATCATCCGGGCTGCCAGCCTCATCGGAATCACCGTCCACGAACATTTGATCGTGTCGATGTGCGATGACCGCTACTACTCGTTTGCTGATGAAGGTGTCATCAGAATCATCTACGACACCGTCCGCGACCGCTGATCCACCCGCCGAGAACAGTTCATTTCGTTCCCCGGACCTATTCGAACCAAGCAGGAAAGGAGTGCCTATGGCCTACACACCAGAACTGTCCCCTAAATCCTCATCCACCCTTCGCCGTATCGCATGGGCATTGGGCTTGCCCATGACCGAGACCATCGAGCGGGTGTTCGAGCACCTGCCCCGCATCCTCGACCGCCGCAAGGTATGCGATGCCTGCCGGGACCGATCCAGGTGCGCCGAATGTCCCTTCAACCTCAATGAAGCCGGGAAAGGAGGCTTCGCCCCGTGAACAACCTCGTCCATGTGGTCATAAAGGACCACGAAAACTCCGGGTATGTGTGAGATGATTTTTACTGCCCGAGCTGCCTGGACCGCTGTGTGATCCAGCATGACAACCTGGAAATCCTTCGCCAAGCCACCGTCACCCCGCAATACCTGTCCCGCCTCTATCCCCCGCTGGTAAACGAGCCCGCCTGCCGTGAATGCGGCAAGCTGTTCCGCCGATAGCCCGCCAATCCGTCTGATCCCGTTCATCCACCACAACAACCGTCATCATCAAAGGAGGTGCTTCATGGCTCTGCCGGGAGAGTGCATCAACGCCACCCAAGCCGTCTGCTGCGAGTGCCAGGCCGTGCTGGACATCGAGGTGCTGTGCAGCGCCGCCGGCTACTACATCGGCTTCTTCTGCCCTAACTGTGGGCCGTACAGCCGCGAGAGCGGGTACTACCGCAGCCGCGAGGATGCCCAGCATGCCCTGGATAGCGAGTTCTACGGGCGGTAGTCGCCCGCTGCCATCAATCCAGTGAGAAGCCCGGTGGGAATTGTGCCTGCCGGGCTTCTTGCGTTTCAGACCAACTCAATGAAAGGAGATCCGCCATGAACCGTCAACTGTTGGAGCAACCGTTCGAGCCCAGCCAAATCAAGCAACGAGAGGGAAACTTCGGCAAGATGCTGGACTACATCGAGGGCCATGCCATCATCCAGCGCCTAAACGATGCCTTCGAGAGCCAGTGGTCCTTTTCCATCATCAGGCACGAGATTTTGAAGGATACCGACGAGGTGATCGTGCTCGGGGAGTTGAAGGCCGGTGAGATCGTCAAGACCCAGTTCGGCTCCAGCCAGATCACCAGGGCAAGAGAGACCAAGCAAATCATCTCTCTGGCCGACGACCTCAAAGCCGCCGCCACCGATGCCTTGAAGAAGGCGGCAACCCTGCTCGGGGTGGGGCTTCATCTGTACAACGGCAACAAAAACGCCAGCCCTTCCGGCACCGGCAACGGCAACGGTCGGCAAAACGGAGCCAACCAGAAGCAAGGCAACGGCAATGGGAACGGCAACGGGCGCCTGTCGGATGCACAGTTTCGCTACATCCTTCGCCTGGGCTACGAGAGAGGGCTGACCCGCTCGGAGATCAACGGCAAGTGCCAGCAAGCCTTCGGTGTCGTTCTGGACCACCTGTCCAAGTCGGATGCCAGCGCCATCATCCAGATGCTCCAAGCCAACTGAAACCATCCCCTGACGGGGAAGAAAGGAGACCGCCATGGCCCGAAGCCAAGTCGTTCGGTTGCTCGATGAAGATCCGCACCTTCACATCTCCTACAGCCAGATCTTCACCTATCTGGCCTGCTCCCTGAAGTACCGCTTCCAGTATGTGGAAAACCGTCCGCCCGAGCGGGCCGGCTCCACACTGTTCATGGGAAGCGGCATCCACAGCGCCCTAGAGCGCCTGTATCGCACAATGAAGGACAAGGGCACCCTGGAGCCCCTGCCGGTGCTGCTGGAGCTCTACGAGGACTGTGTGTCGCTTGATATCGACCATGCAGGGGTTCCCGTCATCTACAAGCGGGAAGCCCCCGACCGTCAAAGTGTCATTGACCTGGGGAAAGCCATGCTGACGGCATTTCACGAAAGCCTGGACCTGACAGGCTATCGCATCGTGGATGTCGAAGCCCCGCTGGCGGCGACCCTTTTCACCGAGGAGGGCGAAGCCACCGAATACAAGCTGATCGGCATCATCGACCTGATGCTGATAGACGATGCCGGGGAGATCGTCGTGGTGGACAACAAGACCGCCGCCAAGGCAAAGTCCCAATCCGCCGTTGACGACGACCTTCAATTCAGTGCCTATGCCTATCTGGCAGCCGCGAACAGATTGACCTTTCCCACCGCCCCTATCAAGTGCCGGATGGACACGCTTCTCAAAACGAAAGTGCCGAAGCTGGTTCAGTACCACACCATCCGCACCGCCGAGGACCGGAAACGCTTCGCCAAGATCACCAATGCCATTCTCAACGGCATCGAAAACCGGGGGTTCGTTCCCAACCGTTCGTGGCTTTGTGCGGACTGCCAGTATGCCGGTGCCTGCCGGAACTGGTAGTACCGTAGCATGGTAGTATAGTAAAAATAGTGTAGTGTTAGGTAGTTATCCTGCCTCCTCCCATCCTCTTCGCATCAGTCCCATCCCATCCCGTTCACCTTCAAGGTTGTCTGGCTATCCTGCCTGTTTCCAATCTGCCTATGCGGTTCCTGATCAACGGATAGGATGCTGATTTGTTTAGGGATGATGATGGATACATTACTACTATTTTACTACTACTAAACTGGTTCAGAAATACTTCTCAAAGCCCGTCATTTGACCGTGGTGGGTTTATAGGCATTGGGGCATAGGGGAGCCAACATCAAAAGTATTTAGGGGTTTTATCGCTTTCGTGATGATGGAGACCCTTTAGCCCTCGCCTGCAAAAAACCAACCCACATCATAGCAATTTCGAGCGACCCTCCCGGCTCCGTGCCGGCGAGGGTTTTTTTATTCCATCTAAACCCGATCGTGAAAGGAGTTCGTCATGCAGATCCACACCACTCTGGAAAACGCCATCACCCGTGTTCACGAAGCATCCGCCCGCCACCATGACGATGTCGTGGCGATCCAGGACATGGAGTTCCTGAACCTGGAGCAAATGACCATCGCGGGGCAACCCTTCGAGGTCCTGCCCAGTGCCCAGCGGCTTTTGGCCAATCGCCTGCGGGTGCCGTACTCGTATTTGGTCCGATGTCCCCAAGACCTTCAGCAGTCAAACCTCCAATACTGGCTGGATCGGGAACGGCTCAACCGTCAAACCCTGTTCTGCCGCTTCGACGGACAGAGCATCAGAGCCGTTTTCACCGAGCGGTACACCGCACTGGATCACATGGAAGTGCTGACCCAGATGCTCCAATACGGCTTCGATCCCGCTGGAGAGGTCCGCTTTTCGCTGGACAGGGAGATCATGGTGCTTCAGGTACCAGAGCCCGCCGGCGCCTTCGGCTTGTCCGAGAGGGACCGTATCATTCCCGGCATTTCCATCGCCAACTCGGAGGTGGGGGTACTGGCCCTGTCCATCGAGGCGTTCTTTTTCCGTCTGGTTTGCTCCAACGGGCTGATCGACAAGACCGCCGTGGATGCCCGTTTCAAGCACATTTCCAGAAAGGCGATAGACCAGTTTCCCCTGGTTCTGGAAGGCGTCGTCAGCCGTTCCAGGAGCGGACGAGATCGTTTCCTTGTCTCGACCCAGACCCCCGTGGCCCATCCCGAAAGTTCCATCGACTTGTTCGCCCGCCAGTTCCAGTTGACCCGCGAGGAAGCCGAGATCGTCAAGCAGGCGTACCATCTGGAAGAGGGAAGCACGATGTTCCATGTCATCAATGCCTTCACCAGAGCCGCCAAAGACCCCGCATTGAGCCCCACGGATGCTTACCGGCTGGAAAAGGCGGGAGGCCACATCCTGGGCATGGTGAAATCCTGATCAACTGACCCAAAACCCATCAGTGAGAGCCCTGTCGGAGACAATCCGGCGGGGCTTTCGTGTTTCAGGAGGTGAAAAATGACGGCAATCGGCATCATCGGAGCCAGAAAATACAAGGACAGGCAATCGGTCATCGACCTGGTGGACACCTTGCCCGCCGACTGCGAGGTGATCACCGGTTCGTGCAAAGGAGTCTGTGCCTGGGCCATCGAGGCGGCCAAGGCTCGCGGGCTGGCGGTTAAAATCTTTTCCCCCGATCTGACCGACATTCGGAACCGCATCGACATGGTGGAGCGATATTACCAGCGTAACCGGGAATTGGTTGCCGCCTGCGACATCGTTCATGCCTTCATCAGCAAGGAAAACGGGTTGAGCGGCGGCACGAAGTACGAGGTCCGCTATGCCCGAGGCATGGGCAAAAAAATGATCCTTCATTGGGAGAAAGGAGACATCCAGCGGATCGACCAGAGAACCTTGCCCTTCGGCGGCAAGGAGATGGTCTTCGCGGCCGCATGGATGAAATTTTTCTCCGATACCCTCGCATGAGAAAGGAGCCGACTCGATGGATGACTACTGGCATGCCATTTCGATCAAGCATCAAAACAAGGTCAGAATTCTGGCTCGAAGGCACGGGGTGACAGTCGAGAGGGCCTTTCGCAACATCGTCCGTCACTTGGCCTGGGAAATGCGCCAAGCCGGCGCTATGGCCTGTTTTGATGGGTTCATGACCGCTCATCGCATCGAGGGAATGATTGACCTGATCGCACGGTAGGGCGATGGATTTAAAACCACATAGAGCCCCGTCAGTAGCCTGCTGGCGGGGCTTGCCGTATCAAAAGGGGACTATGCATGATCATGGACCAAAATGCCATTTTTTAAGAATTTGAGTCATGAGCTGAATTTTTTTATTCAAAATGTGCTTTACAAGTGGGGCATATTCGGACTTTTCCGTCAGCAATAGGATTTTTACAATTCCCACAGCGCCAGCTTGCTGACTTGGCTGACCCCACAAAAAACAGCACAATAAAAATTAAAATGCCAGCTATGGCTCCGGGAATACCAGCGATTAAGCCCAATACAATTGGTGTAATAAGTCCGAGACCTTGGATGACACAGCCAATGCCTGCAAATTGAGTCGTTTTTTCTCGCTTCGCTTTTACATCGGGTACCTCTAATTTAGATTCTTCCATTTCCTTATCCTCGATTTTAGGGTTCCGATATCTATCGTCCAACCTTCCTGAATTATAGTTAATTTACTTATACTAAAAGCTTATCAGAGCTTCAGCCAACAGTCAAATTGATAAGACCATGGACTAAATAGCATTTTTTAATGCTTATCTAACTCTATGAAAATTATTTAATTTTAAGGAGACAATAAATGGACTTCGAAGACGATTACGATAATTTTGAGGGTTTCGAGCATGATGAGGACTTCGCAGGCGTGGACGATGCCCAATCGGTCAAGCCAATGCCGGACGAATCTGCTTGCGATTCCTTCACGGCGACGGATGCCTTTTTCATTGGCGCGGCGATGGGCTGGGCTTATGAGGAAGCGATTGACGAGGGACGCCGCAGGTCCCATAAGCGGAAAAGGAGGCGCGATGCAGACGACGATTTCGAGGACGATTTCACGGATGAGCCCTGCGAAGCGTGCTTTGACGAAGAGGACGATCTCAATGACGAGGAGCCCTCCGAGGATAGTCTGTCCGGGGAGGAAGGCTGTCATGACGCAATTTTCGAGGACGATCTGTCTATTCATGAGATTTCGCAAGACGAACCCGGCGCCCCCCTGGCGGGCGTTTATGGTGGGCTGGACTGGGAAGACATTGCTTTTTTGGGAGCCATGTCCGAGGAAATCGCCGAAGAAAGACGACGAAGGGAGCGGTTGATACGGGAGATGGACAAAGGTAGGAACCGGTGAAACCCTTTGATCCGGCATTCTCCGACTTTGACAACCAAAAGAAATGATGTAAAAAAAGCTATTCTGGGAATCACAACCCCACCGACAGTCGACTGAACAGCAGGAGAACAAAATGGAAGGGCTCATCAGCGGAAAGGACCTGATGGAACGATGGCGGATTGGCCCGTACGAGCTGTTCCACCGCTTCATCAAGCAAGGGCTCATTGCCTATAACGAAGCGGGACGGGCGGTTTCGCCGGCCGAGGCTTTGGGAGGCCAAGATACCCATGCAAGTGCGACCGAGAAGATTGTTGCTTGGAACCAATACGATTTGCCCGGTGCCGATGCCGAGGCCCAGCAAATGATTCAGTCGTTGGACTCCCTGTATTTCAATGAAGACCAAGTCAGATTTACCGGACAAGCATTTTTCCCCGACCGGGACGAAAAGGCGGTCAAATCCATTCACCACACCGCGAGGGCAAAGAATCGTGCTAGGACTGTGGCCGCCGAACTGTGGGCCGGTAAGGGCAAGGACATGTCGGTGCCGGAAATCATTCGGACCCAGGAAATGGTAGACGCCACGACAAAGCCAAACGGCGGTTTGTATTCAGAGCGCACCGTCAAAGATTGGATAAAAGACCTGAACCCGAACCCACCGTTGATAGGCGCCCCCAAGAAGTCCAAGAATAGCTGAATCCCTCCGCACCCTGATTGAAAAAGGTGCTGTTTCCCCATCTGTCCGCAAAAAGCACCTTTCTGCCGTCCAACCAGATAGTCGCAATTCTTACCTGTAAAATACTTCGGTTACTACTTCCAAGATGACTTCTTGGCTACTTGTCCTGGAAAAAGCATCTTTCTGCCGAAGACCGCTTATTAACAAATAAAAATAAATACTTAAAATCGTTTTATCGCTGGAATAAATGCCAGCGAAACCCAGAAAAATGAAATAGTGCGGTGCCAATCCAAGGGCTTCATCGACTTGTTGATACAGCCAACGCAGTGGCACTCGCCGGATTTTGAGCGCTGGGCACCTGTCCCCACTGGACAGCGAGACCATCTCGTAAACTGGCGGCCACCTTCACGGCCACAAGCTGTGGATCAGCAAACTTTCCACAGAGAGTGAGGGTTCAATGGATGAAAAAAGAGTTATGGGAAAAAGAGTTATGGACGCAAGGCGAAGTAGCGGAGTATTTTCGGGTTGTATCGAGTACGGTTAAAAACTGGCGGGAACAAGGATTGCTGTCTTGCTGGCGAGTTCCAGGATCTTCGAAGGTCCTTTATTATCGGGATGATATACGGGATTTTCTTCAAAAACACACAACGGCAGGAACGGGAAAGGAGAAAAAGAAACCGCAGGCTGGCAATCAACGGGTAAAGCCTCGCGTGTCCCCAGACCGCAAGGAATGGAGGATTTAGCGATGGCCAAGAAAATGAACCACCATCTCTACCAAGACAAGGACACTGGCATCTGGTACTTCCGGAAAAAGGTCAGGGGGATGCCCGCACCATACAAGTTTTCACTGGAAACCAAGGTCGTAGGTGAAGCCAGGCAAAGACGCGACATATATTTGGATGAGATCCGTCGCTACGGGTTCATTCAGAAACACGACCAGTCGGAGGCTGTCCCCCTTCCGGACGATGTCGTCTTTGGCCAAGTGGCCCAGCAGTGGGCGGAAATAGCCAAAACGAAGGTCGAGGCATCCACTTTCGACCACTACCAGCGGGTGATGAACAATCAGATCCTGCCTCATTTCGGGAATATGCCCATCGCATCGATTACCGGCCTTCATCTGGAGGTCTTCATCAGCAAGATGACATGCGGAAGCAAGACCAAGATGAATGTGCTGACCCCGATGCGATTGGTAATGAAGTTCGCCAAGAAGCACAAAATCATCCAGGTCAACCCGTTTGCAGATGTCGATCCCATCAAGAAGACCAAGGGAAAGGAGGCACGGGCTTTGAACTTGGATGAAATCAGGCGGTTTCTGGATGCGGTGGACGACTACTGGCGACCGCTGTTTGTGGTCCTGTTTTTCACGGGAATGCGGATTGCGGAAGTGGCAGGGTTGAAATGGAAGCGGGTGGATTTCGCCCAGGGCATCATCCAAGTCCGCCGGAACGTCGTTTTCGTCAAGGAAGAAGCCATCTACAAGGCACCCAAGACGGAAGGTTCCAACCGGGATGTGAAACTACCGGGATTTGTGGTCGAGGCACTCCGGGAGCAACGAAAGCGGACCTGGAAGGGCGACGGCAATAACCTCGTGTTCGTCAACACCGAGGGGCGATATGTCCATCGGCACACGCTGAACCGCCTGGTCATTCGCCCGACTCTGAAAAAGGCAGGCATCGACCTTCGCATCAGTGTCAAGGACACTCGGGCCTCGTTTATCACCAATGCCTTGGACGAAAACGAACGGCTGTCCTTCATCCAGAAGCAGGTGGGGCACACCACGACCCGGATGATCGTGGACCATTACTACCGGCATGTACCGGCACAGGATGATGGCGGTCGTCTAGAAGAAGCGTGGAAAAGTGCCAGGATTGTGCCAGACCAGGAGCAAGCGGATTTGCAAGTGGTTGAAAACAAAGGATAAAAATGGTGGAGGCGGCGGGAGTTGAACCCGCGTCCGAAAGTAATCCACACAAACCTCTACATGCTTATTCCGGGTTTTGGTTTTCGTCCGCCGGCCCTCCCACGGACCGGATTTCCGGCGGCTTATCCTGCTGATTTAACCGTTTCGGCCACAGGCGCTTCCGAAACAGCGGTCTCGCTAGTCGACGCTCCATCCAGGGCCGCGAGCACTCCCCGGTGGAACGGCAGCTGCCTAAGCAGCTACGGCGTAGTTATAATCGTCTGCGATTATGTTTAGTTCCCGTCGTTTTTACGAGCTGACGAGCGCTCGGCATGCAGCCTGTGCTTCAGTACCCCCGTCGAAGCCGTTTCGCCCCCTTTTTGGAAGGGACATCCGACAAGTGTTGAAGCGGATGTCAAAGAACACGTAAGATGCTCAACTCTAGGCCAGGGAACCGCCTTTGTCAAGCCTGATGCGCTGCGGGAAATTTCTTGCCCTTGGCCCCTGGCGGTGGGTCACGGCGCCTTGACAGGCGGCGGTGCGCCCTATATCACCTCTCCATGCCCAGATCGCCATCCGATACTGAAAAAGCCGCTCCGGAGAAAACAACGGCAACGTCCGCCTTGAAGCGGATCGATCCCGCCGCGTTGCTCGACGCAGTGGCTTTCGGCCTTTTGGCCGTCGACAGCCAAGGCCGGGTGTTGGCCCTCAACGAGCGGTTGGCGACGTTAATCGGGATGTCGGCCGACGCCGCGGTGGGGCTACCCTGTGTGCAGGTGCTGCGCAACCGCTGCGGGGTGCAGCGATGCGGGGCAGGGGAGTCGCTGGAAAGCGAGGAGAACACCAGCCGCACCGACGATCTGATCACCCGTGACCGGCGCCGTATCCCGGTGCGCATCAGCGTCAGCCTTCTGGCCGATCCCGGTGGCACGCGCATCGGCTATCTGAAAACCATCGAGGATCTCAGCGGTCCGGAATCCGCCGACCAGCTCCTGAGTACCAGTTACGGCTTCGGAAGCGTCATCGGACGCAGTCCGCGGATGCAGCGGCTGTTCGCCATGTTGCCGGTGGTGGCCCAAAGCGACGCCTCGGTACTGATTACCGGGGAAACCGGCACCGGCAAGGACCTGCTGGCCGAGGCGATCCACCAGGCCTCCGACAGGGCCAAGGGCCCCTTCGTCAAGATCAACTGCGGCGCCTTGCCGGCAACCCTGCTCGAATCGGAGTTGTTCGGGCACAAGAAGGGGGCCTTCACCGGTGCGGTGGAAGACCGACCGGGGCGCTTTCGCATGGCCCACCAGGGGACGTTGTACCTGACGGAAATCGGCGACCTGCCGTTGGCCTTGCAGGTGAAATTGCTCACCTTTCTCGACGACAAGATCGTCTACCCGTTGGGGAGCACGGTGGGTCACCCGGCCGATGTGAGGGTGGTGGCCGCCACGCACCGGGACCTCGGCGAGATGGTGCGCCGGGGCCGTTTTCGCGAGGACCTTTTCTACCGGCTCAACGTGCTGCGCCTGGAAGTACCGTCGTTGCGCGAGCGGGAAGGCGATATTCCGCTGCTGCTGGACTATTTTCTCAAACGCCTTTCGGCGGAACTGGGCCGGCCCATCGAAGGGTTCGCACCGCGCAGTCTCAAGATTCTGCTCGACTACCACTACCCGGGCAACGTGCGGGAGCTGAAAAACATCGCCGAGTACTGCGTCCACCTCTGCCAGGAAAAACGTGTGCAACCGGCCCATTTGCCGGCCTATCTCATGGAAAAGCCCGTGTCCCGCCAGCGCACGGCGCCTTCGCTCCCTGCTGCCGCCGCGGCGTCAAGGCCGGCCGGTGCAGAGAACCAAACGGTTATCGAGGCCTGGAGCGATATCGAGGCGCGTTTGATCCGCGAGGCGCTCGTCAAGGCCCGGGGCCATCGGGGGCGGGCGGCGCAAATCGTCGGCTGTGCCCGTTCCACCCTGTGGCGCAAGATCAAACAGTACGGCATCGAGGTCTAACCTGAACGGGCGGCGCGGTGCCGCTTTTTATCACGAGGAGCCCCATGGCCCATTTGAAGCCGATAAAGGTGTTGATCCCGCTGTTGAATGACAGCGTGGCGCCGCGCTTCGATCTGGCCACCGACGTGGTGCTGGTGCGCCTGGATGCCGAAGGTGTTCCGCTGGAGCGCAAGCTGCTGATTCTTCCCCAGGCCTCGGCGGAGCGGCTCTGCCAGCTGGTGATCGCCGAGGCGGTGACCATCGTTGTCTGTGGCGGTATCGAGGCCGAACATTTCGATTATCTCACCTGGAAGCAGGTGCGGGTCATCGACAACGTCATTGGATCCGTGGGGTCAGTGCTGGCTCGACTTAAGCTCAACCAGTTGGAATGCGGAGATATTTTAAGAGAACAAACCGATGCTGACGGCTGAAGTTGTTTCGCTTTGTTTTAATATAAATCATAGTGTTTCAAAATGTTTTAAATCGATTCAAGCATCACGGTTTTAATTTTAAAATACAATGACTCAACAACAAGATAAATGAGAATAACGACGTTTTGATCCATTTTTGTTCAGATATTTAACTGATTGTTTTACAATGAAAATTACAAATAACAAAAAGTATTGCATTCAATTTGAGTCGTCTCGGAAGAGATAAATCTGGCACGCCCCTTGCTGGAACCCAGTCAGCCGTTCCATCGCCTGATTCGGATTCTGGAGCATCATGGGCCACCGCGTACTGATCATCGAAGCCGATTTCAATTTTCGCAGCAGTGTCGCCACCCACCTGCGCCAGGCGGGATTCGAGATTCTGACGGCGGCCGATCGCGTCGGTGCCCGCGCTATCCTGGGGCGCCAGAGGGTGGACGTGGTGATTCTGGGACTGGCCGCCCTGGGCGCCGGGGGACGGCAGTTGCTCCGTGAAATCCGCGCCACCTGGCCCCACATCCGCTTGATCACCCTCAACCAAAACGAACAGATCGAGTTGTCCATCGAGGCGATGCGGCAGGGAGCCTTTGCCGACCTGTTGCCCCCCTTCGACATGGAGGCCTTGCGCGAAAGCGTCCGTGCCGCGGTCGCCGATTCCTCGAAATCTTCTGGAGGTGCCCCTTGAAACACATGATCGTCAGGGATTTGATGGTTCCCCGGTCCGAGTATCCCGTGGTGGGGGAAGATGCCACCATCCATGAAGCGGTGCAGGCGCTACAAGAAGCGCAGAAGCGCTTTGACCAGTCCCGTTACCGCCACCGGGCGGTGCTGGTGGCCGACCGCAAGGGCCATATCGTGGGCAAGTTGGGGCAGTTGGACATGCTGCAGGCCCTGGAACCCAAGTACGAGGAAATGCGTTCAGGCTCCGGCGTGACACGCCTGGGATTCAGCCGCAAGTTCCTTGTTTCCATGCTCGACCGCTACGATCTGTTCGCTCAGCCCATCGAGCAAATGTGCCGTCACGTGTATGAGCAGAAGGTGGCCCGCTACATGCATCGACCCGGTGACGGGGAGCAGATCGAAGCGGATGCCTCACTGGACCAGGCCCTCCACCTGCTGCTGGTCTGCCAGCACCAGTCGCTGCTGGTGATGGAAGGAGAAGAGATCGTCGGCATTCTGAGGCTGACTGACGTTTTTTCCACTGTTTTTGCGGCCATCGACCGCTGCGTGCCACCGTCCCTCAACCAGGACAAGCGCTAGCTCGAACCCGCAATCACCGCACATCGTAAGCAAGGAGGACCCATGCAAACCGAGGACATGGCCCTGCCGGCGGCAGGGGTCAACTGGAGAAAGATCGCCTTTTTGCTCCTGGGCGTTGTCTTGTTTTCCATCGTGTATGCCAGCCCGCCCTGGCCGGATGCCGTCGATCCCCAGGGCGAGCACTTCGTCTTGAGCCGCGAGGCCAAGGGTGCTTTGGCGGTGTTCCTCCTCGCCGGGACCTGGTGGGTGTTCGAGGTGGTGCCCATCGGCGTCACCAGCCTGGCCATCGGCGTGTTGCAGGCCCTGTTTCTCATCCGGCCTGCCAAGGAGGCCTTCAAGGACTTCATGGACCCGTCGGTGATGTTCATCTTCGCCTCCATCATGATCGGCCTGGTCTTCACCAAGACCGGCCTCACCAAACGCCTGGCCTACAAGATGCTGATGATCGTCGGCGAGCGGACATCGATGATCTATCTGGGGGCCTTCGTGGTCACCGCGGCGCTGACCCACATCATGGCCCACACGGCGGTGGCCGCCACCATCTATCCGTTGCTCGTGTCCATCTACGCCCTGTACGGGGAGGGAGAAAAGCCCACGCGCTTCGGCAAGGGACTGTTCATGGGCATGGCCTACGTGGCCGGCGCCGGCAGCATCGTGACCCTGCTGGGGGCGGCCCGGGGCGCGGTGGCCATCGGGTTTTTCAAGGACATCGCGGCCCGGGAAATCGGGTTTTTCGAACTGAGCTACTACATGTTTCCCATCGGCTGGCTGATGACCTTCATCCTCTGGGGCTTTTTCATGGTTTTCTTCAAGCCGGAAAGACCCGTCATCCACGGGCTGCGTGATCGGGCACGCCGGCTCAACGCCGACCTGGGGGGCATCACCGCCAAGGAAATCCTGGCGGCGGTGATCGTCTTCGGCTGCATCCTCGTCATGAGCCTGCGTTCTTTCGTGCCGGCCCTCAACGCCATCGACAAGACGGCCATCATCCTGATCTCCTCCATCCTGTTTTTCGTCACCGGCATCCTGGATATCGACGACCTGGAGGAAATTCCCTGGAACATCATCCTGCTGTTTTCCGGTGCCATGAGCATCGGATTCTGTCTCTGGGAGACCGGGGCGGCCAAGTGGTTGGCCGTGCACTGGCTGGCGATGTTCAAGGAGAGTCACTGGTTCGTGTTCGTGATGGGGATCGCCTTCTTTGTCATGGTGATGACCAACTTCATCATGAACGTGGCGGCCATCGCCATCTCCCTGCCGGTGGCCCTGGTGATCGCACCGTATCTGGGTGTTTCCGGAGAGGTGATCCTGTTCGCCTCCCTGGTGACCGCCGGGATGCCGTTTCTGCTCCTGGTGGGGGCCGCCCCCAACGCCATCGCCTACGATTCCAAGCAGTTCACCACGGGGGAATTCTTCATCTCCGGCCTGGTGGCCAGTCTGATTCTGATGGTGGTGGTGGGCTTTGCGGTCTACGTGCTCTGGCCATTGATGGGGATGCCCATCGTTACGGCCGGGTAACCGGGACCCAACCGCCGGATCCCGCACAGGGGAAAAACCGGCCCAAGAGGGCCGGATCCACTCCGCAAAATCCGAAAATCGATCCGCCGCCGCTCACCGGGGAAGCCCCGTGGGCGGCGGCGTTGGTCCGTTCCGCCGGAGGCCGGCTTGTGGCGATGAAGGGGAAAGAGAAGGGGGCTGGCGGCGCTCAGCGGTGCTTGCCGATGCGCTCCAGGTCCCGCTGGGCGTCGCGCTGACGGATCGCCTCGCGCTTGTCGTACTTGCGCTTGCCCTTGGCCAGGGCCAGCAACAGTTTGACCTTGCCGTTCTTGAAGTAGAGCTTCAGCGGAATGAGGGTGTGACCGGTTTCGTTGGTCTTGGCGGTCAGGCGCCGGATCTCACCGCGGTTCAGCAGCAACTTGCGGGGCCGCAGGGGATCGTGATTGTCATAGGAGGCATGGGAATAAGGGCTGATGTGGAGCTGGTAGACCCACACTTCCCCTTTTTTGATCCTGGCGTAGGCATCCCTGAGGTTGGCGCGTCCCTCGCGCAGCGCCTTGACCTCGGTGCCCAGCAGCACCATGCCGGCTTCCCAGGTGTCCTCGATGAAATACTCGTGGCGGGCCTTGCGATTTTCGGCGATGTTCTTGATGTGTACGTCGTTCATGGCGTTACTTGGAGGCCCCCATGTCCCCGTAGACTTTTTGGGCCACGAGCTGGCCGTAGGCTTCATCCACCAGGCGCACCACGTCGCGCACCTTTTCCAACCGGAGAACATCCTGGAGCAGGGCTTGCCCGTCGGCGGCGCTCACCAGGCGCACCATGCGTTTGATGCCGGGGATGGAGGCCGGGGCCATGCTCAGTTCGGTGAGCCCCAGGCCCAGCAGCAGGGGAACATTCAGCGGATCGGCGGCCATCTCGCCGCACATGTCCAACCCGATCTGGGCCTCGAGGGCAATCTGGGTTACCCGATGCACCATGCGGATCAGGGCCGGATGCAGGGGATGAAAGAGGTGGGCCACGTCCTGGTTGCCCCGGTCGATGGCCATGGTGTACTGGATGAGGTCGTTGGTGCCGATGGAAAAGAAATCCACGTGGCGCACCAACACATCAGCCATGATCACCGCTGACGGCACTTCCACCATCATCCCCACCGGGATGTCGCGGTTGTGCGGCACCTTGGCCCGGGACAGCTCCAGGGCCGCCTCGTCCAGCAGTCGCCGGGCGGCAACGATCTCCTCCTGACCGCTGATCATGGGAAACAGCACCCGCACGTTGCCGTGGGCCGCCGCCCGTAGAATCGCCCGCAACTGGGTCTTGAAGATCTCGGGCTTTTTGAGGCAGTAGCGAATGGCCCGCAGCCCCAGCGCCGGATTGGCCTCGTAGTTGTCCGGCGCGAAAGCCACCGCCTTGTCCCCGTTGATGTCCAGGGTACGGATGGTCACCGGCCGGGGCCCCATCACCTCCACCACGTCGCGGTACTTGTCGTAGAGCTCGAACTCGTCGGGGAACTCCTTGCGGTTCATGTACTGGAATTCGGTGCGGTACAACCCGATCCCGTCCCCACCGTGGTCCAGCACCGAAACCACCTCCTCGGTGAGCTCGATGTTGCCCAGGGTGCGCACGTGCACGCCGTCACGGGTTTCCGCGGGCAGATGGCTGCGCCGTCGGATCTGGGCCTTGTACCCTTCGTAGCGTTCCCGCCGCTCCTCGTAGGTGAGCAGGGTCTGTTCGGCGGGATGCAGAATCACCATCCCGGCGGTACCGTCAACGATAACGATATCATCGTTGCCGATGCGGCGGGTGGCGTCGTGGAGCCCGAGTACCGCGGGAAGCTCCAGCGTGCGGGCGATGATGCTGGTGTGCGACGCCCGCCCCCCCTTGTCGGTGATGAATCCCTTGATCCGTTCGAGCTGGATCTGGCTGGTGTCCGCCGGCGAGAGGTCCCGGGCCACCAGGATGACGCGCTTGTCGATGGCGCCGATGTTCTTGCGCTGCGCCCCGATGAGGTTTTGCAGAATCCGGTCCGCCACGTGATTGATGTCGTCGGCCCGTTCCCTGAAGTAGCTGTCGGTCATCTGGTTGAAGATGGCGTTGATCTCGGCGACCACCTTCTTCAGGGCCCACTCGGCGTTGATCCGCTCATTTTCGATGGTGCCCAGGACCTTGCCGTAGAGCAGCTTGTCCTTGAGCAACACCTTGTGCGCTTCGAGAATGGCGCTGTTCTGCTTCAACTCCTCGGGGGTGTTGGCAATGACAACATTGAGCTCATCGTCCGCCTTTTTCACCGCGGCCTTGAAGCGGCTGATTTCATGGGACACCTCATCGGGGCGCAATTCGTATTTCTGCACCACCTGGACGCCCTCCCGGTCCACCAGGTAGGCTTTACCGATGCAGATGCCCGGTGAGGCGGCAATCCCGTATAAGCGCTGCTCGGAAAATGTTTCCGCTGACATCATGTATTTTTTATTCTCCAAACCCCTCAACCACCAGTTGAACGAGTTGGTCGAGGATCGCTTGATCCTCGGGACGGTGAACTTCAATCGTCAGCACACTGCCCGGCAGGCAGGCCAGGGTCAGGATATCGATGATACTGGTGGCGTCGACGCGTTCGTCGGCCCGGATGAGCCATACTGGTCCGGCAGCACGGCCGGCCACGGCCGCCAGGCGCGCCGCGGCCCGGGCATGAAGCCCCAGGGGATTGATGATCCGTACCGTTCGGCTCAGGGAATCCATTGTCCATCATCCCGTTAAGGGGAACTGATACCTCGCCAAAAGCCTAAACCGCCTATCAAGTTGCCGTCAAGTTGTCAAATCCGGGAGCTGCCGAGGGGGGGCTGCCGGAGGCCGGAAAATTCCTCGTGGTTGGCCCTCGCGATGACAATCGGAAACCGGAAACGGGAAATTCGAAACCGGCCCCCACGCGATTGACAAGGGGTGCCGGGAGGGTTAAAAGCCGATGACTTTTGACATCCATGCAAGGGTCGCGTATGGCCATTTCCGACTCTACGAGGGGAGACCATGGTGGAAAAACAGTTTTTGATCGACGATTTCAAGCTCGGCGAATCCTGGCGCCTGTTCAAGATCATCGGAGAATTTGTCGACGGCGTCGAAACCCTTCATGAACTGGGACCGGCGGTGAGTATTTTCGGATCGGCCCGTGTCGGACCGGAAGACCCCACCTATCAAACCGCCGAAACCCTGGGCGGCATGTTCGCCCGAAACGGCTTTGCCGTCATCACCGGCGGCGGCGGCGGGGTGATGGCGGCCGCCAACAAAGGCGCCGCTGAGGCCGGCGGCTCATCGGTGGGGCTCAACATTCACCTGCCACATGAACAGGTTCCAAATCAATACGCTAATATATGTATTGAATTCAAGTACTTTTTCGTTCGCAAGGTCATGTTCCTCAAATATGCGTCCGCCTATATCGCCCTTCCTGGCGGCTTCGGTACCCTCGATGAGGTCTTCGAATCCATCACCTTGATCCAGACGCAACGGATTCGGCCCCTGCCGATGATCCTGGTGGGCACCGACTACTGGAGCGGGTTGCTGGACTGGATTCGCCAAAATCTCCAGAAGCGGGGGGTCATCAGTTCTGGGGACCTGAACATCATCCAGGTGATCGACGATCCGGCCCAGGTGGTTCAAGCCGTTAAAGGCGCTTTGAAAATATAGGCATTTCCCTCGCCGACGCCCCCTTCCCGCTCTCTTGCCCATACCCTGAGCCCTCCGTTTACACCGGCGCCCGTCACGGACGTGAGGGCGCCGGTTCTCTTTTTTTCTTCGGGGATTCTCGGCACTCAAGTTTTTGATGTGCTTCTAAATCCAAGCATTGGTGTCATTTAAAGTAAGTTTTGGTAATTATTTGAAAATTGTTTGACAACAAGGGGAAGCGGCGGTAGTCATGACTCCTTTCTGGATATCCCTTTAACGATACTCCAGAACGCCTGATGGAAAGGACGTTCATCCCATGAAGAGACTCTTGTCCACCAAAGAAGCCGCCCAGTTTCTGGGGGTCAACGAGAAGATGGTCTACACCCTGGTTTCCGAAAAGGGGTTGCCGGCCACCAAGATCACCGGCAAGTGGCTCTTTCCCATCCATCTGCTGGAACAGTGGGTGGAAACCCACACCCTCAATTACCCCGAGGCCAGGGGCAAGCTGCCGCCCTACGAAGGGCTGCTCGTCATTGCCGGCAGCAACGACCTGCTGCTGGACAAGGCCATCCAGCTGTTCAACACCCGTTACCGCGAGCACCTGGCCGTCTTTGGCAACCTCGGCAGCATGGGCGGGTTGCGGGCCTTGCGCCAGGGGCTCTGCCATGTGGCATCGAGTCACCTCTTGCAGCAAAACGGCGAGGAATACAACTTCGAGTTCGCCCACCAGGAATTCGAACGGGCACCGGTGGTGGTCAATTTTTGCCGCCGCGAGCAGGGGCTGATGCTCGCCAAGGACAACCCGAAACAAATCCGGTCGATGGCCGATCTAGGCCAGCCGGGAATCCGTGTGGTCAACCGCCCCCTGGGCACTGGCACCCGCCTGCTCTTCGACATGAAACTCAAGGAAGCCGGTATCGCCGCCGGCAAGATCAAGGGATACGACCGCGAGTTCGGTCGCCACATGGACGTGGGGATCGAGGTGCTGGCCGGACGGGCCGACGCCGGCCCGGGCATTCGACCGGTGGCCGCCTTGCTGGGGCTCGATTTTCTGCCGATCCGGTGGGAGCGCTACGACCTGCTCATCGCCAAGGAGCGGTTTTTCGAAAAGGGGGTGCAATTTTTCCTCGGCCTGCTCCATGACCCGGCCTTTCTGGACAGCGCCCAACAACTCGCCGGCTACGACGTGACTCTCAGCGGGCGGATGGTGTTTCCCGGCGACGCCGCTGAAACAGCGGCGGCCGGGGAGGTGGAGAAGCAGCCCCGATGAGCCGGTGGCCTTCAAGGCGCCGAGGTCAAACCGCGGGTCCGGATGGCGGATGGGCACAGGGCGTGAGTGATCGCCGGAATCTGTCCACAAGCCGATGGTGTGAACAACGGGAAGAGATCCCCAAACCGATAACAACGCACGAAAGGATGGGTAACCCATGATGAGAAGACGGCAAACCAGAGGGTTGAAATGGGGTTTTGGACTACTGGCGGCCTTGATGGTGCTGGCCCTTGCCCCGGCGGCCCAGGCCAAGCAGGAAGTGATCATTTTTCATGCCGGTAGCCTCACCGTTCCCTTTGCCGAGGTGGAAAAACGCTTCGAGGCGTTGCACCCGGACATCGACGTGCTGCGGGAAGCCGGCGGCAGCACCAAGATGGCACGCATGATCAGCGAGTTGGGCAAGCCGGCGGACATCATGGCCTCGGCCGATTACACGGTGATCGACAAGGGCCTGATCCCGGGCCATGCCGACTGGAACATTCTTTTTGCCAGCAATCAGCTCGTGCTCTGCTACACCGATCAGAGCAAGTTCGCCGACGAGGTGAACGCCGAAAACTGGTACGAAATCCTCGCCCGTCCCGGCGTGGTCTGGGGCCACAGCGACCCGAACCTGGATCCTTGTGGCTACCGGGCCCTGATGGTGCTCCAACTGGCGGAAAAATTTCACAACAAACCCGGTCTCTACGACCAACTCATCGCCAATCGGCCCGAGGCCAACGTCCGGCCCAAGTCGGTGGAGCTGGTTTCGCTGATGAAAACCGGTAACATGGACTACGCCTGGGAATATCTATCGGTGGCCAAACAGCACGATCTCAAGTATGTCAGCCTGGACGACCATATCAACCTGGGCAACTACAAATACGACAATTTCTACGCCCAGGCCCAGGTGAAGGTGACCGGCAAGGCGCCCGGCACCTGGATCACCCGCACGGGTCAGTCGTGCACCTACGGCCTGACCCTGGTCAAGACGGCCCCCAACCGCGATGGCGCCGTTCTGTTCCTCGAGTACCTGCTGGATCCGGAGCTGGGACTCAAGATCCTGGAAGAAATGGGCCAGCCCGCCATTTCTCCGAGCCAGGTGACTTGCGAGGCGGCTCAAAAAGACCTGCCGGGCAAACTGTCGACCCTTGTCGGGGTCAAGAAATAAGTGGTTGATGTTAAAGCCTGAACATGTCGGGGCGAGGTTCAATCCCGCCCCGACATCGGCCCACCCCGAGACCTAAAGCCTGCACGCCATGCGCCGTCCTGATCCCTTCCATGCCCTGGCCGCCGCCAGTACGATCCTGGTGGTCGCCTTCATCGTTGTGCCCTTGGCGGAGATGATCCGCCAGCCCACGGCGGCCGATCTCAAGGCCAGCATCCTGGACGCCGATGTGCGTCGGGCCATCTGGCTGTCGATCACTACCTCGGGAAGCGCGGCGCTCATCTCCTTTGTTTTCGGCACCCCCTTCGCCTACCTGCTGGCCCGTCGGGATTTTCCCGGCAAACGCCTGGTGGAGAGCGTCGTGGACCTGCCCATCATGATTCCCCACCCGGTGATCGGTATCGCCATCCTGAGCCTGGCCGGTCGTCAGCACTGGATCGGGCGCCTGGCCGCCGACCTCGGGGTACGGGTGATGGGCTCGGTGACGGGCATCGTCATCGTGCTGACGTTCGTGGGACTGCCGTTTTATATCAACACGGTGAAAAACGGCATCGAGGCCATTCCCCAAAGACTGGAGAACGTCTCGCGCAGCCTCGGGGCCACGGCTTTCGGCACCTTCTGGCGGGTGACGTTTCCCCTGGCCTGGCGCAGCGTCATCGTGGGCATGATCCTTTGCACCGCCCGGGCGGTGAGCGAATTTGGCGCCGTGGTGATCGTGGCCTACCACCCGATGATCGCCCCGGTGATGATCTATGAGCGTTTCACCGCCTACGGCCTGCGCTACAGCCAGCCGGTGGCGGTGTGGCTCATCGGGGTCTGCCTGGTGCTGTTTTTCCTGCTGCGCTGGCTCAACCCGCCGGCCGGACGGGCGCGGACATGATCCGGGTCGAGAATCTTTCCGTCCGGTTGCCTGATTTTGCCCTCAACGGGGTTTCCTTCGACGTGGCGCCGGGGGAGTTTTTCACCATCCTGGGGCCCACCGGCGCCGGCAAGACCCTGATCCTGGAATCCATCGCCGGCATGGTTCCCATCTCCGGCGGACGGATCCGCATCGGCGGCCGCGACGTGACCGATCTGCCCCCCGAGCGTCGTGGCATCGGCATCGTTTACCAGGATCAAGCCCTGTTTCCCCACCTTTCGGTGATCCAGAACATCCGCTACGGGCTGCGCTACCGGCCCAAGACCGCCGGCCGCGAAGCCGAGATCGACCGTCTGGTCCAGCGCCTGGGGCTCCAACCGCTGCTGGCGCGGGCCGTGGTCAACCTCAGCGGAGGAGAGCGCCAGCGCGTGGCCCTGGCCCGGGCCCTGGCCGTGGCGCCGGAGATTCTGCTGCTGGACGAACCGCTGTCGGCCCTGGACCCCAATTTCCGGGAGGAGATCCGGGATCTGCTCAAAAGCCTGCACCGTGAGACGGGCATCACGGCCTTGATGGTGACCCACGATTTTGCCGAGGCCCATTTCCTGGCAACCCGCACGGCGGTGATCAGCGGTGGCCGCATCGAGCAGGTCGGTCCCGTGACCGACGTCTTCAGACGGCCCGTCTCTCCGGCGGTGGCCGCTTTCGTGGGGATGAAAAACATCTTCGAGGCCCGTTTTGACGGTGGTACGGCCAAAACCGGCCCACTGGAATTGACCCTGTCCGGCGTCGTGGATTCCCTCCGCCGTTTCGTGGCGGTACGACCCGAGGATCTCGAGGTGGGCTTGGGCCCGCCGGATGCCGGACGCAACGGATTGAACCGTTTTTCCGGCAAAGTGACGCGTATCGACCACCAGGGCGTGTTTTGCGAAATCCGGGTGCGTTGTGACGGCCTCATCTGGCAGGCCATCGTGCCCACCGGCCGTTTGGTGGATCGGGGGATCGTCGAAGGAGACGAGATCTGGATCGAAGTGCCGCCGGAAAAGATTCACGTCATGTAACCGAATCATGGGTTGCCATCCTTTTGCGGACAGGCAGCGCCATTGCAGCAACGATGCTGGGAAAGGAGTCGTCATGTGGTTGCGAGTCGTGTTGTGGATTGCCATCATCCTGGCCCCCTTGGCCGCCTTGGCCGGAGATGAAAAGGAGCTGCTGTTTCATGCCGGGGTCGGCCAACGCAGCTCCCTCAACGAAATCAAGGATATCTGGGAACAGCGAAACCCGGATCAACGGGTGAACTTTTCCTACAAGGGCTCCGGCTATTTCATCGCCGACATCACCCGTTCGCGTCAGGGCGACCTGTTCATGCCCGGCGAGGAATTCTATCTGCTCCAGGCCCAGGAACGTGGATTTGTCCATCATTACAATCCCGAAACCGACATCCCGGCCTATTTCGTCACCGTGATCATCACTCCCAAGGGAAATCCGGCCAACATCACCAAGATCGAAGATTTTGCAAGACCCGGTGTCCGGGTGGGGCTGGGCAATCCCAAGTCCTGCGCCGTGGGCATCTGGCATGAAAAAACCTTCAAAAAGGCCGGAATTTGGGAACAGGTGCAGAAGAACGCCACCCTGAGCGCCAAATGCATCCCCGAACTGGGCAACGCGGCCCAGCATCGGGCCATCGATGCCACCATCGTCTGGTCCACCACGGCGGTGCTGTACCTGCGCGACGTGGAGATCATCCCCATCGAGCCGTCCTTACGCGGCGTGATCCGGCTACCGGTGGCGACCCTGAAATTCGCCCGCTTCAAGGAAGAAGCCGAAGCCCTCAAGGCGTTTATCCTGTCGCCGGAGGCGCGCCACATTTTTCACAAGCACGCCTATGCGGTGGATCCGAAAATCCCCGTGGATGACCAGGGGTTTTGCCTGGACGGCACCACGGACAAGGACATGCGGGACCTGGTGGCCGCCGCCGCGGCGGTGAAGGACGAGAGCTTGCCGGTGAATGCAGAGACGGTGGGAGATCTGGTCGAGGAAGTCGAACGCCAGCGAAAGACGGTACGCGCCGGATCGTAAAGGGGACTGGGAGCCATGCAAAACGCATTGTGGCAACGCGGCACCTGGTGGCCTGCCCTGGCGATTTTTCTCGCCTTGGCCACCATCACTTTTTACCTGATTCTCATCGCGAGCAACTGGATTTATCTGGGCCTCGGCGATACGTTTTATTTTTTCACCCAACCGCGAATGTGGCAGCGTTTCTGGCTCACGGTTTGGACCAGCACCGTCTCCACCTGCTTTTCACTGATCATCGGAATTCCTGCCGGATACGCCCTCTCGCGGTTTTCCTTTTCCTGCCGCAACGTTTTCGCCAGCGTCATCGACCTGCCCATCGTCGTTTCTCCGGCGGTGATCGGGGCCTTTCTTTTCGGCATCACCACGCGTTTTCCCTTCGACCTGATCAGCGAGCACTACAACATCTATATCGGCCGCAACGTCTACGGGGTGCTGTTGGTGCAGTTCACCGTGACCTGCGCCTTTTGCGCCCGGCTGATGAAGGCGGCCTTCGATTCGATTCCGCCCAAGTTCGAGTCGGTGTCGCGCTCGTTGGGGGCTTCCAATTTCCGCACCTTTTTCAAGGTGGTGCTGCCCATGGCCAAGAACGGGATCATGGCCAGCATGATCGTGGTCTGGGCCCGGGCCGCGGCCGAGTGGGAAGGCCTGATGCTCTTTGTGGGCGCCTCGGAGGGCAAAACGGACATCATGCCCTTTGCCATTTACCTCGACTGGAACGGGGGCATGATGGGTTGGGTGGTTTCGATGACCATCGTCTGCATTCTGATGGCCGTTACCGCGATGACGGCCATGCGTTTGATCGGAGGCAAGAGCCATGTCTGGTAATCCGCCAACGATGGCCGGAGCCCGTTCCGCAACCGGTGATCGGACGATCTTCAAGTCTTTCTTTTACAGTTTCACCGGCTTCATGTTCCTTTTTTCCGCCTACCTGTTTTTGAGCAACCTCGACCAACTGGTGGTGACCGAGGCCGCCATCAAGACCCGCGAGATCACGTCCTGGGGAGAGGACCGGGAGGTGATGAACATGTTTGCCGGTGGCTTCTGGAGGGATGCCTACTTCTGGAAATCCCTCAACTTGACACTGATGGTCACCGTCATTACCACCTTGATCGCCAGCCTGGTGGGGATTCCCACCGCCTATGCCCTGAGCCGCTACCGGATCCCGGGAAAGGCGGCCATCGAAGTCCTGTTTTCATCGGTGATGGTCATTCCCGCCTCTTCGGTGGGCCTGTGCCTCATCGTGATGTTCAACTACGGACCATTCTGGGATCTCCAGCAAAAACTGGGGTTTCGCTTCGCTCACAGCATCTTTCCGGGGATGATCCTGGCCTCCTTCGTCCTGAGCTTCGCCCTGGGCCTCAGCGCCTGGAAGGCGGCCTTCGACGGGGTCAACCCGCGTTTCGAGCATGTGGCTAGATCCTTGGGCAGCAGCCGCTGGCGGGCCTTTCGCACCGTGACCCTGCCCATTTCCAAGAGCGGCCTGGTGGCCGGTATCATCCTGGCGTGGACCCGGGCCATGGCCGAGTTCGGAGCCGTCCTGTTCTTTTGCGGCACCTTTCGCGAACTGCCCCCGGCACGGTTCAGCGACCTTGAGAAAGTCCTGCACATCGACCAGGCGGACTTTCTTTCCGTGGCGATCTGGGCCCAGATCGAATACGGCAACGTGGAGTACGGATTCGCCCTGGCCTTTATTCTGGTGATCATCGGCGGATTGTCCGTCTATGCCATGCACCGGATCGGGGCCAAGGGATACATTTGGTAAGGAGACGTGTGAAATGATCGAAATCCAGGCGCTCAACGGGAATCTGGGCGGTTTCCGATTGCAAGATATCGACCTGACGGTCAACGACGGCGAATACATGGTGCTGCTCGGTCCCACCGGCGCCGGCAAGACGGTATTGATCGAATACATCGTCGGCATGTACAAGCAAGACCGGGGCGCGATCCTCATCGACGGCCAGGATGTCACTCCGCTGTACACCGAGGAACGCAACATCGCCTACGTCCCCCAGGATTACGCCCTGTTTCCCAACCTGAACGTGGAAAAGAACATCGCCTATGGGCTGGAGGCCCGCCGGTTGCCCAAGGAAGAAATTTCCCGGATTACCGAAGAGACCATCGCCAACCTGGGCATCGGGTATATCCGCCACCGCATGCCGCTGAACCTCAGCGGGGGGGAAAAGCAGCGCGTGGCATTGGGGCGGGCGCTGGCCACCGGCCCGAAGGTGGTTCTTCTGGACGAGCCGCTGTCGGCTCTGGACGAAAACCTTCGCGCCATCATGTCCCATGAGCTGAGGGCGTTGCAGCGAAAAACCCACGCCACCTTTATCCATGTCTGCCACAACTTCGAGGAGGCCGCGGCCGTGGCCGACCGCATCGCCATCATGAACGAGGGGCGCCTGGTACAGATCGACACCCTGGAGGCGGTCAAGGCGAACCCGCAAAACGAATTCGTGGCCCGGTTTCTGAAGACCCAGAACGTTTTTGAGGCCGTCTCCGACGGAAAGACGATCAAGGGCAACGGTATCGTCCTGAACAAGAAGACCCCCCTCACCGGAACCGTGATCGCCGGAATTCGCCCGGAACATGTCCGCTTGCAGTCGGAAAACCGGATCGGTGAGACGAACACCTTTGCCGGTCACATCGTGGACATCGTGCCCAAACCTCATTTTATCGAATACCGCCTCGACGTCGGCATGGAATTGACCGCCTTTCTCATCGGTGACGTCCCCTACGGACCGGGGGATGCCGTTTGCGTTGAACTGCCGGCCGAGCATCTCATCCTGACGGGAAAAAACTAAGCAATGGAAAGTACGAAATCGATTGAACCACTGACGCTTCGCCCCATCGGCACCATCGAAACCCCCTTCAACGACTCGAAGGGGATGCCGATCCAGCCCACCGGTGCCGTGGACGTGGTGGGGCGGGTCATCGTGGACCCTGCCTACGTTGAGGGGCTGGACGACCTGGAGGATTTTTCCCACCTGATCCTGATCTATCATTTCCACCGATCCGAAGGTTACCGGCTCAAGGTGACACCGTTCATGGACACCGCGGTGCGGGGACTCTTCGCCACCCGGGCCCCGCGCCGGCCCAATCCCATCGGTTTGTCGGTGGTACGATTGCTGTCGCGCCGCGGGCACATTCTCCATGTCCAGGGCATCGACGTGCTCAACGGCACCCCGCTGCTGGACATCAAGCCTTTCGTGCCCGCCTTCGACGCGCCGGCGGCGGAACGCACCGGCTGGCTGGAAGTCAACAGTCACAAGGCCACGGCCCTGCGGTCCGACGACCGGTTCAAGCCGGAAGAGTGACCTCCGGGGCAGACGGCAGTCCGCCTTGGTGAACCGAGGGAACTGAAACAAATGGGGAAACGGAAAACCATGATGCGCTTTTTCGTGGGAATCGACGACACCGACACCGTGGACGCTGACCGTGGAACGGGCAAACTGGCCCGGTGCTTGGGGCCGCGGCTACCGGAGGGGTGCCGGACCACCGGGGTGGTGCGCCAGCAACTGCTGGTGGATCCCCGGATTCCTTACACCAGCCACAACAGCGCCGCCTGCCTGATCGTCGAGGCGGAAGCGGATCTGCGCGGGCAGATGGTGGAAAGGGCGGTAAAACTGCTCGCCGAGCATTTTCTGGAGGGCAGTGATCCGGGACTGTGCGTGGCGGCTGAAGCCGAAGCCCGCCGCCCGTCGGTGCTGGCCTTTGCCAGAAACTGCACCCAGCAATGCCTCACCCAGGCCGACGCCCGCCGGGCCGCCGACGGAATCCTCCTGTCGGCCCATGGCGGCACCGGCGATGGCATCATCGGCGCGTTGGCGGCCGTCGGGCTCACCGCTTCGGGTTGGCATGGCCGGTTCATCGATTACCGCCGGGTGCGTGAGCTGCCGCAAGAGGTCAGCGTAGCGCAACTGGCGCAAGAGGGGATCGACGTCCTGTCCATCGACCGGGATGCCTCCGTGCCGGCGGCCGTCGACCGGGTGCTCACTTTCGGTTGGGTGCGTCCACGGTTGATGGGGGGACGTGCCGTTCTGATGGTGGTGCCCCATGGCGAGGGGGTCTGGGCCAACCTCGGACGAAAGCGGGGATGCCATGGAAACGGTCCTTCCAGTCAATCATCACCTTGCGGGGATTCCGAAGCGGCCGCCGCCTGACGGTATGCGGTCACGAAATTTTTCAGCAGCCCGGCCTGCGCGTCCATGTGGGCGATCCAGAGCGCCAGCACCTCGCGGCCATCGTCGGTGATGGTGTAGATTCGGCGCGCCGGACCGACCCCCTCGGTTTGCCAGCGGGAAGCCACCCATCCATCGTCCTCCATCTGCCGAAGGTGACGGTAGATCATCCCCGGCGCCGCCGGGCCTTCCACGAATCCGAATCGCTGGATCGTCTGAATCAATTCGTAGCCGTAAGTCGGCCGATGAAAAAGCCCCATGAGAATGGACGGCTGAATGTAGCGTTCGCGCTTGCCGCTGCCGGGGGTTGAACGGGAGGATTTTTTTTGGGTTGACATATATCCTTAAGAGATATAGGTTAACATTATTTTATAGGTCCTATAAGTATTATAAGTCCTATAAGTATTATAAGTCCTATAAGTCTTATAAAACCTATAAACCAGATCGGTCCTATAAACAAGCTGAAATCGAATCGTTTGAACCGAGGAGGTTGCCATGACCATCACCATTTTTATCCGACAGCGGCGCAAGGTGGAAGAAGGAGAGAAGAAGCCGCGCTTTCGCGTGGTGGCGGTGAGCGGCGGTGACTTGAAATTTCTCGCCAGCCACGTTCGCCGGCAGGAGATCGACCAGATTGCCGCGGCCGTCGGGGGCCAGGTCTTCGTTTTGAACGACCTGGGCGACGGCTCTGGCAAACATCAGAAGCCCTAGTCGGCGAGGATCCACCATTTTTGGGGCTTGCGGAGTCAGTCCCGATAGATGATCGTGCCCACGTGTTCGCCCTCCAGGGCCGCCAGGATGTGTTCCGGATGCCGCAGGGCGTCGATAATCTGCAGTTCCCGCAGGCATTTGCTGCGCTGCATCAGCGTGAGGATGGGCCGTTCGATGATCAGGTCGTCCAAATCGAGGGCCAACAGCTCATCCACCGAGATGCGATCGTAGAAGGTCAGCTTGCCAGGATCCGATTTCTTCGGATCGTCGCTGTAGAGTCCCTTTTCGTCCTTGAGGTAGATCAAGGACCGGGCGCCGATGTTCTCGGCCAGCAAAAATGCGCCGCAGTCGGTGCGGTGGGGCGGGATGCTGCCGTGCTCGGCCGGATGCTCGAAAAAGCCGTAGGGGGGGATACCGTAGGTGATGGGCAGGAACCCGAGGCGGCAAAACATCGTCAACTGCTCCAGGTTGTCCCCGTGGCCGATCTTGACCCCGCCGTGTTTGGAGAGCAGCACGGCGAGCATCTCGGCGTTCTGCCAGGAGACCTTGTCCCCGAGCTTGGACAGCACGCCGGTGGGCATGCCCAGATCCACGCCGATGTTGTAGACGTGCCGGGCCCGGGTGCCGCCGCCTGTCATCAGCAGGATCTTGTGGCGGTCCTTGGCTTCCACCAAGACGTCGAGAATCGGCAGCAGCGCCTTGGCGCCGCGGTCCATGATGCTCTGACCGCCGATTTTCAGCACGTTGATGTCCGGATGCATCCGGAAGTAGGCCTTGGCCTCCGTTTTCTTCATCAGGGTCTTGCTCACCAGTGATTCGCCCATCAGCGGCGAGTCGATGTGCAGCCGTCCCGTTTCGTCGCCTTCCTTGATCAGTTTCCCCACGAGTATTCTCCTTTCGGCATCGAGTCGCAAAAATTTAGCTGCACCCTAAGGCTGGCCGGGCCGCGTGTCAAGATGACGGATACCCGCCGGCGATGGCCCCGGGGACGGAGTCAAAGGAACGGATAAAGCCCGTTATGAGCACATGTTCCCTTCAGATGTCGATTCTTGTTGCTTCTAGTTATTATTCTCCCTTGAGGATCAAATCCGTTTGACAGAAGTCGATTTGATCCAAAATAATGCTGATGATTTCAGTAGCACTTGGATTGCGTGCCAGATGACATCCAACCTTTCGTCAAGGAGGCTCACATGAATCGCTTTTTTTTCAGATTCGCCCTCATCGCCGTCTGGGCCGGCATCCTGTTTCTCACGGCCGGTGCCGTGGGCGCCCAACAGACGCTGATGATGGCCACCACCACCAGCACGGACAACACCGGGTTGCTCGACTCCCTCATCCCCGAGTTCACCAAGGACACCGGCATCGAACTCAAGTGGACGGCCACCGGCACGGGCAAGGCGCTGAAGCTCGGTGAGAACTGCGACGTGGACGTGTTGCTGGTGCATGCGCCGGCGGCGGAGAAAAAATACGTGGCCGACGGTTTCGGCATCAACCGGCGGCAGGTGATGTACAACGACTTTGTGCTCATCGGGCCGGCGGCTGATCCCGCCGGGATCAAGGGCAAGACGGTACGGGGGGCCCTGGAGGCCATCCGGGCCGGGCAGCAGATCTTCGTCAGCCGGGGGGACAACTCCGGCACCCACAAGCAGGAACTGGCCCTGTGGCAGGCCGCCGAGGGACCGGTGCCGGAAAAGGAACCCTGGTATGTGCAGACCGGCCAGGGGATGCTCACCACCATCAACGTGGCCGCCGAACGCAGCGGCTACACCATGACCGACCGGGGGACTTACATCAAGTACGAGGCCACCCTGAACGGCAATCCACCCCTGAAGATCCTGGTGGAGGGCGACGATATCCTGCTGAACCAGTACAGCGTGATCACGGTCAACCCCACCCGTTGCCCCACTGTCAAGGCCGACCTGGCCGAGACCTTCTCTCGGTGGATGATCGGTGAACGGGCCCAGAATCTCATCGGCGATTTCAAGCTGCTGGGCAAGCAACTCTTCACCCCCAACGCCGCAAAGTAACCGGCGCCGCGAGTCGTGGCAGGGGAGGGTGCTCCCGGGCATCCTCCCTTTTTGTTGATGGACGGACACGTTGCCCCCCAGCGGGGCCGGCAGGGCCATGGACTATATTCTCGAAGGCATTCTGCAAGCGGTGGCGCTGCTGGCCAGCGGCAATGCGGAGACCTTGTCCGCCGTGGCGGCGACCCTCAAGGTCTCCAGCGTTTCCATGGCGGCCAGCCTGGTCATCGGCCTGCCGCTGGGATTCTGGCTGGGATACCATCGATTTCCCGGCAAGCGGGCCGTGCGTACCGTGGTGGATACCCTCCTTTCCTTGCCCACCGTGTTGGTGGGACTGATCGTCTATGCCCTGATCTCCCAACGCGGTCCCCTCGGGGAGATGGGCCTGCTCTTCACCCTGCCCGGGATCGCCCTGGGACAGGCGATTTTGGCGATTCCCGTCGTGGTGGCCCTCACCGCCACGGCCGTGGAGAGCATGGATCGGCAGCTATCGGTGACCCTGCGGTCCCTGGGGGCCGATCGACGCCAACTGTTGCTTTCCACCCTTTGGGAGACGCGTTTCGGCATCCTGGCGGCGGCGGTGACCGCCTACGGTCGGGTGATGACCGAGGTGGGCATCTCCATGATGGTGGGCGGCAACATCAAGTGGCACACCCGGACCATGACCACCGCCATCGCCCTGGAAACCAACAAGGGAATGTTCGCCATGGGGGTGGCCCTGGGGCTGGTGCTGCTGGCCATCGCCTTTGCCGTGAACATCTCGGTTTCCTTCCTGAGGCGCCGGGCGCGATGACACTTCCCGCTTCCCCCATCTTTCGCATCGAGGCCCTCGAACAGCGCTACGCCGGGCGCCGGGTGCTGCACGTGCCGTCGCTGGAGATAGCGCCGGGGGCCATCGTGGGGCTGATGGGGCCCAACGGCAGCGGCAAGAGCACCCTGCTGCGGTTGCTGGGCTTCATCGAGGCCCCCAGCCGCGGCCGCATCCTCTTCAAGGGGTCCCCGGCCGGCCCCTTCGATGCCCGCATCCGCTCCCGGGTGACCCTGTTGCCCCAGGATCCTTACCTGATGAACCGTTCGGTCTTCGACAACGTGGCCTACGGGCTCAAACTGCGCGGGCAGCGATCCGATGCCGCCGGGCGGGTACACCGGGCCCTGGCGGCGGTGGGGCTGGCGCCGGCCCGGTTCGCCCGGCGGCCGTGGTACGCCCTTTCCGGTGGCGAAGCCCAGCGGGTGGCCCTGGCGGCCCGGTTGGCCCTGGAGCCGGAAGTGTTGCTCATGGACGAGCCCACCGCCAGCGTGGATGCCGAGAGTGCCGAGCGCATCCGCCAGGCCGCCCTGGCGGCCCGGGACCACTGGGGCACGACCTTGATTGTGGCCAGTCACGACTGGTCCTGGCTTTTCGAAGTCTGTGACATCGTCTGGCACCTGTATGCCGGAACGGTGTTTCCCACCGGGACACGGACTTTTTTACCCGGACCGTGGATCCCTGGCCCAGACCACCGGTGGCACCGGCCGTTGGCGGACGGCCAGCATCTCGTGGTGCCGGCCGGCACCGATCCATCGGCCCCGGCCTACATCGAGTCCCACCGGTTGCGCCTGACCCGTCAACCGGTGACCGGCCAAGGCCGGGTGGTGCTCAAGGGCACCGTGTTGCGGCTGGCCCTGATCCGGCGCACCGGCCAGGTGGTGGTCACCGCGGCGGTGGGAGAACTTGCCCTCACCGCCGTGCTGGAACCGGAGGTGCTGCGAAAAGAGGGGATGGCGCCGGGGGACGCCATCTCCGTGGCCTATCCCCCCGAAGCCGTCGCCTGGATCGATGCGACATGACGCTCTTCCAAGAAGAATAACTCCGCGCAAAACCCGAGAAAGGAAAGAAGAATGATGAGAAAAACCGCTCTAAAATGGATGTTGATGGTGGTGTCGGTGGCGTTGCTTTTTGGCGGCCAACCGGTGTTGGCCGGCGATGACTGTACCGCCGTGTACGGAAGCGGCCCCAATCATTTCAGCCTGGCCACCGGGAGCCCGGGAGAGCTTGGATTGTTGAAAGTTCTGGCTGAAGAATTCGAAAAAATCGAAAATACGACAATGTGTTGGCGCAAGAATGGGTCCGGGGCTTCGCTGAAACTGCTCAAGGCCAAGGCCGTGGATATGGTCATGGTGCATGCGCCGGCGGCGGAAAAGCAGGCCGTGGCCGAAGGGTGGGCCATCAACCGGACCCTGATCGGATCCAACGAATTTTACATCGTGGGCCCCAAGGGCGATCCGGCGGGAATCGCCAAGGCCCAAAGCGCCGCTGACGCCTACGCCAAGATCGCCGCGGCCAAGGCGCTCTTTTACTCCCGGGGAGACAACTCGGGGACCCACAAGAAAGAACTGGCCGTCTGGCAGAAAGCCGGCATCGAGCCGGCGGGGGACTGGTACCAGGTCAGCGGGACCTTCATGATGGCCACGCTGAAAATGGCCAACGAAAACGGCGGCTACTTCATGACCGACAGCAGCACCTGGGTGGCGGCCAAGAAGGAGATGACCGACCTGGCGATTCTTTTCCGCGGCGATCAGTTTCTGATCAACACCTACCATGCCCTCTGCCAGCCGGAAGGTGCAACGCCGGGTCAGCCCTTTGCCGCCAAGTTCATCGACTTTGTCGGCTCGGACCGCGGCCAGCGGATCATTCGCGATTACGGTGCGGCCGAGCACGGCGAGGGCCTCTACAACGACGCGGCCTACGCCAAGCAGTACGACCACTGATCACCGATGCGCTCCCCTTTTGCAATGGACGCCCCGGTTTCATCAGCCGAGGGCGTCCGGCATCCTTTCTTTTCCCCCCGTTGCCTCATCGTTTCCGGCCGCTTTTGACCTGGCGTCACCGGCTTCGGTAAACCGGCGCACCGGCCAGGGAAAAAGATTGTCGGCCGATTCCGCCGCATACCGTTCCACCGATTCATACCATTGGTTGAACCGATCCATGAGCTGTTTGCCGAAGGCCGTCAGTTCGTGGCCCTGGCGACGGTGGCCGCTGCGCTGGATGATTTTTTGACCCAGGGCATTCTCGGTGGCCCGGATCTTGCCCCACGCGGCCCGGTAGGACATTCCCAACTCGGCCGCCGCCTGCTTCAACGATCCATGGGCCTCGATCTCAGCGAGCAACTGGGCCCGGCCAATGCCGAAAAACAATCCTTCCGTGCTCTCCAACCAGAGATGAAGGCGCATGATCGGCATCTTTGCGGTGGAATCCGGCGCTTTTCGGGACGGATTCATTTTTTCCTTTCTCTCCCGTCGTTGCCTGGACATCGGATCAGACCGTCGCGATCCACGGCCGCCGCGTGAAATCGGAGTTCTACCCAAGACGGAAGCCTATATGTCAGGATCGACATAAGCGCTGGGCCAGGCGATTGTCAAGTCGCAGGGCCACGGCTTTGCTCGAGTCACCGATCCGCTCGCCCGTTCTCTTGGCCGTTGCTTCCCGCCTTGTTTTCAGCCGCCGATGGGGATGGCGGTGGGGATTATGTTATTTGTAACATATTTAAATTATTAGAAATATAATTGACAATGATTCTCATGCGTGCGATGAAAACATCAACGAGACCCATAAAATCATTCAGCGCGGACCGTTTTTTTCCACTTCTAACGCTGGCTTTGAAAGGAGGCTGTTATGGAGGTCAACCGTCGGCAGTTTATCAAGGTGACCGGTGCGGGAGTCGCCTGCCTGTCACTCACGCAGTTGGGGGTGGACCTGACGCCGGTCCAGGCGTACACGTCCAGCCTCAAGATCGAAGGGGCCAAAGAGGTGTTCAGCATCTGCCCGTTTTGTTCGGTGAGTTGCCACATCATCTCCCACGTCAAGGACGGTAAACTGGTGAGCACCGAGGGGGACCCGGACTATCCCATCAACGAGGGGGCCCTCTGTGCCAAGGGCGCCTCCATGCTTTCGATGACCCGCAACGAACACCGGCTGACCAAGCCTCTCTACCGCGCCCCGGGCAGCACCCAGTGGGAGGAAAAAAGCTGGCAATGGACCCTGGATCAAATCGCCGACCGGGTCAAAAAAGTCCGGGACAAGGACCTGATCCTGAAAAACGACAAGGGCCAGGCCGTCAACCGCCTCGAATCGATGTTCTTCATCGGCACATCCCACGCCGACAACGAAGAGTGCGCCATCGCCCACCAGTTGGCGCGCAGCCTGGGGATCGTTCACCTCGATCACCAGGCCCGTACCTGACACAGCCCCACTGTTGCGGCTCTGGGAGAGTCGTTCGGTCGCGGGGCAATGACGAATCACTGGATCGATCTGAAAAACGCCGATGCCTTCCTCATCATGGGCAGCAACGCCGCGGAGCATCACCCCATCAGCTTCAAGTGGGTGCTCAACGCCAAGGAGCGCGGCGCCGTGGTCATTCACGTGGACCCGAAATTTTCGCGCACCTCGGCCCGCTCCAACTTCCATGTCCCGCTGCGGTCGGGCACCGACATCGCCTTTCTCGGCGGGATGATCAAGTACATCCTGGACAACGAGAAGTATTTCAAGGACTACGTGGTGGCCTACACCAACGCTTCGTTCCTGGTGAACAAGGATTTCGGTTTCCAGGATGGGCTGTTTACCGGTTTTGATCCCCAAACCCGCAGCTATGACAAGAAGACCTGGTCCTTTCAACTGGATGACAACGGGGTGCCCAAGCGCGACGAGAGCCTGCAAGACCCCAATTGCGTCTTCCAGCTGCTGAAAAAGCACTACGCGCGTTACACCCCGGACAAGGTCTCCACCATCACCGGCGTCTCCGAGGAGAACCTGCTCAAGGTCTGGGAGGCCTACAGCGCCACCGGCACCGGCACCAAGGCGGGCACGGTGATGTACGCCCTGGGCTGGACTCAGCACTCGGTTGGCGTGCAGAACATCCGTTCCGCCTGCATGATCCAGTTGTTGTTGGGCAACATCGGCATCCCTGGCGGCGGGGTCAACGCCCTGCGCGGCGAACCCAACGTCCAGGGGTCCACCGACCATGCCCTGCTGTATCACATCCTGCCCGGTTACATGGCCACGCCCACGGCGGCCTGGCAGACCCTGGCCGACTACCAGAAGGCCAACACACCGGTGAGCAAGGATCCCAAGAGCGCCAACTGGTGGCAGAACAAGCCCAAGTACATGGTGAGTCTGCTCAAGGCGTGGTTCGGCGACAAGGCCACGGCGGACAACGACTTCTGCTACGGTCTGCTGCCCAAGCTCGAAGCGGGGGTGGACTACTCGTACATGTACCTGTTCGATCGCATGTACCATGACCAGGTCCGCGGCGGCTTCATCTTCGGCCTCAACCCGATGAACACCCTGGCCAACACCCACAAGGCCCGGGCCGCCATGGATCACCTGGACTGGGTGGTGACCTCCGAACTGCACCACACCGAGACCACCGACAACTGGCGGCGGCCCGGCGTCGACCCCAAGACGGTGAAGACCGAGTACTTTTTGCTCCCCTCGGCCCACCGCATCGAGAAAGAGGGCACCATCAGCAACAGCGGCCGCTGGACCCTCTGGCACCACAAGGCCATCGAGCCGGCCGGGGAAGCCAAGAACTTCGGCTTCATGCTCATCGGGCTGGCCAACAAGCTCCGCGCCAAGTACCTCCAGGAGGGGGGGGCGTTGCCCGAGGCCGTCACCTGGCAGGATTGGCCGCAACACTACGACGCCGAAGAGTGGTGCAAACGCATCAACGGTTTTTTCCTCGCCGACACCAAGGTGGGCGACAAGACCTACCAGAAGGGGCAGCTCGTGCCCAGTTTCGCGGCGCTGAAGGACGATGGCACCACCTCGAGCCTCAACTGGCTCTACACGGGCAGCTTCACCGAGGAAGAGGGCAACAAGACCAAGCGCCGGGATCCCAAACAGACGCCGATGCAGGAGAAGATCGGCCTCTTTCCCAACTGGTCCTGGTGCTGGCCGGTCAACCGCCGCATCATCTACAACCGGGCCTCGGTGGATCCCACCGGCAAACCGTGGAATCCGGACAAGCCGCTCATCGCCTGGGAAAACGGCAAGTGGGTCGGCGATGTGCCCGACGGCCCCTGGCCACCTTTGGCCAACGAAGGGGGCAAGTACCCGTTCATCATGCACACCCATGGCTTCAGCCAGCTCTTTGGTCCCGGCCGGGTCGACGGCCCCTTCCCCGAGCACTACGAGCCGGTGGAAACCCCGGTCACTTCCCATCCGTTCTCCAGTCAGCTCAGCAACCCGATGTACAAGTTTGTTTCCGGCGACCTGGACAAGCTGGCCAAGCCCGGCGATCCGGCCTATCCCATCGTGTTGACCACCTACAGCCTCACCGAGCACTGGTGCGGCGGCGGTGAGACGCGCAACGTTCCCTGCCTGCTGGAGGCCGAGCCCCAGCTCTACGTGGAAATGAGCGAGGAACTGGCCAGGGAGAAGGGGATCAAGAACGGAGACGGGGTGATCGTGGAGAGCATCCGCGGGAAGGTGGAGGCCATCGCCATGGTCACGGTGCGCATCCGGCCTTTCGCCGTCCAGGGCAAGACCGTGCACCTGGTGGGGATGCCCTTTTGCTTCGGCTGGACCACGCCCAAGTGCGGCGATTCCACCAACCGGCTCACGCCCTCGGTGGCCGATCCCAACACGACGATCTATGAACTCAAGGCTTGCCTGGTCGACGTGAAGAAGACCGACCAGCTCACCGAGATCGCCCGCTAGCCCGAGACGGGCGGAATCGCTCCGCCCGTCTCTCCATAAGGAGGAATCGTCATGGCCAAAACATTCTTGATCGACACTTCGCGCTGCACCGCCTGCCGCGGCTGCCAGATCGCCTGCAAGGAATGGAACGAACTGCCCGCCAACGATACCCGGCAATGGGGCAGTCATCAGAATCCGCCGGACCTCAATGCGTACAACTACAAGTTGGTGCGCTTCAACGAGCGCCGCGATGGTGATACGGTGCGCTGGAATTTTTTCCCGGACCAGTGCCGGCACTGCATCGATCCGCCGTGCAAGCATGAGGCGGATGCCTACGTGGAAGGCGCCGTCATCCAGGATCCGGAAACCGGCGCGGTGCTTTTCACCGAGAAAACCCGCCAGTTGTCCGAAGAGGCCTGCGAGGCGGTGAGGGAAGCGTGCCCTTACAATATCCCCCGGCGCCATCCGGTCACCGGCGCCTTGGTCAAGTGCACCATGTGTCACGAACGCATCACCCGCGGCATGCTGCCGGCCTGCGTCAAGGCCTGTCCCACCGGGGCGATGAATTTCGGTGAACGCGAAGAGATGCTGGCCCTGGCCGAAAAGCGTCTGGCGGCGGTGAAAGCCGAGTTTCCCAATGCCATGCTGGCGGATCCCGACAGCGTGAGCGTGATCTACCTGCTCACCGATGATCCGTTCAACTATCACCAGAACGCCGTTGCCGGAGTGACCCGGGACCTGGATCGGCAACAGTTCCTGGCCCGCCTCACCGCCCCGCTGCGAAGATCGGCCAGGGCCGCGATGCAGGGTTAGTTCCCAAGTTGACAAAATCCGCGATGACCGGATACGGAACGGCGGATGGCGTGTTTCTCGGGCCGTTTTGTTGCGAAACGGCCCGAGGCATTTTGCCCCACGGACGACGGGAGAGGGGGGCCTCCCGTTTCCCCATCGACAGGCCTGCCAGGGTGGGGGCTCTGTTTTCTGAACCCTTTTGGGGGTCAATGGATTGATGATGAACCAACCGACCGATTTTGAGAAACAGCGCAGCGACATTCGCCTGGCCACGGAACGCTTCATCCGGCGCAGGCCCTTTCTCGATCCGATCCTGCGGCCCTACGCGGCCCTCTGCATCGAGAAAATCAACCGGGTCGAGGCACTGGAAACGTCGCAAAAAGACCATCGACCGCCACTGGATCCGCGGCGCCTGGAACGGGGCCTTCCCGCGGTGGATGGCAAACAGGTCACCGCTCTCAAGAATTTGCTGGACACGTGCTTCGGACCGATACACGGCGTGTTGCAACAACAGTTTTCCCCCCTGGGCGAATCCCTGAAGCGGCTGGGCGACCTGGACCGGGAGGCGGACCTCGGTCGGCTGGCAGCGGCGTTGCTGTCCGGTGACGGCCTTCCGCTGGAGACCCTGGCCAGCCGCCGGGGGGCGGATCTCGGGGTCCTTCACCTGTTGCTCCAGTGGACCCTCGGGCCGGTACTGGCATGGATCGGCGCCGGGGCGGACATCGACCGGAACAACTTTGGCGCCCACCAAGGCACCTGTCCGGTGTGCGGATTTTTACCGGCGGTGAGCAGCCTCAGCACGGCGGGCGACTTGGGATCGGAGTTTCTGCGGGGTGGCGGGGGACAGCACTGGCTGCACTGCGCCTTGTGCGGGTTTGCCTGGCGCACGGCCCGGGGCAGTTGCCCGGCCTGCGGCAACAGGGATCACGACCGGCACCGGGTCTATCAGGCGGAAGGGGGAAACGACGGCGAACGGCTGGACATCTGTCTGGCCTGCAACGGCTACCTGCCGGGCATCGATCTGCGGGAAAGTCCCTCGCCCATGCCGCCTCTGATCGCCGCCGTGGGCATGATTCATCTGGATGCCTGGGCCTCGGAGAACGGGTATCACCCGCTGGTGCAAACTCCCTGGAACCGCCTTCAGTAGCGTCGCCGCCGGTGGTGCGGCCGGCGGCGAGTTCACTGCCTGTCCAAACGGCGCGATGGCCTATTTGCCGAAGGGGCACTTGGGAAAGGTGCAGGTCTGGCATTCGAGGCACAGGGCGCCGTTGGCCATTTTCGCCAAATCGCGGCGGGTGATGTCGATGCCGGCCAGCAGGCGCGGCAGGAGCAGGTCGAAGCTGGTGCGCTTGAAGTACAGGGCGCAGGCCGGCACACCGATCACCGGCACGGCCCCGATTTTGGCCAGCAGCGTCATGGCGCCGGGCAAAATCGGCGCGCCGTAGCGCAACTCGGTGGCGCCGGCATCCTCCAGCCCCATGCGGGTGACATCGTCCGGGTCCACCGACAGCCCGGCGGTGGTGACCAGCAGCCGGGCGCCGGCGGCGAGCAATTCCTCCAGCCCCCGGCGAATCGCCTCCCGGTCGTCGGGTACCACCGTGGACCGGACCACCCGGCATCCGTAGGATTCCACCTTGTTTTGAATGATGGGCACGAACCGGTCCTCCACCATGCCCAGAAACACCTCGGTGCCCGTGACCAGGATTCCCACGTCCAGGGCCCGGGTGGGAAGGACCTGGAACAAGGGACCGTCTTCCAGCAGACGCACGGCGTTCTGGAACGCCTCCCGGTGCAGAAAGAGGGGGATGGCCCGGGTGCCGGCCACCACCCGGTTTTCCGCCACCGTGCTGTAGCCGTGACGCGCGGCGCACATCACGCCGGGCAGCAGGTTGAACGTCGTCAGTCGCTCCTCATCCACCAACAGCAGGCCGGACCTGGCGGCAACGAGGTTCACCTTGCCCTCCTTGGGGGTGTCGGCGAAGGTGATTCCCGGTCCCGCCATGGCTCGGGCGAAGGCCAGGGCCGCTTCGTTTTCATGGACCCACTCCGGCCCGAGGTCATTGTCCTCGGCCAGGTAAACCCGCTGGCGGCCCATCTGCTGCAATCGGCACAGATCCCCGGCGGCCACCACCTGATCCTTGAGGAACTGAGGCCCCTTGTGCTGGCCGGGAATGATGCGCGTCATGTCATGGAGCACCCGGTGGCCCACGGCCGCTTCCACCGGAACCGCCGTCAGCTCCGGCACCGGCAGGGAGCGCCCCCCGTCTCCGGCCGGTGGCTGTTCGTCGTAGGGGGCTTCCCCCTGGCAGGCGCGGCAGATCCCGCCGTCGCCGGCCGGGTAAGCCTCCTTGCACAGGGGGCAGATCACCATTACGCCCCGGTGGCGCTTCCCCAAAAACGGCGCCCTGATTTGCACCGGCCCAAATCCCATCAGGTCGGCCCCCGCCTCACGGATTTCGGCCAGCAGCACCTCCTTGTTCTGTTCCTTTTTCGGCGCCAGCTTCAGATACCACTTCTGGATTTCCGGCCATGCGGCCACCCGCTCGGGGTCGAGGAAAACCCGAACCCCCTGGCCGGTGAATTTATCGAAAAAACTCAGGGCGAAACGGCCCAGGTCCAACACCCGCAGCCAGCCGTTGCCCGTGGTGCAGGGAGTGAGCAGTTGTACCGCGTCCGGCAGGCAGTGACGGGTTTCGCTGATCACATCGTAGAGGATACCCTCCGGCAGGCGTTTGACCGCCTCCTGAACCATGATGCCCCCCACCAGGACCCCCGGGGCGACGCTACCGTGAAAGGATGTGGTCAGCTCAGCGAATTGTTCATAGGAATACTTTCCGATTTGCATGGGATGACTCCAGATTGCGATAAATGAAAAAAGCAACACCCGGAAAAATTCGTCGGAGGGGTTTCACTATCCAAAAAAGTGTCTTTATGTCAATTATAAATGACTGTTATTATCGTCAAAACTAGAAATGCTAAAAAAAGACCAGAAAAGACTTTACTCGATGCCAAAGATTTGGTCGTCACCTCCAGCAAGCTAGGAAGGCGGCCCACAGCCTCATCGCCGAAGGCCGAATTTCGGGTCATTACGGTAAGCATCGGTTCGTGAGCGTTATTTTGGTTTTGAAATCCATTTCTTTTTTCCCACCCTTCCAGATTCCCCTTGACGCCTCGCCCTGTCAGCTATACGGGAAAATGGTTTGTCGATGGCCCCCTCTTTGGCATTTCCTGAATTTATTCCGGAGGATTTTCTAAGATGAAACCCAAACTCTCGCTTGCCATTGGCTGCTGCCTTCTCCTCTGGTTCGCGGCGCCTTCCATGGCCGACGAATCTGGTTCGGTGACGGTCTTTGCCGCCGCCTCCACCACCAATGCCCTCAATGATGTCATCGCCCTGTTCACCGAGCGGGGGCTGGGGACAGGGGTGCCGTCCTACGCCTCATCCTCGACTTTGGCCAAGCAGATCGAAAACGGCGCGCCGGCCGACATTTACGTTTCCGCCAATGCCAAGTGGATGGAATACCTGGAAGCGCGCGGGCTGGTTGCGTCGGGGACCCGCGTGGATCTGCTCAGCAACCGGGTCGTGTTGATCGTGCCGGCCGACAGCCCCGTGGAGGCGGTTTCCCTTGAAGTCGGCGTGGACCTGGCGGCCCTGCTGGGAGACGGTCATCTGGCCATGGGGGATCCGGACCATGTCCCCATCGGCAACTACGGCCGGCAAGCGATGGAAAAGTTCGGTGCCTGGGCCGCGGTGGCGCCGAAGCTGGCCCGGGCCAAGACCACCCGTGCGGCCCTGGCCATGGTGGAGCGGGGGGAAGCCCCGCTGGGGGTGGTGTTTGCCACGGATGCGGCCATTTCCCGAAAAGTACGTGTGGTGGGGCGCTTTCCCGCCGACAGCCACGGACCGATCATCTATCCGGTGGCCATCGTGGCCGGCCACGAGACGGCGGCGGCCAAACGGTTCATGGACTTTCTCACAACCCCCGAGGCCCTGGCGGCTTTTGAAAAGTACGGTTTTACGATTCGCTGATGGATTTTTGGAATCTGACACCGGCGGAAATCGATGCGTTGCGCCTGAGTCTGTGGGTCTCCCTCTGGGCGGTGACGGCGAGTTTGCCCCCAGGGTTGCTGGTGGCCTGGATGCTCTCCCGTGGCCGATTCACCGGCAAGAGCCTGGTGGACGGCATCGTTCATCTTCCCCTGGTGCTGCCGCCGGTGGTGACCGGCTACCTGCTGCTGGTAATGTTGGGGCGGCGCGGTGTGATCGGCGCCTGGCTCTACAAGTACCTGGGCATTACCCTGGCCTTCGACTGGAAGGGGGCGGTGCTGGCAGCGGCGGTGATGGCCTTTCCGCTCCTGGTGCGATCTCTGCGTCTTTCCCTGGACAGTATCGACCCGGGTCTGGAAGCCGCCGCCCGCACCCTGGGCGCCGGGCCTCTGCGGGTCTTTTTCACCGTGACGGTGCCCCTGATGGTGCCGGGGATCATCACCGGGGTGATCCTGGCCTTTGCCCGCAGCCTCGGTGAATTCGGCGCCACCATCACCTTTGTGTCCAATATTCCGGGACAGACCCAGACCCTGCCCCTGGCCCTGTTCACCCTGACCCAGGTCCCCGATGGCGAGGCCGGTGCCATGCGGCTGTGCGTTCTGGCGGTGGTCATCGCCATCGTCGCGCTGATGGCCTCCGAGATCCTGGCACGGCGCTTTGCCGCAAGGATGCGGAGCTGAACCATGATTGAAGTCAACGTCCGCAAACGCCAGGGGAATTTTACCGTGGAGGCGACGATTTCCCGCCGCGAAGCCGGCGTCACGGCCCTGTTCGGCCCCTCGGGGGCCGGCAAGACCTCGGTGGTCAACATGATCGCCGGCCTCTCCCGCCCGGACGAGGGCCGGGTGCGGGTCAACGGATCGGTGCTGTTCGATTCCCGGCAGCGTATCAACCTGCCGCCGGAGCGCCGCCGGATCGGGTATGTGTTTCAGGACGGCCGGCTGCTGCCGCACCTATCGGTGCGCGCCAATCTCACCTACGGCATGTGCCGGACCCCCCGGGGGAAACGCTATCTGACCATGGATCAGGTGGTGGCCCTGCTCGGCATCGAACGGCTCCTGAACCGCCGGCCCTATCATCTTTCCGGCGGTGAAAAACAGCGGGTGGCCATCGGCCGGGCCCTGCTCACCAGCCCGGCCCTGCTGCTGATGGATGAACCGCTGGCCAGCCTGGACGAAGGCCGCAAGGCCGAAGTGCTTCCCTTCATCCAGCGGTTGAGTCGAACCCTTTCCATCCCGATTTTCTACGTCAGCCACGCCTCGGACGAGATCCTGGCCCTGGCGGACCACGTCGTGGTGCTCGATCAGGGGCAGGTGGTGGCCGAGGGGGAGCCGTCACGGCTCATGGCCGGAGGCCTCGATCCCCCGGAAAACCGAAGCGGCGCCGCTCACTGAAAAGTGCCGCTTCTATTGACGCCGCGGACCATTATGGCCTTGGAACGACATTCGATGACGTTCATTGCCCCGTAATCCTGACCGAGGCGCAGGACGTTGGCGCGTGGCATGCCGATCAGGTCGGCGATGATCACCCGGTTGACCCCGGCGTGGGCCACGATGATGGCATCTCCCTGGCCGGCTGCCGCGATGTTTTCAAAAACCGGCACCACCCGACGGGCCAGGTCGTCGAAGGACTCGCCGCCGGGGGGGCGGAAACCGGCGAAGTCCAGGCCGCGCCGGTGATAGCCGTCCGGATCTTCCCGCCGGACCGCTGCCATGGGACGTCCCTCCCAGTTTCCCAGGTCGATTTCCCGCAACGCCGGCTCGGTGACCACTTCCAGCCCGAGGCCCGCCGCGATGATTTGCGCGGTTTCCATGGCCCGGCACAGATCGCTGGCATGGATGCGGCTGGCGCCGCTGGCGGCCAGGTCCCGGGCCAACCGTCGGGCCTGCGCTTGTCCCCGTGGGCTGAGGGGCAGGTCGGTGCGGCCGATGTAGCGCCTCTGACCACCGGTGTCCACGTGGCCGTGGCGCAGCAAGTAGATGCGCCGCGGCGTGGTCTCAGGGAAAGTCACCGGAGACCTCCGTCTTCCCGGGTAAGCTGGAGCAGGTCGTCCACGGGGCAGCCCACGGCCCTCTCGATGCGCGCCTGCACCGCCAAGGCCTGGGCCTTTCGCCGCTGGATGTTGACCCTCGCATCGGGATTGGCCCCATAGCGGACCAGGGCCGCGGCGAAGCGTGCCTCCAGCGGCACCACCCGTACCCCGGCCACTCGCTTGTCCGCCAGGTAGACCACTTCCTTCTCGCTGACCGGATCCTGTGGGTTGATGGCGATATCGTGATGGCAGGCCACGATGTCGGCCACGGGGTCAAATCCCAGCCCGCGCAGCCGCTCGGCGCCCACCCGGGCATGATCCGGTGTGCCCTTGGCCAGGTCGTGGAGCCGCGCCGCCGCTCGGACGAGCTGGGCATCCAGGGGGACCTTCGCCTGCTGGAGGGCGGAAGTCAGGATCTCCGCCACCCGGGCCACTTCCCGTCCGTGGCCAATGATCCCGTCGGCGCCCGGGCCAAGTCCGGCAAGGATGGCATCGCATTCGTCGTCGGCGGGAATCGCCCGTCGACGGCAGGCGGCATCCAGGGCTTGGTGATCCCCGGGACTGTCGGCATCCTGGAGAATGAACCGGTCGGGCACCGGCTCCCGGACGGTTTCCGTCGGCCAGCGGGCCAGTACGGCCCGAAGCCCGCCGGCGCCGTCCGCCGCCAGGACCGGCGCGGCCAACGAACGGGCGATGAGCGGTGGATGGCCGGGATGCCCACCGAAGCAGGGGATCACCACCTTGGCGTTCCCGGCATGAAAGCGTTCCAGCAGTTGCCGCACCGTGGCCGGTCGCACCAGCGGAATATCCACCGGCAGAATAAAGAACGCCCCGCAATGAGGGCTCAGCGACCGGATGCCGGCTTTCACCGAGGAAAACATCCCCTGTTCGAAGTCCCGGTTCACCACCGTTTCCACTCCCAGGTCCACCAAAACCGGGGCCAGCGCTTCATGTCGATGGCCGGTGACCACGTGGATTTCGGAAACCCCGCAGGCGCTGAACAGGTCGACACACCAGTGGATCATGGCCCGCCCCCCCAGGGGCAGCAGGGGTTTGAAGCGTCCCATGCGCCGGGAAGACCCGGCGGCCAGGACGATGGCCGCGCTTTCGGATGGCCGGATCATGATCGGACCTCCCGGCGCCGCTGAATCAGTTCCGCCACGATGCTTACGGCGATTTCCTCGGGGGTTTGGGCGCCGATGGAGAGCCCGATGGGGGAGGCAACCCGGGCCAGGTCGGTATCGCCGAACCCTTCCAGGCGCAAATTGTTGTAGATGGTGTCACGCTTGGTGCGGCTGCCGATCATGCCGATGTAGGCCGCCGGCGTGCCCAAGGCCTGGGCCAGGACCGTCTGATCGTGGAGATGGCCCCGGGTGACGACAACGATGAAGCTGT
>JACDJA010000315.1_pt1 | contig 59592 bp, 58 predicted proteins | sample 7449241 | NCBI WGS metagenome assembly JACDJA01 (sample SAMN14253289, study PRJNA609438) | sludge metagenome | isolation source: initial anaerobic sludge | collected 2018-12-20 | reverse complement strand
TACATTTATTGGTATGTAACTGCCGGCAAAGATCAAGAGAAAAAAGCACAAGTAGAAATGCTGAAAAACTTTGTTGAGCATACAGGAAAACTACCTAAATGGAACAAACAGGAAACACCGCAACGTTAACAAACTGGATCAAAAATTACCATGGGTAACCTATTAAAAGGGTGTTTGTTACCAGCTTCAACTTTTGTGTAACTAAACGGAAAATCGCCCACAATCCCTTACTGGGCAATATTGTTAACCGCTAGCGGTCATGCAAAAAAAAACGCATTAATCAATATGGATATTTTTATGAAAAATCACATTTCAATTCTCTTATTGTAATTGTTTGAGAAGACATTCGCTGTAATGGTCAAAAAATTAACTGAAAAGACAATAATTGTAAATGTCGTATAAATGTCGTGTTTTTGCAGTTGTGATGTTACCTCCATTGATATGATATTTGCTGAAACATTTTTAACATGAAAATTGGAGGAATAAATATGAAAACTGGTTTACTGATTAAGGAACTAAGAATAAAAAAAGGACTAACACAAGAGGAGTTGGCTGACCTTACAGAACTAAGCGTACGAACCATACAGCGCATTGAAAATGGAGAAGTTGACCCGCGGGCTTATACTCTTCAAATGATTGCTAAAGCTCTTGATGTGGATTTTAGTTTATTTGTAGAAAATACACCAGATGAAAGTGTTGAAATTAAAAAGATGAATGACAACAATTGGTTAGGGCTTTTACACCTAAGTGGTTTATTACCGCTTATTTTTCCATCGATAATAATCTGGAATTTAAAAAAGGATAAAACGAAAGACACATCTAATCATTTTCGGGCTGTTATTACTTTGCAGTTAACCATTTTGGGAATCACTCTTATTGGACTTTGGATCTATTGGAAAGTAAATCAACCCATACCATTATTTGGCGGGTTACTCGCTGGGGGATTGCTTTCAATAATCAATTCAATAAAAGTTATGAATAGCAGATATTTCATAAACCCTTTTATTAAGAGCGGAGACGAAAATATACAATGAAGAAATTAATAACCATTTTACTTATCGTGTTACTTACTTTTTCTAACATGAACAAAATACTTGCACAATCTCAAAATCAAAACCCTGGAATATCAGGTAGTTAATGGCCATGTGATAAACCGTTAACCGGTGAAGAAGATAAAAAAATCAACTTTTCTTGTGCTCACTGTTGTTTCCTATACAACTTTGGGAACCTTGGTGGAGACATTACGCACATTTGAATCGTAATAAATCAAATGATGAAAAACGGCTTCTGGTAGTGTAAAATACAGGCGGAGGCCAGGTGCTGGCTGATTGTCTTCCCGAAGCTTTCTTAAACGGTTGTTGTTGAAACCTTTTTTTTCATTGGAGCCTGAATAAAAGGGTTTTGAACTAAAAATGCCCCGCAGTTACGGGGCATTTTTAGTAGTTGCCTGGCGGAAAGAGAGGGATTCGAACCCCCGGACCCTCGCAGGTCAACGGTTTTCAAGACCGCCGCAATCGACCACTCTGCCATCTTTCCGGGGGCAAAATTAAATAAATTTTTGTTTCGTGCAACTATTATATCATTTATGAGTCCAGTCTAAAAAGATATAAAAGAAAATGCCATTAAAACACGAAGTTACCGGTTGCATAAAGCTCTGTTTATCTGCGATTTAAACCTGGTGAGGCTTTATCTCTTTGTACTTTAATGGAAGAAAGGAGTTTCTATACTAAGTTCATACATGGATAATTAAAGCTCAAATCTTTCCAACCATATAAAAATTAACTCTGTTCATACCAAAATTTCACCACAACGTAACACCCTGAATAACTGCTATATACACTTTAATGATAATGGGAACTAATAACAACAGTTAGTTAAAAAAATATAAAAACTTAAAGAAAAACTTGTATAGTGAACATTAGTTCATTATATTTGCACCGAACATTAGCTTACATACTGATAATATGCCGCGAATAAAAAGACCTCGTAGAATATTGAATCCGCCTTCCATCAAAGGTTTTAAACCCTATGGGTTAGATTCAGAGGGTACGGCTGCAGAGCCTGTAACTGTATTGTTTGAAGAGTATGAAGCATTGAGGCTGAGCGATTATGACAGCTTAAACCACCATCAGGCTTCGGTTATGATGGGCGTTTCCCGGCCAACATTTACACGGATATATGCTTCTGCATTACAAAAAATAGCTGTTGCTTTTGTGGAAGGAAGGCAAATAACCATTGAAGGCGGTAAAGTTTATTTTGATAGCGAATGGCATCATTGTAACGCTTGTGGCTGCTATTTTAACCACCCACATAAGAACATCCCAAATGAAATGTGTCCTTTGTGTGGCAGTAAGGAGATTGTGGATTTTGATTTCCCTGAAGGTAATCAGCTCCTCCACCTGGAGGATATGTGTATTTGTCCCGGGTGCCATTCTGAGCAGGCTCACCAGCCGGGACAACCATGTAAAGAACAAATTTGTCCTGAATGCGGTCACAATATGATGAGAGCCGGGGCAGCGGGAAAAAGAGGACTTAAAAAGAAAAAGATATGAAAATAGCAATGGCATCAGCAGGAAACAGCCTTGAGTCAAAAATAGACTCAAGCTTTGGACGTTGTGCCTGGTTTGTTATTTATGATACTGAAAACGGAGCTATTGAGTTTATTCCCAATCCAAATCAGGGCATGGAAGATCATGCCGGACAGGCGGCGGTTGAATTAATTACCTCGCGCAATGTATCTAAGATAATATCCGGCGATTTTGGATTAAGGATCAAGCCATTGCTCGACAGTTTGAATATACAGATGATTGTGGTCAAGGATCATAAAACAATCAACCACATCATTCAACTACTAACTAAAGAAGGAAAATAAAATGCCAAATCTCGATGGAACAGGCCCCGATGGAAAGGGTCAGAAAACAGGAAGAAAGCTGGGGCCATGCAGTGGAACCTCAGCCGAAGAAAAACTGACAAAACTCGGTAAAGGAATGGGTAAAAAACGAAATTCCGGCGGAGGACAAGGTCAGGGAAAACGGCGAAATGCCGGAGCACAATAATCTTAATTAAAAAAAGGAGGCTATAATGCCAGGATTCAATCAACAAGGTCCCATGGGACAAGGTCCGATGACCGGACGAAAAATGGGTCGCTGCACCAATTTTGGAATAGGGCGCAGAAATCAAACAACACCCGAAAACATAGAAAATCCAACCGATGACTTTTTCCCCCGACAAGGTGCCGGAAGAGGTATGGGAAAGGGATTAGGAAGAGGAATGGGCAGAAATGGCAGCGGAGGCGGAAGAGGACAAGGATGTCAGAACCGCTTCAGGGGAGGGTGGTAAATAATATTTTACCGGCAAACAGGGATCCGCAATCCGATAGTCCAGGATAAATAATGCTGCAATATTCAGCAAGAGTGTGCCGGAAAAATAAACGCCACTACTTTATCGCAATTTCTTTCCGGAAAGGATTTTTGTATCGAAAAATAAACTAAATTAGTTGACTTAACTTTAACTCAATTAAAATCCAATTATTAACCCTTAAACAATTAAAACTATGGAAAATCAAACTCAGGAAACCTATGCCATGCCGCGCATTGGCGAAAAAGCACCCTCATTTAAAGCAGTTACTACTCAGGGAGACATCAACTTTCCCGAAGATTACAGTGGTAAATGGGTGATTTTATTCAGCCACCCGGCTGACTTCACCCCTGTATGTACCTCAGAGTTTATGACTTTTGCCAGTATGGAAAAGAAATTCAATGATGCCAACTGCGAACTGGTTGGACTTTCCGTTGATGGACTATACAGCCACATTGCCTGGCTGAGGACCATAAAGGAAAAGATTGAATACAACGGGATGAAAGACATTGAAGTGAAATTCCCGCTGATTGAAGACATTAGCATGAATGTGGCTACTAAATATGGTATGATGATGCCCGGCGAAAGCAACACAAAAGCGGTACGTGCCGTCTTTTTTGTTGATCCCAAAGGGATGATACGTGCCATCATTTATTATCCCTTGAGCTTAGGCAGAAATTTTGATGAGTTATACCGTGCCCTGATTGCTATGCAGGCAGCGGATGCATTCTCCATTGCCACTCCCGCCGACTGGCGTCCGGGTGATGATGTTATTGTTCCTACTGCCGGTTCTTGCGGTGTTGCCGCAGAACGTATGGCAGATAAAGAAAACATGAAATGTTATGACTGGTTCTTCTGTACCAAACCACTGGCCAAAGCGGACGTTGAAAAAGCCGTTTTAAGACAGCAATAAACTACACTAACCCCGGTTCACACACTAATTTGAAGGAAGTAGGAACCGGGGTTTTACATTACCAAAACAATATCCCTGAAATGACAAAAAAAAGAATTGCAATTCCTATGGCCGGCAATGTTCTCTCCGAACATTTTGGCCATTGCCAGGCCTTTGCCTATGTTGATGTGGAGAACAATGCAATAACTAAGGTTAGCATGATGGATCCGCCCGAACATCAGCCTGGAACTTTCCCAAAATGGGTAGCTTCAAATGGTGCAACAGATGTAATTGCCGGAGGTATGGGGCCAATGGCGGTTAATTTGTTCAACGAAGCCGGAGTAAACGTTTTTGTGGGTGCACCGGTAGATACCGCCGAAAATCTGGTGAAACAATTCCTGGCGGGAAAACTAACCCTGAATGCCAATTATTGCGACCACGATGGAGAGCATGGACATGGACATGGACATGATCATGGACATAAGCACTGAGCTGAGTGGATAGTAACAAGTATTAAATTTGTAATCAGTGATCTGTGATCGGTGATCAGTGATCGGCAATCTACAATCTGCAATCAGTAACTGGTGATTGGTGATTAGTGATTGAGGATTTGAGGATTTGAGGCCTGCCCACCTCTGGCGGCATTTGTTAATCTGTTGATTTGTTGAGAGGCAATCTGCAATCTGCAATCTGCAATCAATTGTTGCGTTTCTCTGCGTCTTTGCCTCATTGCGTGGTTCTTTAATCTGTGATCTGTAATCAGTGCCTCTCTTCGTCCCTAAAAAAAACACAATGGAAAAAATCAAAATCGGCATTATCATCTGCAACCGTTACCATAACTGCACCGGTGGAAAGTGCCTGCGGGCACTGCATCAGCGTGAAGGAGCTTTTGACATCTATAAAAACAAAGAAGTGGAACTTGTGGGTTACACCACCTGCGGAGGCTGTCCTGGCGGAAACGTGGAATATGCACCGGCCGAAATGAAAAAGAATGGAGCAACCCATGTTCACTTTGCAACCGGATTATTGGTCGGCTATCCCCCGTGTGATCATTTGAAGCATTTCGCAAAGTTTATCCCGGAGAAATATGGTTTGGAAGTCGTTTTCGGCACCCACCCTATTCCTCAGAAATATTATCTCACACATCAAAACCTGGGTTCCTGGAAATCTACTTTTATGCAAAAAACCATACAGGCAACCCTGGCTGATGAAACCATCAGACTGGCTTATGATTAATCAACAGCCCTTTAAAATAGCCATTGCCAGTGGAAAAGGAGGCACCGGGAAAACCACTCTTTCCGTTAACCTTGCTGCCTATATCGCTGAACAGGAAGATGTTGTTCTGGTTGACCTCGATGTGGAGGAACCCAATTCCGGTCTGTTTTTCGAGGGAAAGCTGGTACATGAAGAGGATAATTTGAAGATGATTCCCCAATGGGATGAATCCTTATGCACCCTATGCGGACTTTGCCCAAAGGTATGTAATTTCCATGCCATTATGCAGCTTGGCCCGACCATTCTGGTGTTCCCGGAACTGTGTCATAGCTGTTATGCCTGTGCTGAACTCTGCCCGGTGAATGCCCTGCCAATGACCCCCAAAGTAATCGGTAAATTGCGCGATTATCAGGTAGATAAACTTCACTTTGTAGAAAGCCGCCTCAATATTGGCGAAGAGCAGGCGGTAGCCAGCATAGCAAAAACGAAGAAATATGTTGCCGGCAAATATGCAGAGGTACGTATTGCTCTTTTTGATTCCCCGCCGGGAACTTCTTGCCCGGTGATTGAAGCTACCAAAGATGCTGATTTTGTAATCTTAATTACAGAACCTACGCCTTTTGGTTTACACGATTTAACACTTGCCGTGGAAACCATGCGTAAACTGGAAAAACCTTTCGGAGTGGTGGTTAATCGTGATGGCATAGGTAATGATGAAGTGTTGCGCTATTGCAAGGCAGAAAATATTCCGGTATTGGCCAGAATCCCTAACAGCCGTAAAATTGCAGAATTGTATTCCGCGGGTAAACTAATTTATCCCGAATTTCCTGAAATCCGTGAATCTTTGGGACATATTCTTGATTATTGTCTGTCAACGGCAGAAAGGAGCCCGGCATGAAAGAAATCGTAATCATTTCCGGAAAAGGCGGCACCGGCAAAACCTCCATTACCGCATCTTTTGCCGTTTTGGGCGGAACCAATGTGGTGCTAGCGGATTGCGATGTGGATGCTGCCGATATGCATCTGCTGATGCAGCCTGATTTTGGGAATGAGCATGATTTTTACAGTGGCGAACTGGCCTATATTGACCAGAGCAACTGTACACGCTGCGGTTTGTGCCGGCAAATATGCCGTTTTGATGCCATTTCGGTGATTGATGGGGAATATGTGGTAGCGCCAATCGATTGCGAAGGTTGTGGCTATTGCGCCAGGGTTTGTCCGACCAAAACCATTATAAATAAAAAATTATTGGCCGGGAAATGGTACATTTCCAATATCAAAACCGGCAGTCAGATGGTGCATGCCCGGCTCGAAACAGGGGCCGACAACTCAGGCAAACTGGTGGCTAAAGTCAAAGATGAGGCCAAAGCAATTGCACTGGGAAAGCGTAAAGATTACATCCTGGTGGATGGTTCACCGGGAGTCGGCTGCCCCGTAGTATCCTCGCTGTCAGGAGCTAACTTCGTGGTGCTGGTAACAGAACCTTCCGTCTCGGGGCTACATGACCTGAAACGGGTACATCAACTGGTTAAGAAATTTAATATCCGCGCAGGTTGTATCATCAACAAGGCAGATATTAATCCCGGATTGAGCAATGACATTAAGCTCTTTCTTGAAAAAGAAAACATAGCTCATTTGGCTGATCTGCCTTACAATGAAGACTTTACCATGGCTATGACTCAAGGTGAAACCATTGTGGAATACCGGCAGGGTACGCTTACTGCTTTGATAAAAGAAAGCTGGGAGAAAATAAAAGTATTGACGAACCAAAATAAAATAAAATAAAATGAAAATAGCATTTACTGCTGCCGGAACCAACTGGGATTCGATGATTGATCCGCGTTTTGGCCGAACAGAATACATTGTAATTCACGATGAAAATAGCGAGGAACTCATTGCCATAGACAACAGTGCTGTTAAAAATGAAGCACATGGAGCCGGGACAGCCACCTCACAGCGCATTTTTGAGCTAAAGCCCGATGTGCTGATTACCGGAAACGGTCCCGGCGACACCGCAGCCAAAGCGCTGGCGCATATGAAAATGAAGATTTTCGTGGGCGCGCAGGATATGACACTAAAGCAAGCTTATGAAAAGTATAAGAGTGGAGAGCTTAAGGAAGTTTAGACAAGGAGACGGGAGAAAAAAGGGGAAAGGAAATTTCTAATCCTGATCCTGTACATACGGGATCGAGACTAATTTCTAATTTCTATCTTCTAATTTCTAACTTCTATCTTCTAACATCTAACATCTAACATCTAATCCGAAAGGCAAAACATGAAACCAAGGGATAACAAAATAAATTTTTCGATTCTCTGCGTCCCAGCGTCTCTGTGTGCTATTTAAAACTAACTATGAAAGGCTACATACATCTTTACACCGGTAATGGCAAAGGCAAAACCACCGCTGCATTTGGGCTGGCGCTCAGGGCGGCTGGAGCCGGAAAGCGGGTTTTTATCGCTCAGTTTGTCAAAGGCATGCATTATGCCGAAATTGATGCCATAAAGCGCTTGCCCGAAATTGAGCTAAAACAATACGGGCTTGATTGCTTTATTGTGAATGAACCCACTCAACATGATATTGAGGCAGCACGAAAAGGTTTGAAAGAAATTTCACTAATTATTGCTGAAAATAAGACCGATCTGCTTATTTTAGATGAAATCTGCATAGCTTTGCACTACCATTTATTTGATATTGAAGAGGTAGTGGCTCTGTTAAAAAACAAGCCGCAAGAAATGGAAATTGTGATGACGGGGCGGTATGCACCTCCCGAACTTTACGAAATGGCCGATCTGGTAACTGAAATGACCGAAATTAAACACTATTATAATCAGGGAGTCGAAGCCCGCAAGGGCATTGAATTCTAATTAAAACAACAAAATCATGAATACCAAAGACAAAGGTTTCAACACAAAACTGATTCATGCCGGCGCATTCGACGATGAATTCGGCAGCGCTACGGTGCCCATTTACCAATCATCTACTTTCAAATTTAAGAGTGCGCAGCATGGCGCTGACTGTTTTTCAGGCGCCAGCGACGGATATATATATACCCGTATAGCCAACCCAACCATTCGGGCATTTGAGCAAAACATTGCCCAACTGGAAAATGGTTACGATGGCATAGCCACCAGTTCAGGTATGGGGGCCATTACCAGTGTTTATATGGCGCTGTTGGGTGCCGGAAGCCACATCATCAGTTCAGGTGCTGTTTATGGACCGGCACGCGGTGTGCTTGAGCAGGATTTCTCCCGTTTTGGCGTGGAAGCTACTTTTGTAAACACTGCCGATACCAGCAAAATAATTGCTGCAATTAAACCCAATACCAAAGTGCTGTATATTGAAACTCCGGCCAATCCAACCATGGAAATTACCGACATTGCAGCCTGCGCAAAGATTGCCAAAGAACACAAGCTCATTCTGGTGGTTGACAATACTTTCTGCTCGCCTTACCTGCAAAAACCGCTTGATCTGGGTGCTGACGTGGTCCTGCATTCCATCACCAAATTCATCAATGGCCATGCTGATATCGTGGGTGGGGTAATTGTTACCAAAGGAGCTGAATTGTACAAAAAAATCAGGCACTGTATGGTTTATATGGGTTGCAATATGGATCCTACCCAGGCATTTATGGTCATTCGCGGTGTGAAAACGCTCTCCATTCGCATTGATCGTGCCGAGGAAAATGCCCTGAAAATTGCCCGCTTCCTTGAATCGCACCCCAAAGTTGACTGGATTAAATATCCCGGACTCGAGTCACATCCCCAGTATGAACTGGCAAAGAAACAAATGACAGGTTTTGGCTCCATGATGAGTTTTGGCCTGAAGGGTGGTTATGAAGCCGGCAAAAAGCTGATGGACAATGTTCATTTAGCACTGCTGGCCGTGTCCCTGGGCGGCGTAGAAACGCTTATCCAGCATCCCGCATCCATGACCCACGCAGCCGTGAGCAAGGAAAATAAACTCACCGCCGGCATTACCGACGATCTGGTACGCTTCTCCGTAGGTATTGAAGATGTGGAGGATATTATTCAGGACTTGAGTCAAGGATTGGAGAATTGCTAAAATTTTAGCAAGGCTAAAAGATAAAAAAAGGCTTTCCCGAGGAGGGAGGGCCTTTTTTTAGTTAATGAAAATACTGTGTTTTTGTCCATTATAAAATCCGTATAGAACAGAAGTCTAGTAACTTAGTTTTATAAGGATCACGTTTTTCCGTAAAGAATACAACCAAATCAGAGTATTTCTTAAAATCGGCTGTTTTAAAAAAGGCCATTCCCCTAAGGAAACAGCCTCTTTAAATCTACACATTTTAATCTTAACTACAATGTAGCTTTGGCAATTCTATTGGCAATTTCCATTATTTTTGCAGCATGCTCCGCATTATTGCAAGCTTTAGCGTCTTTCTGCATTACCAATGCCTTTGCAGCAGCGTCAGTATATTCAATTAAAATGCTTGGATCTGATGGATTGGCTTTACGCTTTTTCACCAATTTTATATAACTATCCGCAAAGGCTGAATAATCTTTAATAAACTGGTCACAATCAACACCGGCTGGAGGAACGTTTTCTACAGGTTTTGTTACCTCCGGAGTACTAACAGGTACTTCCTTTATTATGATGGTCTCCGTTTTAGTTTCTTTCTCAGTTCTTGTACAACCACCGCAACTGGTAAGAATGGTTGAAGCAAAAAATATTGCTCCGATAACTGTTATTATTTTTTTCATTTCTATTCAATTATTATTTTTACTACTTGTTTGGCAAAGTAGTATTGCCCCTCTATTTTTAAGTGTATTTTGGTCTCCACTTTTCTATTTTGCATTCCGTCAAATTACTTCAGGAACCATCAAAGTTAATTGATTAATGGTAAACCGACCTATAAAAACGTAATTCCGAGCTTATTTCTGCGTTTGTCAGCTTTTACGTCTTATTCACTCTGAAAAAAAACAATTTTAGCATCAAACTCCTTAAGTTCAAAATCCTGCTTTGATATCCAATAATCAGATGTTGTTAATTGGATAGTGTCATTTTCTTGTTTAAATTCCCAAATTACTTTTGCTGCATCATTAAACTCAGCTTCTCCTGAAATTTGGTCATTGAAAAGCCTGGTTACTAAGTTATTTTCTTGCAATCCCGGTACCAATGATTTTAAAATGACCTCTTTATTAACCTCAAAGTCTTCAGAGCTACTTAGTTTTAAGCGAATGATTGTAGCTTCTGTATTGGGGAATTTTCCGTTGTATGCCCTATACAACAGTTGATTAACACTAAATAAATCAACATGAAGTTCGGGATCCGGGTATTCTTCTGACACTTTATCTATAGTCATTTCGTGTGCTATATTCTGAATCTGGCCTTCATTGAGTGCATCGCCTAATTTGTATTGTAAAACGATTTCTGCTGCTTTAGCAGGCTCCAGATCATTTATTGCCATATTCAGATATTCCAATGTTTCGCTGGGTTTAATTCCATCAATCCCCTGAATATCAAAAGCTGTAAGCAGGTTTTTGAAGTCTTCCGTTTTCCAATAATCCTCTAACTGATTAACAGTTTGAACATCAATTATTTCAACGTGTATTTTCATGGTATATTTTATTTGGATGAATATAAAATGTTGGCATATGCACGACCTCCTGTCTTTAAACGTAAATGCATACTATCAAAACAGGAATAACATACTGTTTGTTCTGTTTATGATGGATTAACACTCCTACTCCGAATATAAACTTTTTTTTCAATACAAACTAAATTTAGAATTCGCCAAATGAGAAAAATTAATTTTCCCCAAAATGAAAGCGGATAACAGGCTGAGAAAAAACTCTAAATATTAAATACTTATACGGATTTTTTTCGAGAGCCGGATTCTTTCAGTAATCGTTTAAAACGCTGCAACTTCATCCCCTTAAGCCTTAGCATCTCAATATTTCAAATTTCTTAAAAGTGTGAATTATGTAATTCTTTTCTAAGTTAGTATAACATTATTAACTGATTAGATTATCACCTTTGAGGTGTTTAATAGACTTAATCTAAACCAAATTCAATTACTATGAAAAAACTATTACTTATTTTTGTGGGCCTTGCATTTGCGCTCAGTATTAACGCGCAAACGGCCGATAAAAGATGGAACCTTGGCTTGCATGGCGGGGCCATACAGTACAACGGAGACCTGGGGAATGATTTTTACAAAACCAATCAGGCTTTCTATGGGTTTGGCGGCCTGTCGCTGACCCGATTGGTAGGCAACCGGCTTGATATATCTCTCCTGATGACCAAAGGTGAGATTGGATACATAGGTGAAACCAATCGGTTTCGCCAACAGATAACTACCGGAACCATTAATTTCAGGTTAAACCTTATTGGTGCTGATTACCTTTTCAGGCCATATGTATTTGCAGGCGGTGGGATAATGATGTTTTCTAATCTACTGGAAGGCGAAAACAACGTTGAAAAATTCGATTTTGCAGCACCTTCATTTGGAGCTGGTCTTAACCTGCGTATGGGAAAGGCAGTGATCTTAAACTTGCAGGAAACTTTTATGTATTCAACAAGTGACGGGAAGGATAATGTTGTTAAAAATTCAAATGACTTCTTCCTGCTGCATTCAGTAGGCTTAACTTTCAATTTCGGCCAGAAAAAAGATGCTGATGGAGATGGTGTTGCCGACCGCCTGGATAAATGCCCCGATACTCCCGTTGGAGTGCTGGTGGATGCTGCCGGCTGCCCCCTGGATGCTGATGGCGATGGTGTGCCTGATTATCTTGACAAGTGTGCCAATACCCCGCCAAATATTCAGGTTGATGCCATGGGCTGTCCGCTTGATGAAGACAAAGATGGCGTGCCCGATTATCTTGATAAATGTCCTAAAACGCCCATAGGCGTGGCAGTAGATGCCGATGGTTGCCCGCTCGATACTGACAAGGACGGTGTACCTGATCATTTGGATAAATGTCCGAACACACCTTCCGGTGTACAAGTGGATGTAAATGGTTGTCCGCTTGATGAGGATAAAGACGGTGTGCCAGACTATTTGGACAAATGTCCTCAGACCCCTATAGGCGCAACAGTTGATGAATTCGGCTGTACCCTTGATACTGATGGAGACGGAATTCCTGATTACCTGGATAAATGTCCTACTGTTGCAGGAACAAAAGAGAACGACGGCTGTCCTGAATTGACAAAAGAGGTGAAAACACTTTTCCAGAAGGCTTTACAGGGTATCAAGTTTGATACCGGTAAGTCCACTATAAAACCAGTGTCGTTCCAAATACTTGATGCTGTGGTAAAAGTGATGATTGAGAACCCAAACTACAAGCTTATTATTGGCGGCCATACTGACAACGTAGGTGGTGAGGCAATGAACATGACCCTCTCGAAAAATCGTGCCGAAGCAGTCTCAGTTTATCTGATAAGCAAGGGTATAAGCCCTACACGGATTTCATCCGAAGGTTTTGGTCTTACCAAACCTGTAGATGATAATTCTACTGCAGCCGGCCGCACCCGAAACAGAAGGGTTGAGTTGAGTGTGGAATTTACAGAAAAAGTAATCGTTCCGGTTGAAAAATAACTGCTGCTTTTAGTATCCTTATAGAGGCTGTTCCCTGATGGGAGCAGCCTCTATCTTTTTACTATGTATATAGTATCGACTTTCGCAATATGTGAAATGTATAAAATCTCTGCAAAACTATGTAATGGTTTATGCAACTATATTGATCATTTTTGCACTGTTAATTCCATCATAATTGAATTTCTAATCAAATTAAAACCACTGGTTTAAAAGAACAGCATAAAAAGAGGTTCCGAATTGTCCGAAAGGTAACTGAATCCTTATCAGACAATGAAATGATTTATGCCCATGGGAAAAACAAAGAAGGATTTAAAAAACTTCAGGTCAGGCCTGGCAAGGGTGAAGAGGAATTGCACCGGATTATTGCCGCATTATATTATTCGCGTTAACAATGAAATATCTATGGATATTTTATTAATTTCGATTGGTCAATTAAAAAGAGAGAAAAATGATGAATGAATCAGGAATGCATTACTGGGGTTTAGGAATGGGTTGGAGCATCATGCTCATATTGGCTGTTCTAGTCATTGCTGTCGGAATTTATTATAAAGTACGCAAAAAAGGATGAATAAAAGCATCGCTTTTAAAGCCCAATACTGGTAAATAGCTTACTATCATAGCATTCACGAGTGCGATACATGTGTAGGTCTCTAAGGTCAACGCCTGTCTGTCTATTTTCTAAAATCATACTTAGGGCAGGCGCAACTGAATACAGGGTTTTAATTAAAACCTATATATCAGCGACAATAAAACATATCTACTTGACAACCCATAGCTGAAACCTGAAACATCTATTTTAACCTCATAGTTGTTAACAGGAGACTGAATCGTTTCTATTTATGTACCGGATAAATAGCTGAAATTTGGCGAAATTTTCAAAGTTAGGTCAACCTAAGACCATTGCCCCAGATTTTGATTAAAACCTATATGTTAAGGATAACAACACAGAGCTGCTTGAAAAACCATAGCTAAATCCAGAAATATCCCGTTTCACCTCTTTCCCAATAATCGGATAGATGTCCTGATTAATAGATGTTCCGGTTTTAAATGTAAAATACGGTAACACTTCGGCACCTAAAATAAGATTTTCACTTATCATGTAGTTAAATCCGAAAACCAGATTTACTCCCGGACTATATACTTTCTCAACATGTGAACTTCCATAGCCAATGCCTATTTTGTTGGTTTCAACTGATTTAGAATAGGAATAGCTAAATGATAGATCAGCACCATATCTAAATTCTAATTTCCCATCTGCTCTTTTTCGATACTCTCTTCCTACTTTAACTCCAAACCCTGTAGATTTCTGCTCACTATCAAAGTTAACAGAAGTATTATCCGAATCACCTCCAGATAAAACCAATGAATTAAATCTCCATAGCGATTTTTCATTTCCGATTTTAAAAGTGAAACCGAAATGATCAAGGTTACTGAAAACCACTCCTACTTCTCTTTGTTTAACAGTTTCTTGTGCCATTAAAACGTACGACATTGACACACACACCAAAAGCAACAATGATTTTTTCATTTTAATAAAGTTTAGATAAATGTATACATACTCCAATTTGGATGATCGATTTCTTTTGCTTATGCTATTTATTATTGCACATTCACTTCATTGTCACCAACATCAACTTAACATGTGCTCACTTTTCATATAACCATAAAAAGCATGTATTATTGTTGAAGGTGATAAAGATTATTTCTGCATAGGTTTACAGATTGGTGGTAGAGGGTATCACATATTTGCTCAGCGTCAATGATCGATTTGCCGGTAAATATGCCCTGATAATCAATGCTTGCTTTCCCGGATTCAGTGCTCCCCTAGCTGTAATTTCAGCAGGATTATTGCACCATTGAATTCTTTGTTTTTACTGCGAAATACCAATGTTTTTTTAGCAATTTCGATTTGTAAAAATCAGAATGGAGAAATAATAATGAATGAATACCAGCCATTCTTGACATTATAGTTGACGGAATTTATTATAAAGCCAGAAAAAAGGGCTGAATTCCCCAATTTCTCCAGAGTTTACCGGGTTTTGTGAAATTTGCAACCGAACCCACCTTGGGCAGTAAGCACAACGAAGCCAATGCTGTTCGATGCCTGCTTGTATTATTATTCAATAATACCAATCCAAAAGACTACAACATTTGTATGGCTTTGTCCACGGTAACTTCAAATACCCGCGTTAAGAAATCAAACTTTTCTTTCATCATATCATATTCAGCTCCCGAAGTTATAAAACTGCCTCTGCCTGTTATAATAAATCCTGTTCCGGGATAATTTTTATAGCCAGCAACATTTTTACTTCCTACAGAGAGCTTAATATGAGGATTTACGGCTACATTCTTCTCGGTTATTCTGTATCCATAAGCAGGAATTAATATCCTTTCATCTTCAGTAATAACCAGAAAAGAATTCCATGTATTGACCAGGTGTGGTTCAATGCCCCATGACATAACTGAAACAATACCTTCGTGTGTTAGCACTTCGTGAAATTTATCGCTAAGCTTTGATTTTTCAGTCATATTTAAATTTTAAAAACTATTCCGTAACCGGAATCAAAAAAGATGCCACCCACATTTCTGATTCAGAACGCAAGGCATGCATTATATTTTCTTTTACAGGGAAAACTTTCCCTACCGACAATTCTATTTCTTCATTTTCCAATACGCCAAAACCTTCGCCTTTAATGCAGTAGAAAACTTCATCAAATTTCCGATGTTTATGCAATGCTACGTTACTATCAGGTTTAATATGATAGACATTTGTTTTAATCTCTGATTTTAAAAGCTCTTTATCCATATTTTATGCCTGTTTTAAAAGCTCATAGGAATAGTTTTGCAAAGTTTTGACTAAACAGAAAGAATGTGCATCTATTCATTTTCTGATGGTGCCCCCTTTTCCGCAACGAAAGTAGAAACATTTCCAAACAAAACCTATGTAAATTTCATCTTATACAGCAAGAGAAGAAAATGAATGCTGTCCGGTAAAGAGATATCAATTCCTGTGTTCAACTACAGGTTCTTTAAAACGCACTTTAGGAGTGCTTTATGCCTGCCGATTTCGACACTTATTAATGGGTTAACCTTCAGCGCTCAGTCTTAGCTCTTTGCCCAATATGGTATTCATGAAAACAACTTCCTGTCGGGACAGGCAGAACTTTGTAACTTTGCATAATAGATCAATCAGATAAATCAGTCCTCCAGTGTTGTATTTGCCTCTGTGCGGTTATCTATAAACTGAACTAAAATTAAAATGAATAACAAACTACCGGCATTAACTCCCGAAAGCATTGATTTAACAGGAAAACTGGAAGAGTTGCAACTGGAGTTTACGGAACTTTTCACGCGTCATAAGGACATGGTAGAACAGGAATCTGCAATCCTTACTTCAGTTTATCTGGAGAAGTTAGGTTACCTGCAGCTTGAATTGCTTGAAAAACAGACGAAAGCTGCCGGGCTTAGAATGAAGATGAACCTGATACAAGCTGTCATTAATCGCAATGAAACACCTGATTTATTGGCAATAGAAAAAACCATAGCAATCCGCCTGATGGATTTTTATGACCGGATAAAGGTGCAATCTTCTGCCCTGGATGAGGCCGTTAAAATACTTTCTCACTTGATTCCGGAAGAGGAAGCGCGCAAATTGAAAGAGATTTTCAGGGTATTGTGCAAGCGGCTGCATCCCGATCTGATTCCGGATCAGACCGAAGTGGAAAAAGACCTGTTTATCAAAGTAAAGGCTGCGTATGAACTTCAACGTTTGGCGGATCTGCAGGAAATACTGCTGTTTCTAGACAAGCCTGACAAACAACATCTCTGGCACCTCACAATGGATGAAAAGACGGAGCGAATCAAGCACCTGAGTAAGCAAATTGCCAGCCTTAAGGAGAAAATCGCCAGCTTAAAAGAGGGTTTTCCATTTACTATCGAAAAACTGATTTTTGATGAAGTCTACATTTCTAAAAAGCGAATAGAATTAGAATTAGATATAAAGGTGGTCGAAGCTGAGATTCTAAAGTTTACTGAAATCATAAGCTTGCTGTGCGATGAATGAATCCATTGTACCCATCACCCCCGGCCTGCTGGCACTGCTAAGCGACCCGCAAACCGGCATAATGCCTTTTACACATGAAATCTTCCTGCTGGAGATTGTAGTCGCCGGTACAACGCATTGCACTACCATAAAAGCAATTGAAGATCAGATTATTCCCGAAAAGACGCTGACAATGAAAAGGGAACCCGGCAATAAATTCGATGAATTTGCAATTGCCATTTACTGTGAAAACACCCGCATTGGTTATGTACCCGCCGAAATGAACCTGGTTTGCTCCCGGCTGATGGATGCCGGAAAATTGTTCTTTTGCAGGGTAGTTTCAAAAGAATGGAAGAATACCTGGCTAAAAATCAATGTCAATATTTATATGGTGGAATAAAAACCGTTATTCAGTGAATAGAAGGAAGTAGCAGGTATTAGTAAGATGTATGTAGTTATTAGTAAGAAGTAAGAGTGAGTTTGTAGAAAACGGACATCGGTGGGAATAGTACTATATTCTTCCCGTTTTATTTTCACATTCCCAGGATTTGCAGAAGCCATAAATTCAGGCTTTCCATCTCAGTATTTTTTTTAACAAACTTTTCATGAGGATCACAATTGTTTTCAATCGCCCAGTAATTTCCGGCGAAATCTTTGAATTGCCTTCTCATTTTGTTTCTTTTGATTGTTCTTTTACGATAATTGCTAAAGCACCAGAATTAAGAGACTCGTTGTACTTTTAAAAAGCATACAAGGAAAAGCCAATATGATATAATTTCAACAGCCCGTGAACTGTTCAAAAAGGATTAAATTTATTGTTGATTTTCTATATAGAGCTCTCTTACCGGAACACCGATATCTATGTTAACGGGCAACTCTATTGTTTCAATTTCAAAGGAAACATTCGACAATACTGGTTTTGCTCCGTTAACCTTGTATGTATAGGTAATGCAATCTGTCCAGTACTCTTTAACAATTGTATTCCAATCGCTACTCCTGCGATTCAATTGAAGTAAAACAAACTTATTTTTTTCTTCCGATTGCAATTCAAACGTATTACTTTCCTTTGGAAGTCGATATTTAAAAATGGAAGGCACGCTGATTATCAAGGATCTGTCAAAATCAGTATTTGTGCTGAATGAAGGTAAAAGTGCATTAAAATAGGGTGTTTTAATCTCAATTTCAATTTCTAAAAAGCCGTTATCCTGAAGAATTGACTTATCAATGGTTAAAGTTAACTTCCGATTGGTGGTGTCAATTAATAATTTATTGCTCTTTATTTTCCCCCTTTTTACTTTTTCATTTGAGAGGGAAGCGTTTGAAACTTTTACACTCTCAAGTTTTTGACCTTTCCTCAGCTCAATTACCGGCAATAGTTCATCTATTTCTGTTGGAGAAGAGTACGGAATCAAGTATGTATAGCTATAAATAAAATCCAGATCCATTACCTTTTTGGGTGGTAAATTATCGCTTTTGGGGTCCGATGAATACTTCCTATCAATTTCATATTTAACATAAATATTAACGGATTCCATCAACTGATTCAACTGAAATACCTCAAGAGCAATTTTCTGATTCTTTAGCGTATTGCTGTTTGCTTTGTGTTGTAAAATCAAAAGCTTAGCTTTTAAGGGATTGTAATTAGCATCACCAGGTCTCTGACCAAAAACTTGCAATGTAATAAATGCAAAAAAAACAAAGGGGTAAATTATTTTCATAATATTTCATTTTTAATGGACTGCATGCTATTATTCCTGTCCCACTTTCCCATCAGTTATGAAAAAACATATTTTATTATTGATACGCAAGAAAATTATTCCTGAATACCTGATTATTGCTTTTATCTTGAAAAAAAACAAGTGCAAAAGAAAAAATATAAGGTGGGTTCTAAAAATTCATTTTTTTATTTTTCTCAGACACAAGATAGAACCCATTCAAATCTGTGCTGAGAAAGTGAGCCAATATTACAACTAAAATTTCAATTTACCATCAAAAGCTCCAAGCTTTTTTTTTTCGTGCAACTAAACTAACTAATCGCCTAACTACCTAACTGTCATTGGTTACGCCTTGCACAAATTCAGTCTGTGAACTTGTTCAAATCGAAAGAGATTGTAGGTAAGGTTTATCAGCCCTATTATTCCAGTAGCTCTTACTATTCCTACAGATTTAACAGTAAGTCCGTTCATACTCTGTTCCATAAAGCCAAATACATGTTCTACTCTTACTCTTGTTTTGGATTTTATGTAATTTTTAGCCTTTTGCTTATCAGTCAAAGGTTTTCCTCTATATCCTTTTTCGTGTACTTTATTTTTAAGCCGATGCTTTCTTATTACTTTTTTTTGCTTTTCTCCGGTATAAGCACTGTCTGCATATAATGGTTGTCCTTTGTCGCTTTTATGCAGCAAATCATTTAATGGCTGTGAGTCATGTACTGAAGCATCTGTAACTGTAAAGTTTTTGATGAATTTGCTTTTGGAATCTACTTTTACATGGTTTTTATAGCCATAATATTTTTCTCCATTTTTCTTTGTCCACCTCGCATCAATATCTTTATGCCTTTTTTTATGGAGATTGTCATTTCACAAATCTTTGCCCTGGCCATCTTTTATCTGTCGATTCTCTTCCCGTGTGTTACGCTGGCGTGGAGCTATGGTAAAACTAGCATCTATGATTTGCCCTTCATTGAATATCAATCCATTAGATTCCAAATGCCCGATAAATTGATCAAACAATTCATCCACAAGGCCGACTTTTGTAAGTTGTTCGCGAAATGCCCAAACGGTTTTCTCATCCGGAACTTTGTCGCCTGTTTCCAAACCAAGGAAGCGTTTGAAACTTAACCGGTCAATAATTTGGTATTCAACTTGTTTGTCGCCAAGTCCATAATATCGTTGCAGTAGTATAATCTTAAACATCAGCAAAACATCGAAAGGTTTAGCACCTGCATTATTCTTTTTCTCTTTGTTTAAAAGTTTAGCCTCAAGTAATGGTCTAAACATTTCAAAATCAAGTACTTTACATATTGTGTCTAACGGATTACCCATGCTTGATAGTTGCTCGTAATTGAATTGTTCATCAAAAAGCCCCTTATTACCTCGTGTTTTGTATATTTGCTTTTGCATTGCTTATGTTCGCTGGTTTTGAACTACAAATATAAGCATATTCATTTGATTAACAATGAATTAAATTATAGAACTCCCCATAAGCACGAATTAGTCTAAGCCGATAAAATTGAATACAAATTTCCGATATTCAGCGCAAAATCACAACAATAACCTTTCACCGCCAACAATAGTCTAATCCAAAATCAACTGATCCGTTTTTGGGTATTTAACTGAATAGCTATAGGTTAGTACTTTCTTTTCACCGGGGTTCAACTCCAGTTCCCAGGTTATTTTTCCGGTTTTTTCATCCACTTTTGCACCATCGGCAGTGCGTTGCTCTACCACAATTGATTTTCGCTCGGAAACAGGGAATTGATCTTCAACCACTATTTTTATTTTGGAATTGCGGTTGTTCTTCACAGTGATGTCCCATCCCACCACCTCTTTGTAGTTGCTGCCAATAATCCTTTTATCCATCAACTTTTTATTGCCTTCGCGGCTTACCAGTACGTTGTGATCGCGGCCCAGCGAAATGGAGAGCGTATCGCTCGCCTGCTCAGCATCAATGGCCGATTCGCCGGTAAAGGTGCCCTGGTAATAGATGCTCGTTTTGCCGGATAACAGGTTCAGCGCTTCCCAATCTGGTATTTCGGCAGTTAAGAATACATCATTTTCCAGTTTCGGAACGGCATGATAAACGTAATTTCCCGGGAGGCTGACCTCTTTTATCCGGATGGAATAATCCTCCCCATCCGAAAGAATGGTATAGGGCATATCTATCACATACTCCAGGTTAACCACGGTGGATTTCAGGCTGTTGGAAAGGAAGTTTGTTGTGACAGCGTCCATATTATGACGTGAACCGGTAACATCTACACCTGCTGCACGACCTGACAGTTTTCTCATTTCCTGACTGGTAACCGTGGCACCCACTGCCCGCTTTTCCTTGTCCATTAAAGGAACCATGTAATCAGCTACTTCATAGCTTTCAATATTAATAGCGGCTGGTTTCATCCTGATGTCGCTAAACGTAATCTGATTGGGTCTTACCACCACTCCACTTATTACAATCGGCTGATAGCCAACGAACGTTGCCCTGACATCATAAACCCCGGGCGCCAAAGGCTTTATGGTATAGCGGCCATCGAAATCGCTGGCGGTACCGGCCACCTGCCTGCCTCCGGTTTCAACAATAACATTTACAAATGGTATGGCTTCATTGGTCTCCGCATCAAAAACGCCACCCTTGAGTGTGGATGCTCCGGGAGCAGTCTTTGATAGAGCCGGGGCATACCATCTGCCCAGATACCAGGGCTCGAGTTGAGGAACTTCACCACTCAGCGAAGGATTGCTGGTTGATAGTTTGACTTTCACATTGTTCCAGTCTTCGCCAGAAGATTGAAAAACATTGGCGTTATAAACAATAGACAACGGTTTATTTACCTCATCCACCCTGAAATCGTACATGGGCTCCCATCCTGCCGATGAGATATAATAGCTAAAGGAGAGCTTAGCTGATACCGCCTTTTCACATTCCACCACAATCAGCAATTGACTATAAGTTTTCCGCTTTTCAGTGATCAGCTTATTGAGACCGGTATACAATTTCTGAATTTCCTCGTTGATTTGTTCCAATTCGTTGAGCAGCACCAGTTTACTTTGCCTGATTTCGTTTAACCGCAACCGGTAAAAATCTGCTGCAGCTTTTATCTCGCTTACCGGTGAACCCTCGCCGGGCTTGCCCAGCTTGCTGTTGTCGAGCAATATTTTTTCTTCAATCTCAAAAACACTAACCTTGTTCTTAATCTCCTTAATCTTCAATTCCTTGTCTTTGATTTGACTTTCAACCGACAATTCCTGCTTACCTTTTACCCTGTCGTTGTTGTATTCCAACTGATGCTTTACCGACAGCGTTTTGCAATCGGCAATCTCGTTCATCTGAATACTTTGAGGATTGAGTCCCTGCGGTAACCTCCCGATAAGGAGCAGGTGTTTCCCTTTCGGGATATTGAGATTGGCTTGCCGCGAAATCTGCGCACCGTTCAGGAAAACAGTAACGTCCGGAATGGTCGTTTCTACTTTGATGGTGTCAATAGAATTTGAGTAGGCATTCCCAGCAGCTAATAAGGCTAAGATGAAGATCAGGTTTCTCATAATATTGCTTTTGAAGATGAAACAATGCAGAACAACTACATAATTCAGTTATGCAAATATATGAAAAAACAGGAAAGCACTCTACCTGAAAGTCAGGATGCCACATTGAGGTGCACCCTGATTCTTAGAGCAATTATAGCGATTTTAGCTTTAATCCTAAATATATTGTTCTTGGTTGCCCTGGGCCATAAATATAATTGCTGTCGCGGTTGCGATAGTTATCGAAATCCGATTGAAACACATTGGTCAGGTTTTTCACCCCGCCATAAATTTCCAGTCCTGTATCAATCGATTTTAATGGCAAGGTATAGCCGAGCTTAAAGCTGATTTATGTATAAGATGAAGCAGTTCGGTATTCGTTGGAAGCCATTGACTCGTCCGGTGAAAACTTTGCCTGAAGCATGCTGCCGGTATAAACGCTGTTTACGGAAATATTGATTTTTGGGGCAGGGAATAACATCAATACCATATAGCCATAATCGTTGGGGGAACGTAGAAATTCTCTTTTGGCTTCAAGGCCGTCAATATTTTCAACTGCTTCAGCGTGCAGGCTCGACTGCAGGGTAAAGCCGGCTTCAAGCTGTGCCATCTTGTTATAATTGGCTCTTAGCTCTAAGGTAACTCCCTTCACGGTTGCGCCCGGGCCATTACGTTTTACAAACTGCTCGCCAAGATCATCAGCACCTACAGGTTGCAAATAAAAAGCGTCTGTAAGCCGGGTATAAAATCCCTCAAGGGTAAAACCAAAAATATACTTTTCCTGAGGCATATCAAAATTTACAGAACCACTTAAACTGTTGGAACGCTCTTCTTTTAAATTTACGTCCAGCGAAATCCTGGAAACACCACCGCCCGCAAAAGCAATATGCATATCGGCATCAAAGGCTTCCGGTGCCCGGAATCCGGTGCCCCAGGTCAAGCGAAACTGGGTATAATTCTTTAAGCGGTAAAGCAGCGATAACCGTGGACTGAAGATGGCGCGATCAAGCAGGTTGTGTTTATCTGCCCTGACTCCTGCAAGAAAAGTAAAAGCTCGTGAAATTTGCCAGTCGCTTTGCAAAAAGGCAGCCTTGTTGGTGGTTTTCTGATTGGTTCCATAGTTATAATGAGGGATAGAGTCAACAATATCATCCACAATATACTCTAAACCTGCCGTCAACACATTGGTACCAATAATAAAATCCTGAATTCTGTGATTGAGCTGCATACCTCCCTGTATGGTGGAATTGTCGGTATGACCATAAGGCGGATCTTTTAAGTGGGAGATTTCAGCCTCAAGAAATGCAGAATCTGAATCATATTCACCCCTTACCGGATACAAGCCGGTATAGTGCCTGCGGTCGGTAATTTGTCCGGCAGCATAAGCAATAAAAGAGCTGTTGTCATCATTAAAATTGATTTGATAATCTACGCCTCCCATAAAAATGTTGTGCATCCGCTCTTCAGATTGCTTTGCCAGATGGGCCTCTTTATCAATCATTTCGCCGCCATATCGGTATTCATACAAACTGGTAAAGTTTACTTCCAGCTTTTGGTTTGGGCGTGGACGAAAGAACAGATTGCCACCAAAGGAATTGTTCCTGAGCTCGGGGAGTTCTGAATAATTGTCTTTCTCAATCTTTTCTGAACCATCAGCCATTAGCGTAATACCCGGATGATCATAAGCTTCGCGATAGCGCCGGTTAACAAACAACACTGCACCGGCATTCCGTTTTTTTGAAACCATGGTCACATTGGCATTCAGCACATTATCCACAGACTGCTCGTTTATCAGATGGGAAGTAAATCCAATGCTGTAATCATTTTCATCCGGCAGGTGAGTGATAACGTTTACGGTTCCGCCAATGGCACTTGAACCATATAATGCAGACCCTCCACCCCGCACCACCTCAATGCGGTCAACCATATTTGCCGGAATTTGTTCCATGCCATATAAACCAATCAGCGGGCTAAAAATTGGCCTCCCATTGATTAGAATCTGGGAATAGCCTCCCCCCAACCCATTCATGCGCAATTGAGTATAATTACAGGTCTGACAATCGGTTTCAACCCTTAGGCCCGGCTGAAATTTGAGCCCTTCGGAAATATTACAGGCCTGCACAGCATCAATGTTTTTGCTTTCAAGTACATGCACAATTACAGGACTTTCGGTACGCCTCTTAAATGTTTTGGTACCCGTAATTACCACCTGGTCCAGCGACATCACCTCCTGGTCGAGGATAAAATTTACTTCTATGGTTTTATCTGATTCAACAATAATTTCTTTTCTGGAGGCTTTGTAACCCATGGATTTAGCTACAAGCACGTGTTTCCCCAATGGCAAATCAATGAGCATATAATGACCAGTGCCGTCTGTAGTGGTTCCAATGGTGGTACCTTCAAGATATACATTGGCAAAAGGAATATGCTCCCCGCCTGACTGTACATCACCGAATACATTTGCATCGGTATGCTGGCCCATTGTGGGGTATACAAAAAAGATGTATACAAAAAAATTAAAGACAGTCGTTTCATTTTTAATTAATTGGCGGGTTTTACAAAGATGAGTTTGGTGAAATCTTCATGAAGAAGAATTTTTTTCTTATTGGTTTTAATTTCTGTCATTTTGGGAGATGAAATTTGTTTTTCCACCCATAGGGTTGAACCAATCATCAAACCGTTAGAGGTGCAGAACTCAAAAAAATCCCTTTCGGAACCGGACAGGCGGGCCACGGTATAGTGATTTGCTGCTTTAGCGTTCGACAATTGAGTATGGGATTGATCCGTTTCTATCTGACCATTAAATGCGGGAATGGGATCTCCATGTGGATCGGTCAGTGGACTTCCAAGATAATGATCAATCTGGTTGGCCAGATAGTCTGAAGTAAGATGTTCCAGTTGTTCGGCCTCAATGTGAATTTGGTGCAGTGAGAGATTAAGGGTCTTATAGAGAAAAGTTTCCCACAGTCTATGTTTGCGCAATACCTTCAGCGCAAGCTCTTTACCTTTATCAGCCAGCGTAAGTGGCTTGTATTTGGTATAGTTCACCAATTGGCGGGATGCCAGTTTCCGCGCCATATCCGTGGCTGCCGCATTGGAAATGTTTAATATTCCGGCTATCGTACTCAAGCGGGTGTCGGCTTTTGAAAGCTGACTTTGCTTGTAGATTACCTTGACAAAATTCTCTACAGATACCGTCATTTCATGTAAAGTTAATATTTTATTTAAGCTTACTTAAATTCATTAACAAGTATGCTTTATTTTTGTTTAAATAGAAGAAAAAACAGGCCAAAAAGTAGAAATCACAAAAACGCCCGGAGGAATGTCCGGGCGTTATCAATTATTAAACCTGTAGTCGCCGGCTATTTTTTTTCCGGCGTTTCCAGAGTTACGGTTTTAGGATCTACGGTGATTTCTTTTAAGCGTTCAGCTACTTCAGGGGTCATACTTTCCTGATAGCGTCCACCCAGGTGTTTGGCCAGAAACTTTTCAGCGGCAGCATTCATTGCCAGGTTATTGATGGGATTGGCAAAACCATGACCTTCATCGGGGGCCACAATGTATTCGACCGGAAAACCCCGATCACGCAGAGCAACCACAATCTGATCTGACTCATGTTTGTTTACCCGTGGATCGTTTGCACCTTGTATCACCAGCAAGGGAGCGACAATTTTATTAGCAGAGTTGAGCGGCGATTGTCTGGCCAGTTGCTCCTTTCCTTCAGGAGTATTCGGGTCGCCCATGCGGGTATGAAACACCACGCGACCTGCTTCCCAATAGGGAGGAATAGAGTTAAGCAGCGTAAACAGATTGGAGGGGCCAACAATAGATACCCCACATGCATAAACTTCAGGCGTAAATGCCAGTCCGGCAAGGGTGGCATATCCGCCATAGGAACCACCCATAATTCCAACAAGTTTTGGATCAACAATACCCTGATCAACCAGGTATTTTACACCCCAGGTAAGGTCATCCTGCATCTTTTGGCCCCATTCGTTGTTTCCGGCATCTACAAAATTCTTACCGTAACCGGTGGATGATCGGAAGTTCGGATCCAGGACAGCGTATCCCCTATTGGCCAAAAATTGCGCATAACCATTGAATCCCCAACTGCTGCGGGCCCAGGGACCACCATGGGGAAATACCACCAAAGGCAGGTTTTTAGCTTCTACCCCTTTTGGCAGGGTAAGATAGGCAGGAATTTCAGTGCCATCCGATGATTTATAGGTGATGGCCTTCATAGGTGCCATGTCCTTTACTGGAATATCAGGCCGCGGCGTATACTGAAAGGTAAGCTTATCGGTAAAACGGTCAAACAGGTAAGCTGAACCCGGATTAACATCGCTCGAGGCTGAAATGATCCAATAACGTTCATCGGCAGTGGATGAACCAAAATAAATCTCCTGTTCGTTGAGTTCCTTCTTTATATGATTATAATCGTCTTCAAAACTTTTGTCCTTGAAATAAATTCGATTTTTTTCATCTTCATAAGAAGTGTAAATGATTTCATGGGTAACTTCGGAGAATCTTACATTATCAATATCCACCCTATTCATCGGGTCAGATTCCACAAGCGTTTCGTTAAGACTTACCGGATCAAAAAGCACCAGGCGGGTAAGATCTACGTCATCTCCTTTGTTGGTAACCAGATACATTTTCTCATTGTTCTTATCGAAAGCCACGGGATAGGCTGTTTCAAAAATATTGGTTTTGTATATGGGCACGAAAGCATCCTTGTCAACCCTCAACAATTCATTGCTGCCATCGAGATTGGCCCGGTTGGCAATTCTCAGTTTATCGTTCCAATCGAACACCCAACCGGTAATGCGGTCTTCGGCTGAGTTTTGACGCATCAGGGTACGTTCGCCGGTAGAAATTTTCATTTTATAGAGGTCGTGCCAGGCAGGGTCACGATCGTTCAAACCGATGTATAATACGTCCGGCTCTGTTTTTGGAACGGAGAAAATCATCACCCGCACGCCTTGCAGATTGGTCAGATCGCGGTTTAGCGGAACTTCAGCACCTTCGGCAGGTTTATCTGCGGGAGCCACTGCATAAATATTAAAATTTTCATCCCCCCCTTTATCCTGAACATACAAAATGTACTTTCCATCGCGCGACCAGAAATAAGAGCGGATGGGGCGGTGCTTATCAGCAGTGAGCGGACGGGCAGCCTCAAAAGGTTCATCCACTTTTTTTACCCAGATATTAAGCACGCCATCCAGAGGTTTAATAAAAGACATATAGGCACCATCGGGCGAAAGTCTTGCCCCGGTAATCTCAGGGTTTCCGAAGAAAACTTCACGATCAATCAGCGGAGGCAGCCCATTATTCTGGGCCTGAATTTGAATTCCAGCAGTCAACATCAGTACAATTAAAATTAAGTAACGAATTGTTTTCATGGTTTGGGTTTGAGTTTAACAGATAGAATAAATGGTTGAAACTTCAATTTGTTCAAAAAGCGTACTGATAATGAGACGCAGTGTACCAAGAAAAATTACAGACAATCTTGCTATATTTTTAACCTAACTTCCAGAAGACAAAATTTGAGCAAAACAGTGAAGGTAAATAATGTGATTTGGCTAAAACCTGATGTTGTTAATCACGCAAAGAGTAAAATTTCACATCTATTCAGGTTATATTTATAAGAAATACCGAAAAAATCTATAAATTTTCATTTGAATAACACAAACTCCCTATATTTGACTGGAATTCTCCCAATTAACACTTGACGTAGGATGTAAATTGTCAACTATGAAAAAATCGGCCTTAATTTGTCTTATTTGGATAATAATTACAGGAATAACTACCCAGGCACAAAACTGGACCAGACAAAACCCAAGTCCGACATTTCAACACCTCTTTGGTATCAGTTTTCCATCGGCAGATACGGGTTATATTTGCGGGGAAAATTCAATGGTCCTTCGAACTTTTGATGGCGGCACAACCTGGGAGGAACTCAACTTTCCTTTTAAAGGGCGACAACTTCAGGATATAAACTTTATTGACAACCACCGGGGCTATGTACCCGTAGGCTGGGCGGTATGTTACACCACCGATGCAGGTGAAACATGGTCGCATTCAACCGTTCCGCATGGCAATGCAAGCTATTATAAAACCTCATTTCTTGATGATAGCACCATGTTTGTCTTCGGATATGATGGATCACTTGCAAAATCTTCAGACCAGGGGATTTCATGGGAGCTTTTATACCAGGCCCCCGGTGAAGGAGAAAAATTTAATAATGTTCAATTTGCCAATCATCTAACCGGTTATATAGCCGGGGAAACCATAAGTATATACAGAACCCCTGTTTTTAGGCGGACCAATGATGGAGGCATTACATGGGAGGATATCGCATTGCCTCCTGAAATCAAAATGGTGGCAGATGTATCCGTTATCTCGGCTGAAGAAATCTGGATAGGGGCCCGTAATTACGTGGGTGGTAAAAGCAGACTTTACCATTCCATTGACGGCGGTTTAACCTGGGACATAAAAATCGCCGGAAATAGCAATGGGGATCAGGGTATCATTAAAATGAAATTTTTTAATGCGTTGGAAGGTTTTGCATTAAATTGGATGAATTTATATAAGACTGTTGATGGAGGGGAATCATGGACAGCGCATTATTTATATGAACATATAAACTTTGACCCGATGCTGAATAACTTTTCATGCCCCAATCAGAATACAGTTTATTTTTGCAGTTACCATCCATACCTATTAAAAACTTCCGATGGCGGTGATTCCTATCAAAACCTCATGACAGGCTCAACAGATTACTTACTAAATATTTATTTTCGCGATTCTATACATGGCATTACCTTTCGGGATTATCCTGCTGCCACAGGAGCTGTTTTATATACCGAAAATGGTGGGGAAACCTGGCAGGAAGCAACCGTCCACAACAATTCAGGCACTGTTTATCTCCTCAATGATGTTGCCTTTACTGATGACATGAACGGTTGGATGACCGCGCAGAGACCAACACTTTTCAGAACTTATGATGGAGGAATTAACTGGCATGAATTCCCGACAAATTTTCAGAATTTTTTTCTGAAAATCAGCACTCCGGATCCAGATCACATATTTGCTTGCACGGCTTACAGTGGCATTGTAGTAAAATCAACGGATGATGGCAATACCTGGCAGGACATAAGCACCGGTTATGCAGCTTCTGAAACCATGGATCACTTTATGTTCACCGACAGCCTTACAGGTTATATTGTGTATTATATTCCGGCCGAAAAAAAATACAAATTATTAAAAACAAGCAATGGAGGGGCATCCTGGCAGGAAGTGAATTACGGTTCATCCCGTAAAATTCTCAGTTTAAGTTTTGCCAATAACCTTTCGGGATTGATGAGCCTGAGTAACAACACGGTTCTTGTAACTCATGATGGCGGAGCAACATGGACCCAATCACACCTGCCGAAACCAGATTACATTACTTATGTTAAAATGTTTAGTCCTACCACAGGAATGGCTAACAGGAATGGTGATGTAATAATGGTGACTCATGATGGCGGTTTGAACTTTTACAACGTTTTCACCGGATCAACCGGATTTCCAGTTCTTAATCACAGCTTTTTCGTGAATGAAAATCTTGGCTGGGCCTGTGGTCAGGGTGGGATGATAATGCGATATGACTGTCTGGATACCGGTATTTCACCTCCCACAGGAAACCCTGTTTCCACTGCAAAAAGCGATTTCTTTTTCCCAAATCCCTCCAATGACAGGATTCACCTGAGGAATGTCAGTTTTGATCAGCTTTCCATCATAAATCAGCAGGGAAAAGTTGTTTATTCGACTCAAAACGAGGGCAACAACGAAATTGACATTTCAGGTCTCACTTGCGGAATCTATGTGGTATCTATCTTAAATAAAACAGGCAGGCATCAGCAGAAGCTGGTGAAGTTATAACCAACTCCTGACTTTAAATCAGGCCAGAAAGGAGATCGCTTTTCCGATAATAGTATCAAACGCTTCGTTTACCAACTTCGGATTGGCCTGCAGCGGGAAAGGATTTTCGTGGGTGTAGTAATATGGAAAATCAATGATCTCCATTTGTTCGGGAGCCAATAGTTCAGACATATATGAAGCTGGAATTACTTTATCTTTAACCATTCCAATAGCATAGATGCGACTTCCCAATCGTTTAAATGAGTCCTCTCTCCATTGGAAAAAATTTGAACTGCCAATCATGGCTCTGAATGCCTGACCCCAGGGTTGGGTGCAAATGTATTCCGCCATTGGACCTCGATTTTTGATTTCCCTTTCAATTTTTTTGAGATAATAAAATTTTAGTCTGATGAACGCTTCTTCGTCCATAATGAGTTTTGAAACACCATTCATCCTGTTAAAGGATGCTCCTCCGCAAAAAAGAAACGCTCTGGAATCGCGCAATATTGAATCCCCATAGGTGAGCATCATTATCTGGACCAAAAAAGCGCCAATGGAATAGGCGAAGTAATCAATTTTGGAATCCTTTTCCATTATGGGATGGTTGCCCGATTTCAGATAGTCAGCCAGATTCAGGATATCGTTCAGACTTTGACAGCCTGAGGTGATAAATCGTAACGGTTTCCGGCTGAGCCTGAGACTGATAGCAAGATTTACGAAAGTGGACGATTGGTTGCGATGGTTGCGTAATCGGGTTTCAGGCAGCAAGGCCGACATCAGCCGCGGATTACTCCATGCGGATGGTGCCCGGTTCATGTGAAAGGATAAAGGGAACATGATGACTGGTCGCTGCAACATCAAGGCCAGTCTATAAGCCCAGGGAAGATATTTATTCCAGCTCCGCTCATTCAACCCATGAAGCAGGATGATGGCAGATTGGAATTTATTTCCATGGGAAGGATAAATTACCGGATAGGTGAACTTCAGGTTTTCCTCAATCATATGGTCGGGCACGTCCTCAAGCGGTGCTTCGGATTCGGTTTCTTTTTTAGCAAAATCAGGATAAGCTGGAAAGGTTGATAAAAAATCATACCGGTTGAACAGCATATCATTGTCAGCAAGGCAAACTCCCTCCATACCATGTTTAAACATTTCTGCTAAAAAAGTATAGCTAACGGTAGGTTTAATGATATTCATATACTCACTTTCTCACTTACAGTTCCATGACACATACGTTTTATCGTTGTCATAGATTAGTCGGCTGACGCTATGGCAAGTGCGGGATCAAATTGTTTCTCAACTGTCAGACAGAATAAATGTATGTAAAGATTTCAAATGTTTTACTTTCTTCCCATTTGTTTTGATAAAAAGCAGTATTAAAGGCTTTATTTAAATCGATGGGCGATAACAAGGAATTGCCGATTTTTCTTTTCTCCTTACTAATTTTTGTCCTAAGAGATTCTGCATCAATGCTTGCAATGACTTGTTTGATTTCTTTATACAGCTTATTGTGATGAACTATAAGATATTCTTCGCCGTTCAAATGTGAATATTTTTGTGCTTTTTTAAACCTCTTTTACATAAATTCCGATCTCATCATAATCAGGATTAAAATCTTTCATTATTATTTGCTTCCTGATTTCTGCTGATTTTTCATCAAAAAATATTTCAGGTTCTTGAATTAATCCTCTGTGAACATGAATTAAAATCCAAATTTTCTCCATAATACTATGTTTTAAGAGTTCTATTAAACCATCCAAATACATCTTTGTATTCAAGAAAACTACATAAATCTGACAACCCACTCATTTTGAATGTTGGTCTATTAATTTGTCTCAAAAACAAAGCTCTCCGAATATCATTTGATACGATACTAAATTTAGGCTTCAAGTTTGGCTCAACAAGATGAAGATCATTAAATCTTAACAGACCAGAATAGATTGAAGTAGAATGTTCAACTTCAAACATTGCTGATAAATCACTTGATCCTCTTCTAAGCCATAATACATCTATTTGCTTAATTACGTTAAAAACTTTGAAATATCTTTCAGGTAAATCATTTTTGCATGAAAACTTTTCTGCTATTTCCCAATCCAATTTAATCCTATCATTATTTGGAATCCAAATATCATATCCTCGATGAATTCCAATTGAACCGATGAGTGTCTGCATCTGTGAATGACTGAAATCTGGAAAGGTCACAATTTTACTTCTATCTATAAGTAAATCAAAATTGTTCCATCCCATAAACCCTTCAACGTTAAATCTACCTGAATTAGCAATATATAATTCTGTTCCATCTTTCTCATGATATATTTGAGCCTTAATCTGGCCATCAGAAGCTGGTTCCAAAACAGAAAAAACTTCTTCAAATTCTGAATAAGGAATAAATAAAGGTTCATTTTGTGTATCCCACAAGAAACAAATTACAGAATTAAAACCATCAAGTTGGATCAGGTCATCCTTGCGAATACCATAAAATGATTGGTTCCTACCATGTACTTTCGAATAGCGAATATAAATTCTACATAATCCATTACCGATTTCATAAAGCGATAAACTATTAGGAAGCTTTTTTAACTTACCGTAACGTCTCTCTAAATTATTAAGGAAATTAATCTTGAATTGATTAGGCATAATTTATCAAGCTGCAATTTTACAATATTCTTCTTCCTTTTCTATTCCCATTGCATTTCGGTTGTTTTTAATTGCTCCAAGTACCGTTGATCCGACACCTGAAAATGGATCGAGAACCCAACTGTTTTCTTCAGTCAATGCAAGAACACAACGTTCAACAAGTTCTATTGGAAACTGGCAAGGGTGACTGGTTTTTTCCGGATGATTAGATTTAACATTTGGGATATTCCACATTCCGCTTTCCCAGTCTTGTTGAATAATTTCCCAAATGTCGCTTGGGTTTTTCCCCAGCGGATTGCCCGAAGGCAATCCCTTTTTGGGACCTTTAAAATGTAATTTTCCAGGATATTTTGATGGAACTCTAACATCATCAAGATTAAAAATATAGTTATCAGTTTTACTAAACCACAACAAAGTTTCATAGCGGCCACTAAAACGGTTTGAAGCATGAAGTCCATGTCCGAAATGCCAAATAATTCGGTTGCGAAGTTTCAGCCCGAACTTTTTGAAAATCTCATAGTAATAAATATCTAAAGGGAAAATTTCCCCTTTGTCTACATAGTTGCCAACTTGCCAACAAAGATTTCCTTTGTCCGAAAGTGTCCGAACGAGTTCTTTGATTATTACTTCTTGCGTGGCTAAATATTTTTCGATGCTTGTCTTTGTCTCATAAGACTTTCCAATATTGTAAGGAGGAGAAGTTAAAATTAAGTCAAACTTACCATCTTCAATTTTTTGAAGAACTGTCAAGCTGTCGCCTTCTTTGATTTGATAATCTATACCTGGGCTTATATATTCAAATAATGGTTCTTTTGTTTTCATCGGTCTGAGTTATACTGCAAATTTAACCATTAGTTTCTATAAGTCCGTCAAAATTACTGTCAAGTTATTCACAACTTCTGTCACGGATTTCGGTCTTTTAGCTTTTCCCATTACACAAATATATGAATAATTGAGGCCAGGATCAAGCAAAATCCATAAAAATCCTGTTTCAGAATAAAATAAAGAGATGTGTGCAAAAATTCTGATAGAAAATTTTAAACTTAATTATCCCTCCTCAACATTCCTTCCACCTGCTCCAGGTCACCATCTGTCTTAACCGGTACAATTCCCAGCAAATACGCCAGTAAAGGGTAGATATGAATATTCTGAAATGATGGTTGCACATAACCCTGTTTAAAGGCCGGCCCTGCTGCATAAAATATGGTGTGCATCTCTTTGTTGCGGGGATCATAGCCGTGTGCCCCACCTGTAAATGCTTTCTTTGGCGGAAAACGCGTTATACTCCAGGCCGAATCAGCCACTATCACGATGTCGCCAATGCGCGGGTTGCCAGTGTAATTGAGGTGCGCGGGCACTTCCCCTGCCTTCCACACCTGCATGTGGGGCACCACTTTCAACCGCTGATAAACTGAATCAACCACCGGTGATTTTACATAGATGTTGTACATGGGATTTCCTCCTTCAATGCGAACATTCCAGCTTTCCGGAATAAGATCATTCAGCACAATATTCCGCTCCGAATCAATATTTCCCATACCATGGTCGGAAAGAACAATAAAGTTAATACAATTTGCATTGGGTAGTGCCTTAATGCGGTTATACAAAATCCCGGTAAGACTATCAAGTTCATGTACCCTGTTCAACGTACGGGCATCATCCGGCCCATAGGTATGGCCAACCCCATCGGGTTCGTGATAATAGGCCATGATTAGCCGTGGCCTAAGGTTTTCAGGCATTTCAAGCCAGTTAATGATGGTATCAATACGCTGTATTAAAGAAATTCCTCCATCGTAATCCTTCCAGTAATCAGGGCACATATCCTGAATGGGCACTTCTGAGCCCACCCAATTATACGAAGCTGTGAGCAATCCCTGTTTTTGTGCTGTTATCCAAATAGGCTCGCCCTTATAGAAATCGGCATTAAAGCGGGCTTCTTTATTTAAAATCGCGTAAGATTCACCCAAAGCAGGATCATAAAACGAGTTGTTTACCAAACCGTGATGCGCAGGATACAAGCCCGTAGCGATGGTGTAATGGTTGGGAAAGGTCTTACTTGGAAAGCATGGTATCAGGGATTCGGTGCTCACTCCCTCTTTTGCCACAAGGTTAAGCGTGGGCGTTGCAGTTTTCTGCGAATAATCCCAGCGAAAGCCATCCAGCGAAAGCACTACAACAATCTGATCATCATCACATTGTGCAAATATACTGCCTGTTGTCAGGAACAGCAAAAGCAGTAAGAATGGTTTTACAAAACATGTGCGAAAAATAACCATAGTTCAAATTTTGAGGTAAAGATAAAAAAAGCCCCGATAACGGGGCTTTTTTCTTGAAGCATATAGTGCTGTTAAAGTACAAATTAGAATGAATAGCGCAATCCAACCTGGGCACCCCATGTACTAGCTGTTGAAAGTACATTATTATAGGTTTGGGTAGGTAGTTCGTTATTCACACGATTAAGCTGATAGGTAGGAACACCTTCAGCATTTTTACCCGTGTATCTGAGTAAGGTAATATCATAACGACCCAGCGTCTGGGTTTTTAACACACCCCAGCTTGAGTTGAGCAGGTTACCAATATTCAGGATATCGAGGCTAAATTGCAGGGTATGCTTATGTCCTCTGTAGTCGTGTGATACCAGATCCTGAAGCAGCCTGAAATCAAAGCGGTGATACCAGGGCATCAATACGCCGTAGCGTTCGGCATATTCGCCTTTGTGTTCTTTCAGATAATCATCCTGATTAACATAATTCCAGAAAGCCTCTCTCTGCTGTGCAGCGGTAAATATTACATCTCCTCCGCTGGTGATGTCCTTAAATATAATCTCGTCATCATTGGCAGGAATGTACATAATATCAGCTGAATTCTGGTCACCATTCATGTCATTTGAATAGACATAAGTTAATCGACCCTGATTGCTTCCCGAATAGAACAATGAAATTGTAGTATGTCTAAGCGCACCATCCAGGATGAAATTATTCCCGAAATTATATGACAATGCGCCCACCAGACGATGAGGAACAGCAAACTGGGAATAACTAAGCTCCAGATTGTTTTGATCGTTAATGCTCGGATTGCTCTGCCATGCTGAGTTAGCAGCTGAACCTGGATTAGCGGTCAGGTCTTTGGTAAGGTTGTATGTATATGCAAACATACCAAATAATCCTTGCGTCATGGGCTTGTTGATCATGGCAGTAAATGAATGGGAGTACCCTTCACTTGCATTGGTCAGCACCATGGCCGATTGAATGCCTTTATTGATATAAGCTGTATCAAAGAAATTCCTGTTATCAGCTCCTGCGAAGGTTCCACTGGGCATTCTCTGGTTGGCATTGTATTGTATGATGGCATTTACATCTTTCGAATACAAATATTCAAGGGTAAATACCAGATCATAGAATGGCAGCTTGAAATCGGCAGCCAGATTGCTTCTCCAGATCTGTGGCATCACGAAATCCTTGTCTACCACGGCGAGATTACCCGGAGGGGTATTTCCCGGCTTGGAAGGGAACTGGTTAACATGTGCAAAAGGATCAGGGTTAAAAGGCAGATTAACCAATTGATCGGGATTGGTAACTTCCTCGGTATTCTGAAGTGTTCCACTGTTTGTAGGTTGGTTGGTAAACCATACAAACGGCAGGCGGCCAGTAAATAAGCCAGTTCCTCCGCGAACCTGAATTTTACGGTCGTTCATCACATCCCAGTTAAAGCCAAGACGTGGCGACACCACCGGTGTGGCATCAGGCCAGGTTCCGGCATCCAGTTTTATATCATTTCCATCAAGGTCCTTAAAAGTAAGCTCGGTGATGCTTGGATTGGGTAACAGATCATCAGCATTATAGAAAGGCATTTCCAGACGAATACCTCCGGTTAGTTTAAAGTTGTCGGCAATCTGAAATTCATCCTGAAGATAGACACTTCCCCAACCAAAATTCAACTCGGCATATCCATCACCGGCTCCTTCATAGGGATAAGTAATACCATATGCAGTTGGCGTCCCGTTGGTCATGAAGTCATTCATGCTGGCATAACGGTAATAACTGGTTCCGTAACGTTTGTAACTGTTTCCAAAGTACATGTGTTCAAATGAAACCCCTGCCGTAAGTGTATGTTTACCAATAAAGTAAGATACATTGTCGGTAATAGAGAAGTTGTTGTTTTTTACTTCATTGTCAAAAGTAAAGAGCTCATAACCGAAACTCATGTAGGGATCGCCATCCTTATAAATGTCAACAAAAGGAAAAATATCACTGTCGCTGGTGCGGGTATCCACAATTTTGGTATAAGTAACCAGGAATTTATTGGAAACCTGTTTGCCAAATATACTGTTTACCTCACCCGTGATTGAACCTACGGTATTCTGGAAACCATAATTGGCTTTATCAAACGACATGGAAGTGGCTCCGATACGCCCCTGATTGGAACGGGGACGTGGTGCGCTGGTAGCATTCACCTGTTGATCGTTATTTGATTCAACATAGTTATACCGCACGGTAAGCTTGTGATTTTTGTGCAGATTGTAATCGAGGCGACCAAGCAATTTATAATTTTTACTTTCGAAATTGCCGAAGTTTGAATAACTTCCCGGATCATATCCGTAAGTTTCCATCAGATAATTGCGCATGGTTTCCATATCACCAACGGTGGTGCGGGAAATATAATTGTTTGCATCCGGATTAACTCCATTTTCGGGATCACTGGCACGCCAGGGAATACCCGGGAAAGAGGAATTTTCCCATTCGGCATTCGCGAAGAAAAAGAGTTTGTCTTTGATGATGGGTCCGCCAAAACGGGCACCGTAAGTCGTAGTCTGGGTTTTATCGAGGGTAAGTTCTACATCGTCAACATTCACACCGTTAAAAGCTTTATCACGATAAAAAACATACGCTGATCCGGTATAAGTGTTGTTTCCGCTTCGGGTTACCGCATTGATATTGGCACCAGTGAAATTCGACTGACGAATATCATAAGGAGCAATATTTACTGAGATTTCCTCAATGGCATCCAGACTAATCGGTTGAGCATCGCCTCCCGGGAGGTTCTTGCTGCTAAGTCCAAAATTGTTGTTGAAGTTGGCTCCATCAATGGTGATGTTGTTGTAACGGCCGTCGCGACCGGCAAAACTGTTTCCAGAACCGGTTTGTGGCGTAAGACGGGTATAGTCATTGATACTACGAGAAATGGTCGGCATGGCGGTAATCTGATCAGTACTGATGTTGGTAGATGCCCCGGTGCGGTTACCATCTATCAGTTCATTCCTGCTGCTGACAATTTCAACGCCCGTAATCTGAGATGCACTCTCACTGAGTTTTATGTTGTATCCATAGGTCTGACCCAGATTAAGATAAATGTCATCAGCCACCGTGGGCTGGTAACCAACATAGGTAACAGTTACGGTGTAAGGTCCGCCTATCCGCATGTTAACGATGCGGTACAAGCCATTGATATCAGTTGTGGTACCATATTGCGACCCAGATGGCGTATGCACCGCAATGATGGTTGCTCCGGGAAGGCTTTCGCCATTACTACCGGTTACTTTACCGTTCATGCCCGAGGTGGTAACCTGGGCAGTTGCCAGCGAAGTAATGAAAATTGCGGCTGTAATGAGCAGGGCAAACCTGCCTGCAGCTCGCATCCATTGGTTTGTTTGTTTCATTGATTGCTTGTTTTGGTTAATAAATAAATGAATAATTGATTTTAGTGTGTTTTTATTTTCGGCAAAATTAAACGTTTTAACAGGTATTAAAAATTTCTTATTCAAAGTAATTGGCAATGCCACCAAGATCAGTCACCCGTTGCAAAAGCATAGCGACGAATCAATCGCAGTTTATGGGAATACTTTCCCACTCCGCGGTCAAATATTCCATGATGATCCAGCGGGTCCATCCTCACTTCTCCCGATGCATGAATAATGCTGCCTGTACCGGTGATGAGACCAGCATGAACAATATTGCCTTCTTCATTGTCGAAAAAGGCTACATCACCTGCTCTGGACTCTTCAACAAGACTCACCAGCTGCCCCTGCAGAGCCTGTTCACGGGCATCCCGCGGGAGCGCAATCCCAAACAAACCAAATAAAAGCTGAATAAGACCTGAACAATCCACCCCAAATGGTGAACGCCCACCCCACAGGTAAGGCGCTTTTAACCAGTCAACAGCCAGATCAATCATTTCAGATGCATTGAAGGGTTTCGGTGAAACAGAAAGCCCTTCAGTAAGCGCATAGGTACCCTCGGGCCCCGCATAGCCGCCAGATGAGAGGGCATACAATTTGCTTCCCATAGTTAATAGTAATGGAGGTTTGCCGGGAGCCCCTATAATGGCCACCGGTGAAATCACCAGTTCATAACTGCTTTGCATGAGCACTTCCAGCGTTTCGTTACTTAAAAGTGTGAGCTGCTTTTGATGACACCAGCCAGTATAATTGTCATGAAGTGTACGGACATAAAGCCATGTCCCCTGTTGCTCAATCAATTCGCACATATCGCCAAACAACAATTGATTGACCATTTCAGCGGTCTCAGCCGGTTTTGACCTGAGGGCCACCAAAGAAAGGAAACATATACCGCCTGTCATGCCTAATACAGATTTGACGCAAATATATTGAATTATTTGGTGGCTCTTTTAAGAAGTAATCAACAGTTTTGTGTGAATTGTTGAAAACTTTCTAACTTCAAGACTGTTTTTCATTCATTGGCATTGATAATCAAAAAGATAAAATCAATAATTGGATTTTATTCCGACCGGTAATCCGGAAAGCAAAAATCATTTTTTGAATTTTACTGAATTGATAGTTACTTTGTATGGTATTTACTTCGCATAATTTATCCAACATATGAATAAATTCCTAAACTGGTTGCGCAATCATTATGATGTTGCAGGCAAAGGATTGCTATTCGCAGGTGTAATTGTTCTGCTGATTGCCATTTTCCCTCGTGAGGGTAAGTTTCGGTATGAATATCAACGTGGGAAAGCCTGGCAACACGATGACCTGATTGCACCGGTGGATTTTGGTATTTTAAAGACTGAGGAAGAGCTGAATCAGGAAAAGGCGCTGGCCTTAAAGGATTCCAGACCTTATTTTAGCAGGCTGAATGGTATAAAAACACAACAAAGTCACAATTTTGAGATAGCCTTTAACAATGCCTGGGATGCCCGGTTTGGGGTTTCGTCGGGCGAAAATGCAACGCGACAGGCTCATTTAAATGCGGGCCTGCAGATTCTGGATACTCTTTTTAGCCGGGGCATCATTGGTTTAACCAATGAGACTGAAAACAAACCACCTGATTTTGAGATCTTTGTGGTAGATGGAAATACGGCCTTCCGTATCCCTCTTTCGCAAATGTATACCATTGCCGGAGCGGGAAAGTATATTTCTGAAAAACTCAACACACTTCAGCTGGAGCAATCGACATTATTGAGTGATCTGCTGATGAATGCTTTAAGGCAAAACATTGTATTTGATGCCCAAAACACCCGTCGCGCCGAAGAAGCACTGATAAGTGACATACCCGTAATGCGCGGCATGGTGCAGGCTGGTGAAAAAGTAATTTCACGAGGTGAAATCGTCAATTCCGAAAGCTTCAGGGTGCTCGAATCGTTAAGGGCCGACTATGAAAGCCGGCTGGGAGAATCATTTAAATACAACTACGTACTCACAGGGCAGTCAATGTTGATAGCCATCACCATGATCGCATTTATTCTTTTCATGGTTTCCTTCAGACGCGATATTTTTGCTGAAAACAAGAAACTGATCATGCTGCTACTGGTAATACTGGTGATGGTATCCAGCGCAGCTTATACCATTCGCGTAAATCCGGCTCTGCTTCCATTGTTGCCATTCGTACTGGTCCCCATCGTAATCAGGGTATTTTTCGATACCCGCCTGGCGTTTTTTGTGCATGTAGTTACCCTGATACTTACCGGTTTCATGGTACCCAATGGTTTTGAGTTCCTTTTTCAACAACTTATAGCAGGTATTATTGCCATCATTAGTGTAGCAGAATTGCGCAAACGTTCACAATTCTTCCTCACCGCACTGTCTATTTTCATTACCTACGCAGTGGTTTACCTGGGTATGCTGCTCATTCAGGATGGCAGTCTGGTCAACATTCAACCTGAAAGATTCCTGCTCTATGGAGGCAGCGCCATGTTTACCTTGTTTTCCTATCCATTGATATTTTTATTTGAAAAACTTTTTGGCCAGGTAACAGATGTTACCCTTATGGAATTATCCGACACCAACAGTCCGCTATTGCGAAAACTGTCACTTCATGCTCCGGGTACATTCCAGCATTCCATGCAGGTAGCTAACATTGCCGAATCAGCTATATATGAAATTGGTGGCAATACCTTGCTTATCCGTGCAGGAGCTTTATATCATGATATTGGCAAAATGGATATGCCGATGTATTTTATTGAAAATCAAACTACCGGAATTAACCCCCATGATGAGTTGGGCTATGAAGAAAGTGCCCGCATCATTATTGGCCATGTTACAAAAGGGATAGAGATGGCAAAAAAATACAAACTGCCCGAAATACTCATCGACTTTATCCGGACGCATCACGGCACCAGGGTAGCCGAATACTTTTACAACAGGCAGCGCATTGAATTTCCTGAAAAAGAGGCTGATGACAAGGATTTCCGTTATCCGGGACCTCTCCCCTATTCAAAGGAAACCAGCGTACTGATGATGGCCGACTCAGTTGAAGCTGCTTCCCGAAGCCTGGAACATCATACCATAGAATCCATCGACACGCTGGTGGAATCTATCATTGACCGGCAAATTGAGAAACAGCAGTTTATTAATGCCGAACTTACCCTTAAGGACATTACCAAAATAAAAAAGATACTCAAAAAGAAACTGATGAGTATCTATCACGTACGAATAGCTTATCCGGAAGCTTAACCAGGGCGTGGAAATCAGGGCGGGGCTTAATAGCATAGCATAATCAGGGCGTAACCTTGCCTCCCGCTAATGATAAAAGGAGACTTTAAGTCGAGCCATTACTGCCAGCCTGGCAGGCCGGCTTTGGTCCACTCATTGACTGTGGTGAGAAAATCATTTATTATCCGCCGATTCTTTGGCCTGACTGATGGCAATGGGAATCGCCCTCCCTTCTTCCATCTTTTCTTCCTTTACCAATGCATTGGCTATCTCAATGGCTTTGTCTCTTACTTCCTTATCCAGATTTTTCATGGCATCAGGATAGTCCTTTTTTGTCCAGGGCATAATCTTGATTATTAAGGTTAATAATATATTTAAAACTATAATACCTGACACATATGGTATGCCAGATAAAAAATCCAATTATAAGACAATTATATTCAAAGTATTACAAATTCAACATGGTATAAATATGTAGATAGAACTCCTCAGAAAGTTTACTGTATTGCACATTGATTCCTGCCAGTATCATAAATGCACAAGGGTCTGCACATAGAGTTGTTGATCATTATGTGGAACCGGTTCTTTAAACCAGGATTCTCAATTAAATGATTTTTATAAATTTAATCACAGTGATTCTTTGTGCCTGTTTTAAATACACACTGCTAACAGTTCTTTTGGCCATTCCAATAAACTCAGTGTAATGTCCGGCGTCGGAAAAAACCTATTGCATGGAGGCTCAGATTCAATCCATCAACAGTGTTAGCTGGAAAATTACGCGATATTACCATGATAAATACGGGTCAGGTAATCGACTGATTCGGGGCCAAGGTTAAAAAGCAAATCAAGGGAACTTAGATTTGGTGCAAAAGCAAGTTTATGAGAAAAAGCCTGTATGTACGGCGGGTAATCTTGTCGGGGGAATTGTTGTGCAGAGTCTTGCTTTGGCATAATCAAATCACGCATATCAATTACAGGCGGTGGGTAGTGACGTATGAATTTCGTGGTAAACTGAAAAGACGGTTTAATGTCGAAACATTGATTCAACGTATTCAAAAATTGAAAGTTAAGCTCAAACAGGGTGTCAGGCGGCTTACGGAATATCTTCTCAAAAACATCCCGGTAATAGAGAAAAAAGGGTGATTTGTTGTATGCAGATTCAATTGCCCTCCAATGATTGTTAACCCATTTGGCAGGATCATCAAGCAATACTTCTTTAAAAGGCGTGTGGTTTCCACCCGGACGTTTCACAGGAATGGTCAACATAAAAGGACCTTCTGCAGTGAGTATGGCATAACGGTTTCTGCAGGTCTGCCTTGGGAAGGTTTCATGTACTTCGATGTTTAAACCGGCTGAATGAATCATCCATGACATATATTCCACATTGGGCAGGCAGGCAAAAGGCAAAACGACGGGAGAAAGTTCCATAAGTCAGCAAAAATATTCCTTTTTCATGGTAAACGATGCAGATATTGTCCGAATTTAATTGCCATTAAATCATTCAGACCAAATTTATTTAAACCACGCGTTATTGTTTGAGCCGTATCATAAACCATGAATTATTGCATTAAAAAAAAGGGAAATCTTCTGATGAATGCCTACTTTTGGAGGTCAGAGTCCGCCTTAATATTCTGGTTTACAGCCATTATTCAAAAGCTGATTTGGGAAATTCATCGCTCAGTAACAATCCTGGGCAAAAAAAACCTTGTTTTTCCACTTACATGGAATAACAAGGTTTTAAAAATCTTGAAGTGTTTTTTTATGCTGTCTTTTGAGGATTCAGTAAAACATCATCAATGGCCTGAATAAAAGAATTTTTAGGCAAGGCTCCCTGAGCCATTTGCGGTTGTCCATCCACAGGGCAAAACAAAATGCTTGGAATACTGCGTATACCAAAGGCACCGGCAAGTTCCTGTTCTGCTTCAGTATCTACCTTATAGATGTTTACTTTACCTTCGTATTCTTTTGAAAGTTCTTCGAGAATTGGGGCTACCATTTTACATGGGCCACACCAGTCGGCATAAAAATCAATGATGCAAGGTAACTTGCCTTCAAACTTCCATTCCTGGCTTTTATCAAAGTCGAAAACTTTTTCTTTAAAGCTTTCTAAGGTCAAATGTTCCATTTCAAACAAATTTATAGAGTGATTAAAAAAATATTATTTTGAGGTCTCAGTGCTGTTATTCAACAATATGGTTTGCACCATTTTATCAAATTCAGCTTTGGGTAAGGCACCCATCGTCATTTGTGGCTGACCTTCCACAGGACAGAACAAAATGCTGGGAATACTGCGTATGCCGAAAACCTGAGCCAACTCTTTCTCCTTATCAGTATCAACCTTATATATTACAATATCATCCTGGTATTCATCGGCAAGCTCAACCATAATCGGAGCTATTTTCTTACAAGGACCGCACCAGTCAGCATAAAAATCAATGATACAGGGTTTGTCGCCTTTGTAAACCCAGGTATTTGGATTTTCTTCATAATTGAAGACCTTTTCAATAAACATGGCTTTGTTCATTTGAATTACTTTCCCTTTTTCAGTGTCGGAAGAAGTATTTGCCGTAGGTGTTTTACCCTCAGACGTCTGATCATTGCCATTGGAAGAACTACAACCGATTATCATGATTCCTGCAGCGAGGATTACCGATAAAATTCGAATATTCATCAGATGTTATTTTAATTGATTTTTGAAAATGAATTGTTTTGCGGTGGCAAAGATATAAAGTCTGTTCGATAAATCGCATATTTATCACTATTTTTTTTATCTTTGCACACGAAAACCTCCTACATCAATTCCCGTGCCATAAATTTAATGCTGGTAATCAGCTTAATATAAAATAAAACAGAATACAAGTATTTCATAAAATGAATTTTTCAACTTTTTTTAAACGTCTTAACCATAAACAATTCAAAGCAAGGTTCTCTGACACGGATTCCTGTCTTCAATGGATTGCTGATATAAAGTGGGCCAGTGGATTTACCTGCCGTAAATGTGGAAATACAAATTATTGTTCCGGTAAATCGCCCTATTCCCGTCGATGTACGCGTTGTAAGGCAGATGAATCAGCTACGGCACAAACAGTATTTCACCATTGCCGCATTCCCCTGCCCGAGGCTTTTGAAATGGCCTGGATGGTTTGCCACAAACCGGAAGTTTCCACCTATGAGATTGCCAGGAAGCTGGATGCCAGACAAATGACGTGCTGGAAATTTAAAAAGCGTATTATGCAATGCCTGGAACAGGGACAAGGGCTCGAATTGTTTGTTCCTGAAAAAAAGTTATAGTTTCACCACTTTATATACATATCTTTTTTCGGCTGACTGCAACGTTACGATATATAAACCCGGTTCAAGTTTTGCAAGGTTTATCTGATTTCCTGCTCCGGAAGAACTTTTCAGAGAATGACTAATCAGACATTTGCCGGTTAAAGTATATAAGCTAAAATCAGCGCCCTGTTTAAATTTAACAGTTAACCAGTCTCCCGCTGGATTTGGTCCAACAAATGGACTTTCTATACTGCCTGGGTTGGCATCAATGGTTCCCTGAGGTTTCCAGCGTATTTTCCATCCAGAAGCCACAACATCATCATCAGTAGCAAATACCAGCATGGCCCTGCCACTGTGAATGTATAGCGGTCCGGGCACACTATCTCCTGAGAGAGAAGCAAGTAATTGCTGGGTTCCCAGGTCATATACATTCAATATGTCTTTTCCGGCTTCTGTATTGAACTCATCAAATTCCAATATAAGTGGCTCTGGTACAGATGGATTAATTTTATACTTGCAAAATGTGTTGCTCACGTAGTTTTTATTTCCACTGCCATCATCAAAAGTCCCGTTCAGGTTAGTATACACTGAGGTTCCTGAACAGTAAACAGGCAGAATAGCATCGTAAGATATCAGGAATCCGTTGGCTGTTTCAGATGCATCAGAAGTAAATCTGACGAGGGCATTCCTGCCATCCACAGTGACTAATTCAGGAAAATTGCTTCCATTATAGGAAAATATTTCGGGAGCAGTAGTATCGGCACCCTGATATATGACGATATCATCGGTAGGATGCATATCGAACACAGGGAAGCTCAAACGCAATTGCGTCACACTGTCATAGATTAAAGGATCCGGATTCAGCAGCCAAAAGCAATCAGCATTGGATTGATAGTTAACCATGTTGCTTCCATCGCTGAAGGTTCCTCTTAGCCCGGAGAGCGTATCCGGTTCCTGACAAAATTCCGGATAAACATATAAAGTGGTATCCGGATAAATATCCCGGATCAATTCCTGGGCAAAATTAAAGTTACTTCCACCAGGATTTAGAGCTGTCAGCAGAAAATAACCGTCGTTTTGTCCGCTCCAGCCCCAGTTAAAATGGTAAAATCCATCCGGATCATAACCATCACATACAAAAGCATGCCCATTTTCTGAACCCACTGCATCCCAACCAGCATAATATAAAGGTTTGCGTACATCAAGATTGGCTATTAGAATACTATCCCAGTCCAGTTGGGTTTCATCCCGAAAAACATATTGGGTTTCAGCGCCGTACTTAAAAAAGTTGCGCATGGAACTGGCAGCACTATGATTCCACATGCCCGAGCCGTTGGGGCCATAATCCATATCAAAAGAGACACCCAAATGAAAAAGCAATTCAGCTATCTCAGCATTTTTATATTGAAGTGCAGTTTCCATTTTATTCCACTCATAAGAAGCATTGCCAAAGTCAGCAGAGATGATGCCGAATTCCGGATGTGTATAGGCATAACTACCATTTCCACTTTCGGGCCAGCGGTGATAAAACATGAGTTGTCCCACCGCAGTGGCCACACAGCCCGCATAGCATCTTCCGCCAGGCCCATCAGGATGTGGCGGACATTGTGCATTATAAGGCTTACCCTGATCCCACTGCGTGCGCAACAGGGGCTCTATATATCGCCACTCCCCTGGTGTTCGTTGAGAATTGATTAAAAGTTCCCGTTGAGTTTCAATCCATGGCTCTATCGCATGGTTATTGGCATAATCAAGTTGCCGGCCATAGTATTTTAACCAGGTCATCAAGGCATCAGGCATCCGCTCAGCATTAAATGCACCTTTCAGACTATATCCGAGCACCGGAAGTGTGGCATCAGAGGCCGAAACCAGTACAAAACCTCCCTGCCGGAAGGTGACAGCAAAAGCCACCACCCTACCCTCAGCCTCTACTTCAACCAAATGATTTACTGTTGGATAAGATGCGGTTTCAGCATGAATCATCAACCGTTGCTGATAAAAGGCGGAAGCAAGGTGTGCAGCTTGTGTCCCTGTAAGTTGCTGAGCGCGCAAACCTGGAGCAATTATAAGCATCATAAAATACAATAAATAGCTTTTCATGGCAAATGGGTTAGATAAGATGTGTAAAGATAATGAAACATGAAATCCGGGATAATAAAAATAAGAAATAACCTCATATTTTGTGTAAAACGACCAGATTCTGGCTGGATGCAATAAATGACTTACTCAAACTGCCTGTTTAAGGTATACATCCACCCATCTACTCCTGTCCTGATTAATTACACTGTCCTGATTAATTACATCTGCAATGCTCACATTAATGACACTTGTTAATTTATTAACAGCAGTGTTAAACAATTAACATTTATATAACTCTGATTATCAACATGTTGCATACTATGGCACGTATATTGATTAAGGGGTGTCAACAAACAAACTAAAAATTACTAAATCATGGCACGATTCACACTTCCCCGCGATCTTTATTTTGGAAAAGATTCTCTTGCTGAACTAAAAAATATAAAAGGCAAAAAAGCCATCATCGTAATTGGTGGCCAATCCATGAAACGATTTGGCTTTCTGGCCAAAGTTGAAGGTTATCTTCATGAAGCCGGTATTGAAACCCTGGTATTTGAAGGTGTTGAGCCCGATCCATCCGTAGAAACCGTGATGCGCGGTGCCGAAGCCATGCATCAGTTTCAGCCCGACTGGATTGTTTCTATCGGTGGCGGCTCACCCATTGATGCTGCAAAGGCCATGTGGGTATTTTACGAGCATCCCGAAGCAAGCTTCGAGGAGATTGCCAAACCATTCAACATTCCTACCCTTCGCAACAAGGCACGTTTTATTGCTATTCCTTCAACCAGCGGAACTGCTACCGAAGTTACTGCATTTTCGGTAATTTGCGATTATAAAACACAAATAAAATACCCTTTGGCTGATTTTGAGATTACTCCTGACATCGCCATCGTGGATCCGGAACTGGCTTATACCATGCCTGCCGAACTCACCGCTTACACAGGAATGGATGCTCTGGCTCATGCCACCGAAGCCTATGTGGCTGTTAACCGCTCTGAATTTTCTGATCCTTTGGCCATCAAAGCCATTCAGATGATTAAGGAACACCTGCTGAATTCATATCATGGCGACAAAGAAGCCCGCGATAAGATGCACATCGCACAATGTTTAGCCGGAATGGCTTTTTCCAATGCATTACTGGGCATCGTTCATAGCATGGCTCACAAATCGGGCGCAGTGTTCCATATTCCTCATGGATGTTTGAATGCCATTTACATGCCTTTCGTAATTGATTACAACCGGAAAGTATGCGGAGATCGCTATGCAGAAATTGCACAAAGCCTTGGCCTTAAAGGCAACACCACAGATGAACTGGTAGATGCTTACCGCGATTTCTGTGCAGAAATGAGTGAAAATCTCAATATACCAATGACCCTGAAAGATTATGGGATTACAGAAGACCTGTTCACCCAAAACGTTGACCGTATGTCGGAAAACGCTGTACTGGATGCCTGTACGGGATGTAATCCCCGTGAAACAGGTGCTGACGACTTTAAAAAGCTTTATTCATCGGCCTATTATGGCAATCCGGTTAATTTTTAACTGATCTCAATGATGTGTGTGTTTGATAATCCGGTGGCGGGCCGCAAGGCCCCCGCCGGTTATCTAAAAACAAATTCTAAAAAAATACTGCCATGTTTACAATCATCCAACGAAAAAAACTCACTTCAACCGTAACTACTCTTGAAGTTTTTACTCCCCGCATCGCCGCAGCCATTCTTCCGGGACAATATGTAAGTGTTAAGGCAACCTCAAAATGCCCGCTACTTATGCTTCCTGTTTGCGGATGGAGTGTGGCTAAAGGAAGCATTACCCTGCTGGTAGAAGTAACGGATACGCATACCCGGCAACTGGCAAACATTGGCGAAATATCCATTTTACATGAACTAAACGGCCCCCTTGGACAACCATCGGAGCTTACCTTATGTCACGACAGGGAACTGATTAACTCCAGACTTTTATTCGTTGCTGACGGTATTGGAGCAGCCATAGCGCTTTCGCAGATGAAATGGCTGGCAGACATTGGTTGCAGGGCCGACATACTCGTTTCAGCTACTATGAAAGATGAAATGCTTTTTTCCAGTGAACTCGAAAGGGTTTGCGACAATATATATTATGCCACACAGGATGGCAGTTTGGGATTCCATGGACCTGAGGCACAATTACTCGAAATGCTGCTCAATAAGGAAGAAAAACCTTATGATCTGATTATTGCTGCCGGACCGCTACCTATGATGAAAGCGGTTACAATTACCGCCAATGGCTATGGAATTCCCGTAACTGCCAACTTAACCCCGCAACTATTAGAAAATGATTTACAGCATGGCCCTTTTAAAATAAGTGCTGATGGCAAAATGAAAAATGTGGCTACCGAAGGTCCGGAATTTCCTGCTCTTTCACTCGATTTTGAACAGGCCCTCAGTGCATTGCGCATGAATTTACATGTATCAGCACAGCAAGCGGTATCATCTGACAATGAAGATTCAAAAATTTTAAATCTGACCAATGAATCAGATAAAGCATTTGCCATGAAGCAGGCATGATTGCTTTAGTGTGAACTTTACAAATTGAAACTAAATCTTAAAATCCCAATAAAATGAGCCCTGATAATTTAACCGTCTCTCTCGAGGAGTTTAAGCGGATGGAAAGGTACATTTCTTTATTAAAACTCTTAAAACTCAGGGGGCGCACCGATATTTCGCTCAACACCATAACCGAAGAACTTGGTCTGTCACGCGAATTGGTGGAAGCAGATTTGCAGGAATTTGGACTAAGTCTGGCCGGGCAATATGTTTATAACATCAGCAAATTAGCTTCACAACTTGAGGAAATGCTGGGTTACCGCAATGACACCGAAGCATTTTTGGTTGGAGCGGGAAAACTTGGCACTTCATTGTTGCTTAAAGAAAACCTGGGGCAAACTGATTTGAAGATAGTGGCCGCTTTCGATAACGACCATACCAAAATTGGCAATACGATTGGGTCGGTGCGGGTTATGTCACCTGACAAAATTATTTCGCTGGCTGAACGCATGCACATTTGTGTAGGCTTAATTGCAACACCTCCGGGAGAAGCCCAGCACATAGCCAATATTTTCTGCGGAGCCGGAATAAAAGCCATCTGGAATTTCACCTCAGATGAAATAGAGGTGGCGCCGGGCATTATCGTTGAAAATACCCGTATCGGCCAGGACCTGAAACAAGGATACCTTCACCTGATTGAACAATTGAATAAACGGTAATGATCGATTAGTCTTAGTACCATTTTAAAAAACTCAACAAGATGAACCAAAAAAACCAGATTATCATTTGTATGGGCAGTTCATGTTTTTCCAGGGGAAACAGAGTGAACCTGGAATTAATAAAGGCCTGGCTCAGTGAGCGCAAAATTGAAGCCGAGGTTGGTTTTAAGGGTCAGCTTTGTACCGGTTTGTGCAATAAAGGACCAGTATTGATCATCAATGAACACGTTTATCAGGAAGTACATCCGGCCAATGTCATAAACATTTTAAAAACTGCCTTTTCGGGCGCTCAGGTGTAATCTGCGTAGTGCATTTGCATCTGGTAAAATTTTACTTCTGCTTCACCGAACTATTAATCACTAAAAACAACTACATCCATGGACAGCATGCAACCGGTTTACACTGAAGTGAACAATTGCCAGGATTGCTACAAATGCATCCGCGAATGTCCGGTGAAAGCAATTAAAATTGAGGCAAACCGGGCTTCCATCATTCGGGAGCTGTGTATTTTTTGTGGACGCTGCACCCTTATCTGTCCTTCGGGAGCCAAGAAGGTGCGCGACGATTTATCGAAAGTTAAACGACTGCTGCGCAGAAACACCCCGGTGTATGTTTCTCTTGCGCCATCATTTATTTCTGAATTTCCCGATTATTCAGCTCCTGCCATGGTTACTGCCTTAAAAAAACTTGGATTTGCAGGCATTTCAGAAACTGCCCTTGGCGCAGAGGTAGTAACGACAAATACAGCCCAGTTTTTAAATGAAGCCGGGCCAGGCATATACATCAGTACCGCCTGTCCATCGGCAGTAGACTATATCCGCAAGTACCAACCCGAACTGACTAAATGTCTGGTAGGTATTCAATCGCCGCTGATGGCCCACGCTTCTATGCTCAGACAATGGTATGGACAGGATATACGGGTTGTTTTTATTGGCCCCTGTGTGGCCAAGAAAACCGAATCTGATGATTTTCCATCGTTAATCGATGCTTCCCTTACTTTCAATGATCTCAGGCGTTGGTTTGAGGAAGAAAGCTTTATACCCGAATTAATGTGCCCGGCTGAAAATGATACTTTCATTCCTGCCCAAGCTTCCGATGGTGCACTCTATCCTATTGACGGTGGAATGGTTGGCACAATTAAAAATGCTACCAATACTTCATCAGTCAATTTTATGCATATCAGTGGTATTGCCAACATCAAAAATGCCCTGAACGGTCTGGATGAAGTTGCCAACAGTGCTAAAATATTTATTGAGTTGCTGGTATGTGAAGGAGGCTGTATTAACGGGCCCGGCACATCATCAAAGTCGGGAACTATAGTAAAAAACCTAAAAGTTGATCAATACCGAAATGCTCCTCAACTGGCTGCTCCATCAATGGACTGGTCGAACAATCTGCCCGACATCCATACCCGGTATTGTTTTATCAAGCAGGACCGTCCGGTTAAATACTGGTCAGAAGAAGACATTGCCGAAGCCCTGAAAACTGCCGGAAAAACCTGCAAAGAAGATGAACTGAACTGCGGAGGTTGTGGATACAACAGTTGTCGTGATTTTGCCATCGCCATGCTCAACGGTATGGCCGAAAGGCAAATGTGTGTTTCTTATATGCGACGTGTGGCTGCCGACAAAGCCAGCGTGCTGCTGCAACGCATGCCTTATGGTGTGGTGCTTGTGGATGACCGCATGCAGATTATTGAGAGTAACCGCCTTTTTGCCGAACTGATTGGCAATGATGCATCGCTGCTCTGGGATGCCAAGCCGGGATTGCAGGGTGCTGATATGAATAAAATGGTGGCCTTTCATAAAGTCTTTTCCAATGTATTATCTTCTGGCAACGACCTTATTGACAGGAACATAGAGGAAAATGGGCGGTTATTTAACCTTTCGGTATTTACCATTCAGCGTCACCGCATTATTTGTGGCATCATCCAGGATTTACATCATCCCGGTTTGATGCAGGAAGATGTGATGCGCAGAATAAAACAAGTGGTGCATGAAAACATGTCGACCGTACAAAAGGTGGCTTTTCTGCTTGGTGAAAATGCTGCACGTACCGAAGCCATGCTCAATACAGTAATCAATAACCCCGTAATCGCCCTGATGGATGAAGAAGGATGAATTCTATATTGAAATAGGTGCCATTCAGCAGAGCAAGGATCACGAAATGGTCTGTGGAGATGTGTTTCTTTCCAGAAAGATTAAGGAAGAGAACCGCATCATCACTGTGCTTAGCGATGGGCTGGGCAGTGGCGTAAAAGCCAATGTGCTGGCCACTTTAACGGCAACCATGGGCCTGAATTTCACCATAGAGCATTTCCCTCCCGAGCAAACGGCCAAAACCATACTCGAAACCCTTCCGGTGGATCAGGCACGTAAAATCAGCTATGCTACTTTTACCATTGTGGACATTGACGCCGATGGGGAAACCCATATTGTAAATTTCGACAATCCCGAACCCATCATCCTCAGAGAGGGTAAGATGATTAAAACAGACATCAGCCGGAAATCACTTGCTTCCAAGGAAGACATTGCCAGGGAACTTACTTACAGTTCTTTCCCGGCAAGGCTGGGCGACAGGGTAATATTGATTTCTGACGGTGTGAGTCAGTCAGGCATTGGCACGGTACCTTTCCCTTTCGGATGGGATGTACCTGAAGTGGGGAAATGGGTTGGCAGTGTTCTGGAAGATGATGAATTCATTTCGGCACCCGAACTGGCAGGTAAAATTGTGCAGCGTGCGCAGGCCAACGACATCTATACTGCCAAAGACGACATTTCGTGTATTGTAATTTATTTCAGGCATCCCCGAAAGTTGCTGCTTTGCTCCGGCCCTCCGTATCATCCTGAAGATGACCACCGACTGGCCATGACCATTGAATCTTTTGGCGGACAAAAGGTACTCTCGGGTGGCACCACGGCTGAAATAGTTTCCCGTGAACTCGGCAGGCCTATATCGGTAAGTCTGGAATCTTTCTCCAAGGACATTCCGCCCATTTCAACCATGCCAGGCATCGACCTGGTTACCGAGGGTGTTCTTACCCTGGGAAGGGTTTCGGCCATGCTCGAAGCCGGAATCCAGCTCCCTGTAAAGGGAAAAGATGCCGCATCAGCCCTGCTCAACCTGCTGTTGAACAACGACCAGATTTTTTTACTGGCCGGTACCCGCATCAATGAAGCCCATCAGGATCCAACATTGCCTGTAGAGCTGGAAATCAGGCGGAATGTGGTAAAAAAAATAAAACGATTGCTCGAAGACAAATATTTAAAAGAGGTTGCCCTCGATTTTATCTAAAAACTAAAAAAACTGAACGATGAACAAGATGGTAGAAGTGAGCATTTGTTATGGCACCCTTTGTTTTGTAATGGGTGGCGCAGCCTTTGAAATGATGGGCGACAAGCTACCCGACGACCTGAAAGATAAGGTTGCCATTAAAGGGATGAACTGCCCGGGATATTGTAACACCCAGGAACAGGGCCGACCACCATTTGTAATGGTTAATCAAAAATTGATCGCCGGGGCCAACCTCAATAAGGTTATTGAATTTATCAGGAAGGAGGTTGATCATGGCACAAACCAATAATGCCACGCTGATCCGCCGCGAAATCATCACCCGCCTGTGTAGGCTGTATCTGGAGAACCGGCTTGAAGATATAGATCGTATTGCACTGGAAATGGCTCCCCGAAATGGAACCCAGGCCGGAGGAAACCGTTGTTGCATACATAAATCCCGCGCAATCATTAAATACCGCGTTATGGCGTTATTGGGGTTTAATGTTTCGGATGAAACCGACGAACTGGAAAGCTTGTATAGCTATGCACTTCGGGCATTAAGTCATACTGAACCAGAAAAAGGAGTGCTTACCGTAGTTGACGAAGCCTGCACATCGTGCGTGAAGAGTAATTATGTAGTATCCAACCTTTGCAGGGGCTGTCTGGCCAGTCATTGCATGGTGATCTGTCCAAAAAATGCCATTACCATGGAGCATGGTCAGGCAAAAATAGACCCCTTGAAATGTGTGGGCTGTGGGCTGTGTAAGGATGCCTGTCCCTATCATGCCATAATATATGTGCCCATTCCCTGCGAGGAATCCTGTCCGGTAAAAGCCATATACCGCAATGCCGAAGGTGTGGAAGAAATTGACTACGATAAATGTATACATTGTGGGCGATGCATGGTGGCCTGTCCTTTTGGGGCTGTAATGTACAGATCGCAGATTATTAACGTATTACATGACATTTCAAAACCCGGACGACAGGTGATTGCCATGCTTGCTCCCGCCATTTGCGGTCAGTTTAAGGCTTCCTATGCACAGGTGGCTACCGCAGTTAAAAACCTGGGATTTACCGATGTATTTGAAGTGGCAGAAGGGGCGGTGTTAACCGCAAAAGAAGAAGCAAGAGAACTGGAAGAAATACTAGAACAGGGTCAGCAATTTTTGACTACCTCCTGCTGTCCGGCTTATGTTGAATTAACGGAAAAGCAATTGCCGGCACTTAAGCCATATGTTTCACATACTCCCTCGCCCATGCGATATTCAGCCGAAATGGTAACACAAAAATATCCTGAAGCTACCATAGTGTTCATTGGCCCTTGTGTGGCCAAACAGGCTGAGGCACGAAGATATCCTGGCATAGATTATGTTATGACTTTTGAAGAGTTGGGAGCCATGATGATTGCCATGAAAGTTGACTTACAAACTTTTGAGGCAATTACTGAAGAGGAGGCGCTTCCCGAAAGGCGGTTTGCCATGAGTAATGGCGTTTTGGACTCAGTAGCTGCCTATTACAAAGGTCCTTCCTTAAGCCCGTTGGTAATTAGCGGGCTACACAAGAAAAATATTGCATCATTACGTCGGATTGCTACGGGCAAGCATGAATGGAATATGATTGAGGTAATGGCTTGTGAGGGTGGTTGTCTGGCCGGCCCTGCCGGCATCAGTTCACCTGAAGTGGCCCGAAAACTCTTCAACACCCAGGCGGGGGTAGTAACAGAGCAACCTGCAATGTAAAAGACATTGAATGAATGGAAAAATTTGATTTAAACCAATAAAAACAAACAAATAGAAATGACTGTTGCTGAAAAATTGGCCTTATTGAAGGCAAAAAGAGCACAAGTGCTTGAAATGGGCGGCAAAGACCGGGTAGACAAACAACACGATAAAGGTAAGTTGACGGCCCGCGAGCGGATCGACCTGCTTTTCGATGAAGGCACTTTCCGCGAACTGGATACTTTTGTATCCCATCGCTCCACCAATTTTGGGATGGAGAAAATAGATATAGCTGCCGACGGTGTGATTACCGGTCATGGTTTGATAAATGGTCGTCCGGTATTTGCTTTTTCCCAGGATTTTACCTCCATTGGTGGTTCACTGGGTGAAATGCATGCTGCTAAAATTTGTAAAATAATGGACCTGGCGCTCAAATCGGGTGCCCCGGTGGTTGGATTAAACGATTCGGGTGGCGCCCGGGTGGAAGAAGGTGTGGATGCCCTGAAAGGCTATGGAGACGTATTTTTCAGGAATGCACGCGCTTCGGGCGTAATTCCCCAGATTTCGGCCATTATGGGACCCTGCGCGGGCGGAGCCGTTTATTCGCCTGCGCTCACCGACTTTGTGTTCATGGTAAAGAAAACCAGCCATATGTTCATCACCAGTCCTTACGTGATAAAAACTGTAACCGGTGAAGAAACGAGTTTCGAGGAATTGGGTGGAGCCATGGTACACAATACCAAAAGCGGAAATGCACACTTTGCCTGCGAAAACGATGAAGAAACCATCGAAAGCATTCGGGAATTGTTAGAATACCTACCTGATAACAATATGGAAATAACCCCCAAAGTTGAGATGGATGACGATCCCGGGCGCTTATGTCCTATGCTGGATACCATCGTTCCCGATGACCCCAGATCACCTTATGACATGAAAGAGGTGGTTAAAGAGGTAGTTGACAATGGGGAATTTTTTGAAGTTCACGAACATTTTGCTGAGAACTGCATTGTAGGTTTCGCCCGTTTGAATAACCGTTCTGTCGGTATCATCGGCAATCAACCCATGGTTTCCGCAGGCTGTCTCGATATAGATGCTTCTGATAAAATCAGCCGTTTTATCCGCACCTGTGATGCTTTTAATATTCCCATCATCACTTTTGTTGATGTACCCGGTTATTTACCCGGAGTGAACCAGGAATGGGGTGGCATTATCCGTCATGGTGCCAAACTGCTTTGGAGCTATTCCGAAGCAACCATACCTAAATTTACTGTGGTGGTGCGCAAGAATTATGGTGGCTCATATGTAGCCATGAGTTCACAGCATCTGGGTGCCGATATGGTGTTTGCCTGGCCTACTGCCGAAATTGCAGTAATGGGCGCTAAAGGCGCAGTAGAGGTGCTTTCGGGCTACCGTAAAGAGATAAAAGAGGCCGAAGACAAAGAAGCCAAAACCAAAGAAAAGATCGCACAATACGAAGAAACATTCAGCGTACCTTATATGGCTGCACAACGCGGCTATGTGGATGATGTTATCCTGCCGAGTGAAACGCGTGTGCGACTGATTGATGCCCTGGAAGTGCTCGCTTCAAAAAGCGAAACACTTCCTCCTAAAAAACATGGTAACATCCCTCAATAAAAAATTTGTGCTATGACTCCACATGAAAAGAAAATGAAAGCTGCTGCCATTGCAGTAAGTTATTTCGTACAGGAAAACCAGAATGAAAAGACCTCTGAAAAAGCTCCTGCATGGGGCAGAATGGGAGCGAAAATGGCTATGTCAAAACGTGAATTTATTCAACGTAAAGGCAAAGGTCTTTGGATTCCAAAATAAATAATAACCAAAACAAAAGAAACACAATAATGAGAACATTCGATAAACATGGGGTACTTGAAATGACCCCAGTCAACTACGATGTCAATCGGCCGGCAGCCTCCAATCCGGTAAAAATCCAGGATTTGAGTTTGCGCGACGGTCATCAATCTTTGTTTGCTACCCGTGGCCGTACCGAAGATATGATTCCGGTAGCCAAACTGCTGGATGAGGTGGGTTTTCATGCCATAGAAACCTGGGGCGGAGCCACCTTCGATACCATGCACCGTTACCTGAATGAGGACCCATGGGAAAGGCTACGCATGCTGAAAAAACATATGCCTAAAACGCCTTTTTTCATGTTGTTGCGCGGCCAAAACGTTGTGGGCTACCGAAATTATGCTGATGACGTAGTAGAAAATTTTGTGCAGCGTGCCTGCGATAATGGCATGGATATTTTCCGATGCTTTGATGCGCTAAATGATTACCGCAACTTTGAAACTGCGGCCAAAATCGTAAAGCAAAATAAAAAGCACTTCCAGGGAACCATTTGCTACACCCTTACCGAACCACGTATGGGCGGCGAGACCTACAACATTGATTATTACCTGAACAAAGCCAAAGAGTTAATCGATTTCGGTGTAGATTCTATTTGTATTAAGGATATGGCCGGCCTGATTGCGCCCTATGACATCTACAACCTGATAGTGGAACTTAAGAAAATTACGGATATTCCCATCAATCTGCATACCCACTTTACTTCGGGAATGGGTGATCTGGCCATTTTTAAGGCCATTGAAGCCGGTGTAGACATTGTAGATACCTGTATGGCCCCATACGCTTACCGTACTTCACACCCTGCGGTGGAGCCGCTCGTAATTTCATTGCTCGGCACCAATCGCGATACCGGATTTGATATCAATAAACTCTCCGAAATCAATGCCATTATGGAGACCATCATACCCAAGTATAAGCATCTGGCCAATAATCCCAAATATTCTATTATTGATACGGATGTTATTTTGCACCAGACACCCGGTGGCATGCTCAGCAACCTGGTGAACCAGCTTAAAGGCATGGGCGCATTGGATAAACTAGACGAAGTTTTCCGCATGTTACCCAAGGTAAGGAAAGATCTCGGACAGGTTCCTTTGGTTACCCCTACCAGCCAGATTGTGGGTGTACAAACCGTAAATAATGTTTTATTTGACACCTATGAAGGCGAATATGCCAACATTACAGAACAGGTGAAAGACCTTTGTTATGGTCTATACGGCAAAACTCCCCTGCCCATCAATGAAGAACTTCGTGCCAAAGCCCTGAAAAACTATCCTCGCGGTGAGCAGCACATCACCGTAAGACCGGGAAGCGTTTTGGAACCCGAAATGCCCCAGGTTCGCCAAGAGGTGAAAGGCCTGGCCAAAGACCTGGATGATGAACTGATTTACGCCCTTTATCCCGTTACCGGGAAACGCTTCCTGAAATGGAAATACGGACTGGAAGAAGTACCTGCCGATGTTAAACCCAAAACAATGGAAGATGTTAAGAGAGAAGATGAACTGGTTGCAAAGGCACTATCAGGCGAACTCACCGCTAAAAGGGATGGTGAGGAAACCGGTAGGCGTGAGATGGAGGTATTCGTTGACGGTGAGAAATTTAATGTTTCTATACCTGATATTAAAATTGCCGGCAATGGTGGTGCCCGCTCCAGGAAGATAAGAAAAGAGCCTGCCACCAAAAAGAAAGAAGTTTCTTCAGGTGCTTTGCTGGCTCCCATCCCCGGTATGTTGGTTGAATACCGCAAAAAGAATGGCGATGTAGTTAAAGCCGGAGAAACAGTGGTGGTAATTGAAGCCATGAAGATGATGAACAACTTTAAAGCACCGGTTGATGGCGTAATCAGCGAAATCAACTTTAAGTCAGGTGATGCCGTTGCCAAAAACGATGTATTGTTTGTGGTTGAACCTCAAGCGTAGTTCATTTGGGTATCCCGCAGATCACATTATATTTTTGGTCTGACACAAAAGAGAGGCTGGGTAATTCCGGCCTCTTTTTGATTTTTACCTTCCAGTCTCAGGCGAAATCTGTTGATCTGTGATCGGTGTTCGGTAATCTGTGATTAGTGACCTGTAATCTGTGGTTAAGTATTCAACCCTCAATCCGCAATCTGAAGCGGAGCTCACCGAGGGTAAATCTGCAATCCGCAACCCTCAGTCCGCAATCTGCAATCTGAAATTGGTGATCAGTGATCTGTAATCTGTAATCTGTGGGTAGGAATTCAATCCGGTGATCTGTAAGCTGCAATCTGTTGATTTGTTGATTCGTTGAGCCGTTGAGATGTTGAAAAATCAATTCGTGGTTGAAATATGTGATCTGTAATCTGTGATCTGTGATCTGTAAGCTGCAATCTGCTATCAATACTTTGCGTTTCTCTGCGTCATTGCGTCTCTGCGTGATTCTGTGAAATC
>JACDJA010000314.1_pt1 | contig 59600 bp, 54 predicted proteins | sample 7449241 | NCBI WGS metagenome assembly JACDJA01 (sample SAMN14253289, study PRJNA609438) | sludge metagenome | isolation source: initial anaerobic sludge | collected 2018-12-20 | reverse complement strand
TCCAGAATTTCTTGTAATTTTGTCCATATTATCCGCTTTAAGTGGAATCTTTAAAGGGAGCATCTGGTCCAAAACAAAGAGCTCCCTTTTTTATGAAGTTAAGGTAAAAATTAATTCCGTTTACCGGACGCCAGTGATTCGACATTCGTTATTCGTTATTCGATATTCGGTATTCGGCGTTCAGTTGTGGGATGTCTGTTTGAGAGGTTAAACCACAGAGACACAGAGGGCACGGAGGAATTTCAGTTCCCGATGTAAAATCGGGACAGGTTGTCTGTTATCATTTCCCGAGGTAAACTCGGGACAAGTTCCCGATGTAAAATCGGGACAAGTTCCCGAGGTAAACTCGGGACAAGTTCCCGATGTAAAATCGGGACAAGTTGTCTGTTATCATGTTCCCGGTTGCAGGTTTTTTAATTAATAGCAATATTCAACAGAAATAACCATAGCCAATAATAATAATAATAATAAATAATAAACAGTCGCTAATCAAAAAAGTCCCGGTTCCTGGTTCAAAGAAGTCCTGCCTCCCTTCCGAGACACGCAGGCAGGGTTCAAACTGTCCACAAGAAAATCAACAATCAAAAATCGACAATCCACAATCGTTAATCTAAACACGCCCCGCTGGTGCGCGATTGCATCGCGTTTCCTTTCTTGTTCCTTGCCGTTGCGGCCAATCTCCACACTTTGCCGCCCCCCAATATCACCCCTACGGGGTGAAGATTGCATAGCGAACTGTTTTTCTATAAACATGTAACCCCTCCGGGGTTAATCGTCCTGAAATGATATTTTGCATCTAATTTCTACAGAATGTCCAGGATAGCCGATGAAAATTGGAACCCGATGTGAAATCGGGACAGGCTGTGGTTCTAATAGTCCACAAGAAAAAATCAACAATCAAAAATCGCCAACCCAGAATCGTTAATCCAAAAAGTCCTGTCTCCAGAAGGGCGCTCCGCCCGGTTCCCGATGTGAAATCGGGACAGGCTTTGATTCTTGGTTCATAACACGAATCCTTAACCCCCAATCGTTAATCCAAAAAGTCGTGGTTCAAAAATGTCCAGAAAGAAATCATCAATCAAAAATCGTTAATCAGCAATCGTGTAGATCACATCCCCCCTGCCCCCCTTCGAAGGGGGGAAATCTCGAACTAACTGTAATGTGGCATATTCGTTTGGGGGGATGTAACCCCTTTGAAATTAGTTGGATTCCATTTTAAAAACGCCCCGTTCCGTCAAATAATTGTGTCAAAAATACCATCCTGCCTTCTGAGGCCACGCAGGCAGGGTTCAAACCGTCCACAAGAAAATCATCAATCAAAAATCGCCAATCCACAATCGTTAATCCAAAAAGTCCTGGTTCCAGAAGGGCACTCCGCGCGGTTCCCGATGTGAAATCGGAACAGGCTTTGTTTCTTGGTTCTAAAAAACGAATCGTTGATCAGCAATCGTCAATCAGCAATCGTTAATCAAAAAAGTCCTGGTTCCTGGTTCAAGAAAGTCCTGCCTCCCTTCCGAGGCAGTCTCTATTCTCTGTTCTCTATTCTTTCGGATATTCGTTATTCGATATTCGATATTCGATATTCGATATTCGATATTCGTTAATCGACCATCGTCCATCCCCAATCGTTAATCAAAAAAATCGTGCTTGCCGAGGCTCTGATTAATATTCCGAGTTGCGAGGGCTTACGTTCACAAACAACGGGCAATACGAGTTTGTCTGGACCGATATCCTCCTTGTGGCAACCGTGGTGTATTTGCTATGGCTCTATTTTGGTACCGAATATGAGCTTACGGAAACCGAACTAAAATACAAAAGTGGTCTATTGCGAGGAAAAATTGCCATTGCACAAATCCATACCCTTACAATGAACAAAACCCTGTGGACCGGTAAAAGGCCATCCACGGCAAGAAAAGGGATAATTGTTCAATACGGAAAAAACGATAAAATTTATATCACTCCCCAAAGAAGCGATTTATTTGTGGAAAAGATATTGAAATACAATGACGAGATTTCAATCATCCAAGACCCAAGCACAGCTTACCAAGAAGCAAAGGGTGAACAAGAAACACAAAAATAGCGAGGGATAATCATCGGGCAAATTCTACTCCTTGCCCATTCGTTGCAGTTCCTCCTCCACTATTTGGATGAACGCCATTCGTTTGGCAGATAACTCTTTGGAGCCTGCCTGTGGCCATGCCGCAAATTGGGCGATAACTACTTGGGTGTGGGGATTTATATAAATCATCTGTCCAAAAATTCCAAAGGCGGCAAAACTGCCATTGGGAAAACGCCACCAAAGATATCCGTAACCCCCGCCATCATCCCCGGTGGGAAACAACAAAGAGGTGGCATTGTGGGCCCATTGATCTGCAAACAGGTGGGAAGGTCCCCCTGTTCCCTCCTTCAACATAACGGTTCCTAGACGGGCATAGTCCCCAAGGGTGGCAGATAGGCCACTTCCGCCCAGATTGAGCAAACTGCATTCGTCTGCGAGCCAATAAGCAGTATCTTCCATGCCCCACGGTTTCCAGATTTTTTCGGAAAGGTATTCCGCCAGACTTTTTCCCGTGGCTTTTTGTATCAAAATCCCCAACAGATCTGTTTCTCCGGTGCTGTAATTCCACTTTGTCCCCGGCTGGTAAATTGATTTTAACGGTTTCATATAGCTGAGAATGTGAGGCTCCACTCCTTCACATGGACGTTGGTACATTTGGGCCACATCGGAACGGGCATCGGCATAATCCTCATTCCAATCTATACCGGACGTCATGGTGAGCAGCTCCCTTACGGTAACCTTCCCATAATCCCTGCCCTTCAACTCTGGAATGTATTTGGACAATGGATCTTCCAGGCTTTCCACATCGCCTTCCTTCAAGGCTACACCCAACAACATGGACGTTACCGACTTCGCCACGGAAAAGGAAGTCCACACAGAATGTTGATTTACCCCTTCCCCATAGGCCTCCAATCTTATTTTGTTATCCTTTAAAACGATGACCCCTCCTACTTGATTCTCCCTTATATATTGCGAAAGAAAATCAGGAGGGAGATTTTTCGACAGGGATTCTCCAGAGGGCAACCGATAAATTTTGTCTCCAGCGGGCACTTCAATACTGGGGAAAATATCCTGCATGTGGGGAAAACGCCTTTTCTTTTCCTCCTGCGACCAAAAGAGTAGGCTTTCCATCTTCTGCCCCATCGTCTCTCCGGGAATGAGCGACCGTTCTCTTACAACCTCAACACTGTCGAGACCCTTTTCCGCAATTGAAGGATGTTGGGCGCTAACCAAGTGTGAGTTGCCAATATAGCAGAGGAAGAATACTGTGGAAACAAATAGTTGAAGGGATTGAAGGGGTTTTTGAAAGGATAAAAACATGGGCCGATTGTTTAGGTGAATGATAAAAAAAGGAAGAATTTCTTATGGACGGAATAAATTTTCAAAATAAAAAGATGCGATATGAAATATTAAAAATATTTCAGCAAAAGTATGAAATTAGCCGTGTGCAATCATATATGGAAACCTTCAAGACGAAAATGTCCCTTCGGAAATAACCCGCTATGAGAATCCTTTAGGCTAAGAAAATTATTCTCAGGTTTTTAAGAATTTCGGATTCACATACAATCTTCCCTGCTTCAGTTTTTGTAAATAAACCTGCATATCGGAATAGATTTCGGGAGCCAGGATGTATAGACCGGCAATATTGGGGAACGACATTGCCAAGATCATCATATCGGCAAAACTGAGCACAGCTCCCAGACTAACCGAGGCACCCAAGACTACAAAACACAGATAAAGTATCTTGTAGACCATTTCGCCTTTTTTGCTTCTGCCAAACAGATAGGTCCAGGAGCGCATGCCGTAATATGACCAGGAAACCATAGTGGAAAAGGCAAACAAGAAAACGGCAAGGGCCAGAACAACGGGGAACCAGGAAATAACGCTACCAAAGGCACGAGAGGTGAGTTCTACACCGCCCATGCCCCCTCCCACTTTGTCCATACCGCTAAAAATAAGTACCAAGGCTGTCATGGTACAGACAACCATAGTATCGATAAAAGGTTCTATTAGGGAAGTAAAACCATCGGCAATGGGATGGTTGGTCTTGGAGGCGCTGTGGGCGATGGCCGCCGAACCCACGCCGGCCTCACTGGAAAATGCCGCCCGTTGCAGGCCAACGATCAACACCCCGATAAAACCTCCTTTTAGGGCCTCGGCAGAAAAGGCACCATGAAATATGGATAAAAACGCGTCTCCTACATGGGTGAAATTGGCAAAAATAACCACCAAACAGCCCAAAATATATAAAATGGCCATAAAGGGAACTACTTTTTCCGTGACCCGGGCAATGCTTTTAATCCCGCCAATGATCACTATTCCCACCAAAATGGCAAATCCAATTCCGAACCAAAACCCTTGCTCCTGCAAAACCGGAATCTGTTCCGACACAATTTTGAAGGCTTGGTTGCTCTGTAACATGTTTCCTCCTCCAAAAGAAGCCCCTACGCCGAGAAAAGCAAAAAAGGCTGCGAGAAATTTTCCCAACCTTTTTAAATTGCGTTTTTCCAAACCAAATCGAAGGTAATTCATAGGACCGCCAAAAATCCTTCCTTCGCTGTCAATAAACCTGTATTTAACACCCATGCTGCACTCGGCAAATTTCAATGACATTCCGAAGAAGCCTGCCAGGAACATCCAAAAGGTGGCACCGGCTCCTCCCAGGGAAATGGCTACGGCCACCCCGGCAATATTTCCCAGGCCCACCGTTGCCGATACGGCCGTGGCCATCGCCTGAAAATGGGTAATACTTCCGGGAGCATCGGGATCGTCATACTTTCCCCGAGCCAAGGCCAGAGAATGCTTAAATCCACGAATATTGATAAACTTTAATCGCAGGGTGAAAAAAATGCTTCCGAGGATCAACCAGATAACGATAAAGGGAATATCGCTGGTTACCACATCGCCATTGGGGTATAGCAATGGTTTAGGATTTGGGAATTCAAGCCGTCCCAACTGTTGTACCGGCCCCTCCTCGCTCGATTGCGACGACAATGTGCTCCCCTCCCCCTGGGCGTGATAAAGAATGCCCTCTGCTCCGGCATAGACCACTGCTTCCTCGCCGCCGCTCTGTAGCACCGCAATCGCTTGATCCTTTTTCACCGTTTCGCCTTCGGGAACAAGCCATTTCTTCAAGAACAGCTTTTCGTTGGAAATATTCAGATGTGCAAGGGTAATGTCTTGATGGGTGGCAGTAACAACGGGATCGTAAATTCCGAAGCTGGCAAAGGGATCCCAAAAGAGGATGGCCCCCAGAAAATCAACTGCCGGTTGTACTCCACTGTTGAAGATTTCGGTAATGGACTCTGCGCGAATGGTAAACCCCTTTGTTGCCGATTGGCCCTGGGCGTCGGTCACCGTTACCCGATACTCCATTCCTTCTATAAGGCCCGTCGCCTCGGGGGAATACAGAGAGGTTGTAACATTGCTCCACTTGTATTTGAAAGGTGGCTTTCCGCCTTCTACTTTAATTTTTGCTATTCCATTATTAATTTCCTTGGAAGGGTTTTCCACATCAATGGAAAAATTCAATTTTCCCGATTCTGGTTGGGAAACGCAAGGGACAGATGAAAAGATTAGGGCAACTAGAAAAAATAGGCGTTTGATCATTAAAAAAGCGGGTTTTTATGAAAAACGACAATTTAACCATTAGCCCAAACCCACCCAAGAAATTGTTCGGTTTTATGAAAAGATAGAGGGTGTGTAAAAAAAATCCAACTCAATTGGAGCTGGATTTTTAGAAATATTGAATTGAATGTATTTTACGCTAAAACACTACTTCGGGATGGATTCCCCACCGATTTTTATCGGCAAAGGCAAAATCCAATTCATATTTGGCAGGAATAATGCCATCACGCATGGATCCGGGCCTAATGGATGGGAAAAGCTCTTCATAGGTAATCATATCGTTTAGCGAAATACGACGGTAAATGTGCGAACGGGTAAGATTTTTAGCCTCGTCCACTCCGGTTGCTCCCAAGAGTTCCACAAAGTTTTTTATGGTTGCTTCGTGATATTTTGCCACGCGCACCTTCTTGTCTTCTGGAACCAGACCCACCGTAAGTTTTGGATCTTGGGTGGTAATGCCCACCGGACATTTGTTGGTATTGCACAACAGCGCCTGGATACATCCCAGTGCCATTTTCATACCCCTGGCCTGGTAACAGGCATCGGCCCCAAGAGCGATGGCCCGGGCAACGTGGAAGGCAGAGGTAATCTTGCCGGAGGCAATGATTTTAATATGTTGGCGAATGCCCATGCCGTTAAGGATATTATGAACAAAATCCAATCCATCGATCAAGGGTGCACCAACGTAATTACTGAATTCAGGAGGTGCGGCACCTGTACCTCCCTCTCCCCCGTCCACGGCGATAAAGTCTGGGTATATATCCAGCTCCACCATGGCTTGGCAAATGGAAATAAATTCGCTTTTATACCCGATACACAACTTAAAGCCCACGGGTTTTCCTCCGGACAAGACGCGTAATTTTTGAATGAATTCCACCATTTCCATCGGGGTGTTGAACGCCGAGTGGAACGGTGGCGAAACCACTTTGGTATGGGGCTTAATATGACGGATCCTCGCAATTTCCTCAGAGTTTTTTTCCGCAGGGAGAATTCCTCCATGGCCTGGTTTTGCTCCTTGTGATATCTTGAGCTCGATCATTTTAACATGTGGATGCTTGGCTTTTTCCGAAAAAAGCTCGGGATTGAAATTTCCCTTTTCGTCGCGGCATCCAAAATAGGCAGTTCCTATTTGCCATATCAAATCGCCTCCGTGCTTGAGGTGATAATCGCTCAATCCTCCCTCTCCGGTATTATGGGCAAAATTGCCAATTTTGGCACCTCCATTTAGGGCCTCCACAGCGGCAGAGCTAAGCGCGCCAAAACTCATGGCCGAAATATTGAGAATGCTGGCCGAATACGGCTGTTTGCAATCTTTGTTTCCTATAAGAATGCGCGGATCGTGATTGAGGGTGTCAAAGGCCTTTGGGGCAATGGAATGGCAAATCCATTCATAGCCTTCGGCATACACATCCAGTTGGGTGCCAAAAGGTATGGTATCGCGTACCCCTTTGGCCCTTTGGTAAACCGTGGACCGATCTACCCTGTTAAAAGGACGACCGTCAATGTCCGATTCAATAAAATATTGATACATCTTGGGGCGAAGTTCCTCAAGAACATAGCGCAACCGGCCCACCAAAGGATAGTTGCGCATAATAGTGTGCCGGGTTTGAAAAACATCGTAATAACCCAAAACGGTAAGACACAAAACAATGGCAAAAAGCACATACCAGTTTACGCTTAAATACACAGACAGGCCAAGGGTTATCACCAATGCGGCAGTTGAAACAACAAAAAATTGAGTACGCATAATGCAGAACAAAGTTTTACTTCCCTACAGAAATATACTTTTTAGGATTTAAATTATAACACTCAGTAAATAGCAGATTAGCTTATATGGTTAAAATCCACAGCTACGCCATGGAGATAATCGCCCGCAAAACTAAAGAATATTTAGGTCATTAGGTGCATTCACCCCAACTTTAACCCAAAGGAAAAGCAGAGGGTCGCAATAGCATAAATCTGCATATTCCGGGAGGTTGCTATTCAGTTTCCCAGTTTGTAGAATCGGGTGGGACGGTATTTGTTCTGAACAGTCATCTCCTTTTTTATATTTCCAGCGCGATCCAGGGAGTAGAGACCGTTAAAATTTCCCGAAATGGCGTTGGGCACTGCCATGAACAACTTGTCGTCCACCACCGAAAAAACATTGATGCGCGAAGACGGATTGGAAGAAGGAATATCCAGTTTGGTGTACGTTTCGGGAGAAGCGGGATCAAATTCGTAATAAGACATTTTTAGGCCATTGCGGGTTTCCACTTGTTCACTGGTGTCAAATAGATAAGGCTCCTCGGAAATATGAAGATAAACCTTGTTGTTATATGAAATTATGGATTGGGCAATGCGGCCTTCCCCAAATAACGATTCTATATCGATAACCCACTCTTGGTCAAATTGGGTTTCCCCAGCTTTTATCCTGAAGACCTTGGAAGGGTTATGACTGTTAAACTGATTCCAGCCCCAAGAGCAGAAATACAGATTCCCTTCTTCATCCTTGGTAGTAGGATTGTTTTCTGAGACAAAGAATCCCACTGTTTTTGCGCCGTGATATTGAATTATTTTGTCAAATGAGAAGGTAGGAATGTCGATCACCGCCAGGTAAAAATTCTCCTCATCCTCAGAGATAAGATTAAAATTCGCTTCTTCCAGAAACACCACGCTCACATAGAGTTTATCTTCCTTATAGTCCAAAACCAGCGAGCCGGTGCGCACCAGGTTGTTTCCATAGTCATCCTCAAATCTTGCGTTGGGTCTAAAGGCTTTAATAAAAGGCCTCAAATCCAACTCGTTTAAAAGCTGCATGGTAAGAGGGTCAAAAGATTGAATGGTCTGTCCCCCGCTATCCTCGTTGTAATAAAACCCCAAATGCTCGTTTACCAACGCCAATTTTCTTGAAGGAAAGAGGTTTTCCTTTCCTATGTAAATTTCACTGTCAATAAATATCTGGTTTGTGGTATTCAGGGTAAGTCGATACAAGCCGGGGGTGGAAGAATATCCTCGTTTGTCCTTAGCCATGCTGAAGATGTAATTGTGGAAGAAGTGATGTCCGGAAGAAGTGGATGGATCTGAATTGATGAATTTTTGGTTTTCCTCAATGAGATCATAATTCCTATCAGAAGAAACCCCTCCCAAATTAAAGCTGAAAAACCGGGTTATATCGGCCGTAGAAGCATCTTCGGTAGCCAAAACGTAATTAAAGGAGGAAAAATCTGTCTTGGGGTTTTTGTTTTCATCGTCAAGATTGTCCACTTCGCAAGAAATGACTGACAGCACCGCCAAGGCAAAAAGTATTTTATGTAACGAAAGCACTTTCATGTCTCTAAAAGCTATAGGTTATTTTCACTCTAAAATGCCTGCCCGGACTTTGCATTTTAAATTCGTTATAAACGTCTTCGTTAAAAACGTTTTTCATTTCGGCACTAAAAGATACACTTTGTTTGGCAAAATCGCGCACATAGATAAATCCGATGTTGTGGGTGTGTTGATTGGGGATAATCCTGCTGGTATTGATCTTTGATGAGCCAAAGAGGCCCAGAAACCCATCGGGTTCAAATTGCTTTTCTATGTAGTCCAGATAATATTGATGCACATAGGAATAATCCCAAAAAAAGGAAAAGTCGCTGGTAAGGCTCAGCAACTCCTTCAGGTTATAAGTAACGCTCAAATTGCCATAGTAAAAAGGCATGTTTGCTACCCGGGCATTTTTGAAGTGCTGGTTGTTGAGAAATTTGTCCTTGGAAGAATGCAGCCTAAAATCATTCCAGGTGAGGTTTCCCGAAAAAACCAGGGCGTTTACGGGCTCATACCGCGCCTGCAATTCCGCTCCCCAGCCCTTTACATTGTCCAGGTTTAAATAGGTTGCTTGATACTGGTTGAGATCTTTTAGGCGAATTAGATTTTTTGTGTCGCGGTAATAGGTATTGGCTTCAAATCCAAAACGCAGACTGGCATGGGTGTATCCTAAATTGATGTTTTTGCTCTCTTCCGGCGTGAGCTCATAGTTGGCTATGATAAAGTTGTTGTCGCCAAATAGTTCCTGCTGTTCGGGAAGACGAAAGGTGTTTTCGTAGGACACGCGCACAAAATTGCGGTCGTTTATATTGTATTTCAGCGCTTGGGAAAAACTCAATCCCGTGTTCTGCACTTCCTTGTCAACAATATCCACTTCCAAAGGACTGTCGGAAGCATCGTACTGCCCAGCAAAATTTCCCAATAGATATTTCACTTGTGTGTTCGATTCCAATTTCTGCTTAAAAAACTGGGCATTGAGGGCAAAATTGGCAATCAGCTTATTGTAGTCGGTGCCATTTTTGTTTAGGTCGCCAACGTTCGATTTTCGGTTATAATGGCTGTAAACGGTATTGTTTTCTATTTGGAAGTAGTTGTTCAAAAGATAATTAAAATGCGAGCGGGAGGTAAATTGTTTAAAATCGTTGTGGAGATAACCCTTCTCCAAAAGCAGATTTCCCATTTCAGAACCCGATTGCGAGGGGTGCGACTGCCCCTTCCAGTCGTAATAAACATTTTTCGCCCGGTCAAAGATTTCAAAATCTATCTGGCTAAAAACCAAAAATTGGTTCACACTAAGCCGATTTCCAAAAAAATGATTTTTGTATTTTAAAGAGGGAATAAAATCGCCCTGTTCCTTTCTGTACACTTCCCCAAAAGGGCGGGCCCTGCTAAAGGGATCGTTTTGAATATCGCGTTTGAGACCATAGGAATTCACCTTAAACTCCACGGTCTCCGCCCAGGAAAAATGTCGGGCCTGTAGTGAAAATTCCATGGAATGCTGATTAAAACCGTTGTGGAACAATCGCTCGCGAATATACGTTACCTGCCCTGTGTTGATATCCTTATAGGGCAAATTGTCCACTTTGTAGTTATTGTCGGAATAATTGTAAAAACTGTTTATGCCGAAGAAAAAATGGTTATTCAGTTTAATGTTGGCATTGGCCGTAGCAATATGCGTATTGTACGACCCGGTTTCATAAGAAAGGGTGCCAGACGTTTTATTGCTCGTCTTGGGCACGATATTGATGGCGCTCCCCAAGGCATCTACCCCAATTTTTGTGGGCAGCACCCCTTTGTATATTTCCACTCTACTGATGGCATTGGTGGGCACCTTGGTAAGACCGTAGTTGGAACCCAAATAGTCGATAGGGATATCGTCGTATAGAAATTTTACCGCATTCCCCGAAAACCCACCGACGATAATGTTGCTGGCAGCCCCCAGCCCGCCAACATTTCTTATTTTAACGCCGGGACTCTTGTCTACCAACTCCTCTACGGAATTGGCCCTGCGGGTATTGGCTTCCACCGGAATGATGTCGGCCTTTATCGCACTGGTTTTCAATTTTTCACTGAGGGTAAGGGTTTTGAGTTTTACTTCCTCCAAATCATAGCTCATGGTACCGAGGGAAAGGACTATGGATGAATCTTCACCTGGGATAACCTGTACGGTTTCAGCGGGAAATTGAAAGCCATCATACACGGCATATAAGTGATAGATGCCGGGCGGTAGATTTTTAAAGGTGAAGTTTCCCTCTGGCCCTGTAACCGTCTTCTTATTCCCTTCTACCAAATAAATTTTAATATTGGCTACCTGGCCATCCAAGGAGTTTTCCACCTTTCCCACTATAGCTCTATCGGCCTGTGCCACGGCCATGGGGGCAAGAAGAAGACAAAAAAGGGTTGAGAAATATTTGAATGTTTGGGAAGAAATCAAGGAGAGGGGATTGTGTTATCGATAAATATTTATTTATCACTCGGGCGCATTCGTGCAATACTGAAATTGCCGAACGCGCCCGAATGCTCTTATTTAGCCGCGAGTGCGACTGTGGTAGCCGTATTAATTTCCGAAGAAATCGCAGACGTAAACCGAGCCATCGGGCTTGGTCACTACCGGAAACTGGGTTTTGTCGATGGGTTGTTTCACCAAGGTAAATTTGGCCGCAGAACCGTTTGACATTTCAGAATGAAATGTAAGGGTCACTTTACCATTTTCGTTAATCACTTCTATAAGGGTAGGAGTGAGTCCGAAATTGTAGGGAGGATTGGCGGGATTGGTTTGAATGATCTTAAAGTTACCGATATTGCCTTCCCAGGTCCAAAAGTCCCCGTCAAAATTGATTGGCGCGTTCGATTCTCCCAATATAAATTTAAAGTTGGAATCGGCTTCAAATTCGTATCCTACCACCAATTCCACAATACATGCGTCGCTTGCTGGCCTACCGCTTTCCTCGAATACGGTAAAGTCAACATTTGTTAGTTGCCATTCCCCAATAAGGGAAACATTTTCTTCTGTATTGTTGTCGTCATCGCTGGAGCAGGACGTAAATCCCAATCCCATAATAAGTGCACCTACTAAAATTAATTGTTTCATTGAATTATAAATTTTGGATTTTGGTGCAAAAGTACGGCTTATTTAGAATAAGTATAAGTAAAAATTAAAAGGATTTTTGGCGAGGATGTTTGGGGGAACATGTAGGTTGTTGGGAGATTAGAGGGAGGTCTCTCTTTTTTCCGAGGGGCTGCACCCATCGCTGGGGGATGTCGTCCTTTCTACGATGGGGCTGCACCCAATGCTGGGAGATGGTGCCCTTTAAGGGCTGGGCGTTGGTGAAATAAACAATCGTTTATTCCCAAGGCCGAAATCTTAAATTTCGTACTTTTGCCGCTCCTTCAAAGCCTTTAGGTCACTCGTTTCAAAATAACCTTAATAATGGCGCCTGCTATGAAAAGTTCGCAATTTACCCCGAAATTTTTTACCCTTTTAAAAAAGGGAATCAGCAAAGAACAACTGCAAAAAGACATAATCGCGGGAATAATCGTAGGGATAGTGGCCCTGCCATTGGCCATAGCCTTCGCCATAGCGTCGGGGGTATCGCCCGACAAAGGATTGATAACGGCCATAATCGCCGGATTGGCCATTTCGGTGTTGGGCGGGAGCAGGGTACAGATTGGGGGACCCACAGGAGCCTTTATAGTAATAGTCTATGCAGTGGTACAGGAATTTGGGGTGGACGGATTGATCGTGGCCACCTTTATGGCCGGCATCATTTTGGTGGGGATGGGATTGATGCGGCTGGGAAACCTGCTGAAATTTATTCCCCATCCCCTGATTGTGGGCTTTACCAGTGGAATAGCCATCATAATATTTTCCTCTCAAATAAAGGATTTTTTCGGGTTGGATATTCAGACCGTGCCCGCAGATTTTGTGGAAAAATGGAAGGTCTATGGACAAAACTTTACCTCGATAAACTGGGCAGCGGTCTTGATTGCCGCCATTACAATTGTGCTTTCCCTTAGTTTCAATAGAGTGAGCAAGAAAATCCCCGGTTCTATTGTGGCCATTGTTCTAAGTACCTTGGGGGTATATTTTTTTGATATTCCCGTTAGTACCATTGAATCGGCATTTGGAGAAATACCCAATAAACTGTCCATGCCCGCCATACCCAATATGGATTTTGCCACCGTGCAAAAGCTAATCCAGCCTGCCTTTGCCATTGCCCTGTTGGGCGGAATTGAATCGTTGCTCTCGGCAGTGGTGAGCGATGGAATGATTGGGGGCAGGCATCGCTCCAATGCCGAGCTTGTGGGCCAGGGCGTGGCCAATTGTCTTTCTTCCATGTTCGGCGGAATTCCGGCTACAGGTGCAATAGCGCGTACGGCAACCAATGTAAAAAACGGTGGCCGCACCCCCATAGCGGGAATTACTCATGCCCTGGTGCTCCTGGTAATCATGTTGCTTTTGGCCCCCTATGCCAAATTGATCCCCATGGCCTGTCTGGCGGGTATCCTTATTGTGGTGGCTTACCATATGAGCGAGTGGCGACAGTTTAAATCGCTGTTGAAAGGCAATAAGGCCGATGTCCTGATTATGTTGGTTACCTTTTTCCTCACTGTGTTCTTTGATCTTGTCATCGCCATAGAAGTGGGAATTATCCTTTCCAGTTTTGTGCTGATGAAAAGAATGAGCGATGCCACCACCGTACAACTGGCCGATAACCTCTTGAATGAGGTGGCCGAGCAAATGGACTATTTGTTTGAGGAGGAAGGCCTTAATTTACCCGAAGGCGTTACCATGTACGAAATCCACGGGCCTCTTTTCTTCGGAGCCACCCAAACCTTTCAGGATACGATGGGCAGAATTTCAGACCGTCCCGAAATTCTTATTTTGAGAATGCGGCACGTACCGTTTATTGATGCCACGGGAATCCATCGACTGATGGAAATCATCAAAAAATTTGCCGATCGGAACGTACATATCATCCTCTCGGGCGTAAATAAAAAAGTGCTTCATGATCTGGAGAAGGCGCATCTGTACTCCCTGCTCCATAAAGAAAACATCGCTCCCAGCATAGAACTGGCAATAGAAAGGGCAAACCACATTCTATCTTTGCGCGAACCAACAATTTAACCTGAAAACCCCAGGGAGAAGACAAAAGAACACGCCCGCCGGTGCTGTATGAACCAGGAGCCTGCACTAAACCGCAGGATACTGGAAATGTGGTTCTTGAAATTTTAATAGTAGATGTGTTCGTGATATCTTGATTTTGATGTCTGATTGTTGAAAAGGAAGACAATATTGAAATACCCTACCAAAAACCATATTATCCCATTGTTGTGGCAATCGCCAAATTTTAACCGGACAACAAGGAAAAAGAATAAAAAATATGGCTTGCATCTCATCGCTATATTGTAATATTGCAATATAATTATACTGTTATGCATCGAGACCATTATTCCGCAGAACATGTGGAAATTTCCCGCCTCCTCAAAGTTTTGGGCCATCCTGCCCGGATTGCCATTATTGAGCACCTGTTATCGGTAAAGGAATGCATCTGCGGCAACATCGTCGATATTCTTCCGCTGGCCCAACCCACCGTTTCGCTTCACCTAAAGGAATTGCGCAACGCAGGATTGATCAAGGGCAGTGTGGAAGGCAATACCATTTGTTATTGCATAGACGAGAAAGGTTTGGAAAAACTTGCCACTTATTTTGAGGGTGCGCGAAAAAAATTGCAGCAAAACAGTATATGTTGTTAAACCCAAAATTACATTATATGCAAAACGAACAAAAAATAAAGGAAATGGTAAGGCAGAAATACAGTGAAATTGCCTTACAGGAAAAAGAAACCAACCAATCCTCCTGCTGTGGAGCGGGCAGTTGTTCCACAGAGGTCTACAATATTATGTCTGACGACTATACCACCCTGGAGGGTTACAATCCCGATGCCGATTTGGGGTTGGGTTGTGGCCTGCCTACCCAGTTTGCAAAAATAAAGAAAGGCGATACCGTCATCGATTTGGGAAGCGGCGCTGGAAACGATTGCTTTGTTGCCCGGGTGGAGACTGGGGAAACAGGGAAAGTCATCGGCATTGATTTTACGGCTACCATGGTAGAAAAGGCGCGAAAAAACGCCGAAAAACTTGCCCTGAACAATGTGGAATTCCGGCTGGGCGATATTGAGAAGATGCCCGTATCTTCAGAAACGGCCGATGTGGTCGTTAGTAATTGCGTATTAAATTTGGTTCCCAACAAAAAAGCGGTATTTGCAGAAATATTTCGGGTGCTGAAAACCGGCGGTCATTTTAGTATTTCCGATATTGTCCTCACGGGCAACCTGCCGGAAAAAATAAAATCAGCGGCAGAAATGTATGCAGGCTGTGTTGCAAGTGCCATTGACAAAGACGAATATCTGCAGTACATACAAGACGCCGGCTTCGGGTCCATAAAACTGCAAAAAGAAAAGCCCATTGTCGTCCCGGACGATATTTTGAAGGATTATTTAAACGAAAGTGAAATAGCCGAGTATAAAAGTCGGCCCACGGTTATTTACAGCATAACCGTTTATGCCGAAAAGCCTTCCTGCTGTTCTCCCCAAAGCGGTTGTTGCTAAAAAAATATAGATGCATGGGGAGTGGGTTATGCCTATTCCCCATCGTCTTCGGGGCGAAGGGCCTTTGGCTTAAAGTTTACGGGCTGGCCATTTTCATCTGCGCCATTGACAGGCTCTTCTCCTGCTCCTTCCACTTTCTTGTTGAAGAGTTTTCGCATCAACTCCTGAAAAGTATTGAAATCTACCGAATAGGAAATTCCCGCTCCCTGTTCAAATATTTGGTCTTCCCCAATAAATTGAAGATCGGCCTGCCTATTAAAAAACTTCATCCTCAGGCTTCCGTCCTCGTTCATTAGCCATTGCACTTCCACATCCCCGGCCACCGAAGTTTCCGTAGCTCCCCCTACCGGGACGCCCACCTTGCCATTGATCAAAATGCGCTCGTTTATCTGGGTGCTCAAGGTAATCCCAAATCTATCTGCCGTTTCTTGATTGGGAGTGCTGCTTCCCACAGAATAATCCAGGCCAACCCTGAACTTTCCATCCTGATCGGCAAAAAGACTGTTTACCAATCCAGACACCCTGTCGGCCACGGTTCCGGCAAATGCATTGGTGCCCGCATAATTTTCATTGACAAAGGAGTTTGATGCCAATAAAAACAAGGCTTGGTTCTGGCGTTGGTCCTCAGTTTGCAATTTAAATTGCAATTCGCTTTTTAAGGTAGAGCTTACCCGGGGAAATTCTATGCGGAAATTGAGCTCCGGCTGCTCCAATTCATCCTTTAAATCAACATAAACATCTACCGGAATTTTGCGGTTGATTGTAGGATTGTCCAGCAAAACGGAAGGATTGGCCTCGGTGTGGTAAAGGGCACTCAGCTCAAGATTGGCTTTTTCGGGCGCTCCATCCCAAACAATGTTTCCGCCGGGGACCACTTCAATGTTGCGCTGGATAATTCCGCCGTATCGAAAATCAAACTGTCCTTCAAAAACCACGAAGTCGCCGTACATCAAAAATTTCCCCGCGGTGTCTATTCGCAACAGTAAGGTTCCGCTACCTCTACCCTTTAATTTTGAATTGTTTACCTGGTCTACCACTACTTCCACTTCCGCATTGTTGTTGATGTTCAGGTCAAATTCCATGGACATTTTCTTTATTTCGGTGGAAACCTCGGTTTCCCCTTGTATTCGGGCCCTTTTTTCCTCGGGGGAAAGAAAGTGCACAAACGAATCGTCGCTAATAGATTCGGTTTCGCTAATGGGAATCTTAAAGGATGTTCCTTTTTCGGTGGTGGCCTCGGCGCGGATTACCAGCTCGTCTACCGGTCCGTCCATGGTGACAAATCCGCTGATGAATGCCGTGCCGTAGTAAAGAGCGTCTTCCTCCTGTGGGGTGTCCAACACCAAAAGCTTATTGGGAGCATCTATGCGCAGGTGCAATTCCCATTCGCTGAACTTCTCATATGTGGCATATCCCGACAGAATTCCCTGGGAGCCGTATTTGGTATCTTGAATAGCGGTATTTCCTATTTGCAGCCGATTTTTGGTAGCGATGATTTCGGTATTGTTTTCAATTGCAAAATCGGTATTGAGATAAGGAACCTTTAGACCGCTTTGGTCCAAAGAAAACCGACCGCGAACTTCGGGCGATTTGTAATTTCCCGAAACAATGGCACTTCCCGAAATAAACCCACGGATATCGGAAATAACCTCGCCGCCAAATGGGCTAAAAGCCTGCAGATTAAACCTATTAAGGTCAATATCAAGTTGGATTTGCGGATTTTTCGGCGCCACATCTATCCTTCCTATGGCGTTGATGGATTTTACCCCGTCCTTGACCAGGGTTGTGTTAATATTGTATTTGGTTAGATCTTCGTTTCCTTCAATATTCAGAATAAGATCCCCAAAGGGTATTTCGTTGACAAAAACATGATCTATGGTTACGGCCGAATTGGGATAGTAGGCACCGTTTTTCTGAAGGAAATCGAACTTGCCATTGATGTTGCCCTCCAGTTGAAGACTGTCGATCTCTGGGGTGATATGGCCAATGTTTACATCGGTAAAGCGAAGTTTTAAATCCTTGTAGGTGGAGTCGCGCAAAACCCCGGACATCTGTATCAATTCCTGCTGATGGCTCAGCACCAGCGAATCGATGCGCACTTCGGTAAAGTTGTCGTCAAACACCACCTTGTTCATCCTGTTGTTGTGTTCGTTTAAAAACCAGACATTGTCTTTGTAGGTGATGTCTGATTTCTTCACCCCAATAACCGATTTCCCGGCGGGGTTTATGGTGTGGTAAAGAGAAAGGTTGAACAGGTCGGTCTTTTTCTCGCCTCCTTTAAATTCGGCCCGCACATACATGGTATCGTTGAGGGTTTTGTTGATGACGTTCAGGTCTTTTATGTCGTAAAACCCGGCATCGATGGAGTCGGCAGAAATATAGGTATTATACAGCGGATTATCGTTGTCCATCTGGATGTTGAGATTCCCGATGTAATTTTTGAACAGCAAAATTTCCGGAGAGCGGAAATCGAGTTCAAATTTTGACTGGTCAGACTTTACCGAGCCTTTTACCCTGGTATTGTCCCCCAGTTTCAATTGGGGAACGAACACATCGACAATCTTGTTGAACACCACAAATTCATAATTGATATACTGATTGGTGGTTACCTCTCTGGGAATGTAGTTGGCGTAAATACTGGCAACGCCGTTCTGGAAGAGATTGGGGATATCCTCTATCAAAAATTCCCCTGAAATTTGACCGGTGATAATGTCGGGGGAATTTATTTCTATGGTCCTCACCTTGCCGGAAAAGGAGGAGATGACTTCAAAGTCGTCAAAATAATAATAGTCGCGTTCGTTTTGATAAAACGTTCTGTTGAAGTTGATGGTGCCCACCACATCATCTATGGTATTTCCCTCCATATTCACCGATATATTTCCGGTAAACACCGAAATACTGTCGCGGGAAATCAAATTCAGTTGGTTTAGCTCTGCGAATTCCACATCGGCTTCAAAATCAAATTTATTTCTTTCCGAAGAGGCATCGATAAGACCTTTGAAATCCAATTTCAAATTGGGGTCGTCAATGGTAAGTTGGCCGTCAAAAAGCGGATTTTTTAAATTTCCGGAGACCTCGATGTTCTGATAGTTGTAGCCTTCGAAACCGAAGGAGGAAATAGCTCCATTAATGGTGGTATTCACAGTGTTTTTGCTGAACCCTCTACCGTCGAAATCCAGATTTCCGGAAACTTTGCCCAAGGAAGGGGTCTTGGAGATTTTTCCCAAATTGAAATTGGTCAAGATCACATTTCCCTTGTAATAGGCGTTTTCAATTGCGTTGATATTGCCCATGGCCAAGTGAATATCTGCCTTTCCCATATTGCTGTTCAGCACCGCGGCCGTGTTAAGTTCATCGCCGGCAATGGAGGTGTTTCCATTATAGGTGAAATGTCCCAATTCTTTTATTTCCACCGGAATCACATCTCCGAACACCCGCGGCATAAAGCGTCGCAGATCGTAATAATTGGTGGTTACGTGATGGTTTTGTGCACCAATGGCATAGGCCTGTTCGGGATCGAGGATATTTTCAAAGGTAAAGGTGCCGTTGATGGCAGTGCTTCCGGTGGAGGCGTTTTCAACAATCGCAGTAAAATCGTTTAGACTTCCTTTTATTTGGGCATCAAGGACGATAAGCTGGTCCTCGCCAAATTCATTGTAGAGTGTGTTGAGATCGTTGGTAGAAATTTGAGAATCGATGAGGTTTGCGGATATAATTACCTCATCCTCAAAATTGGCCATGCCATTTTTTGAAAAATCCAGGTCTATACTGCCCTGCAAATCCGATTCAGGAGTTTTAAGATGTAGATCGTTGAGAATAATATTGGTTGCGGTATATGAAAAATCTGTCTGCAGGTCAACAATCGTAAAACCATCGACCATTTGGGTGGCAAGGGATTGTATATCGGCATAGATCTCGGGGCCCTTTATTTTAAAGTTTTCCGCATAGGCAGAAACATTGTCAAAACCAATGAGCTGTGGGTTTTCCTTGTTTTCGTCGGAAATCCTTATCACGGTATGGTCCACCTGTACACTATTTCCGAAGAGGGAGAAAGGCGAAGTAGATTCTTTGCCCGTATCAAATTTTTGGGCAAAAATAGAAAGGTTGTCGGTATCCTCTCCTTTATATGTTTTTACGTAGAGCTTGGCATAATCCAGACTGATCTTGCCAAACCCCAGGTCGCCCCGGACCAAATTTGCAAAGCTGATGATGTTTGTCTGCAGTTCTTTGCTGAAAATAAGCGTGTCCTGGTGGTGGTCTGCAATGTAGACATCGCGTATATCCACTTCCCCTTTCCAGTTAAGGCCCAGGCGTTTAATGTGGATATCGGTGCCATAGGTTTCGTTCAGGTTTTCGGTAACCTTGTGTGCGGCCCAGGTCTGAACGGAAGGAATGGAGAAAACGATGATCAAAAGCACCAATACCAACGCGAGAATTGCGAAGAACCAAAGTATTATTTTACGAAGCTTTTTGATACGCTAATATTGTTTTAATTTTACCCTCTAATATTACTGTCTTGGCTCCAAAAAACTGTTACATTCTCGGGATTGAATCATCCTGCGACGATACTGCCGCCGCTGTGATAAACAACGGAAAGATACAGAGCAATGTTGTTGCCATCCAACAAATTCACCAACAATACGGAGGGGTGGTGCCGGAGCTTGCCTCCAGGGCCCATCAGCAAAATATAGTGCCGGTGGTCCATCAGGCACTGCACATGGCAAATATCGATAAAAAACAGTTATCTGCCATCGCCTTTACAAGAGGTCCGGGGCTTATGGGCTCCCTGCTCGTAGGCACCTCATTTTCAAAATCCTTGGCCTTGGGATTGGGCATTCCATTGATTGATGTAGATCATATGCAGGCCCACATTCTCGCCCATTTTATAAAGACCGAGGGCAAGGAGAGTCCGAAATTTCCTTTTCTGGCCTTGACCATCAGCGGAGGCCATACCCAAATAGTAAAGGTTTCCGATTATTTTGAGATGGAAGTAATTGGGCAGACCATTGACGATGCCGTGGGAGAGGCCTTTGACAAGAGTGCCAAAATACTGGGCTTCCCCTATCCCGGTGGTCCATTGATAGACAAATATGCACAAGAGGGAAACCCAAAGGCGTTTAAGTTTCCCAAACCCAAAGTGGGGCCTTTGGACTTTAGCTTTAGCGGCCTAAAAACATCGGTATTGTACTTTGTGGAAAAGGAAATGGATAAAAATCCCGATTTTATTGCTGAGAACGTAGCCGATATCTGCGCGAGTATCCAGTTTACCATTGTGGAATATTTGATGGACAAACTGAAAAATGCAGTTAAGAAAACCGGGATTTCTGAAATAGCCATCGGGGGGGGAGTTTCAGCCAACAGCGGCATACGGAAGGCCCTAATGGATGCCCAAAAAAAATATGGCTGGACCACCCACATTCCAAAATTTGAATACTGCACAGACAACGCAGCCATGATTGCCATGGTGGGCGAATTGAAGTACAAGGCAGGAATGTTTGCCGAAAACAACGTGGTTGCTTCGGCAAGGATGAAATTCTAAGCAAGGTGCGAGGATTTTCTAAGAATTTGACCATGGAATTTCCACAAAATTTAAAAAACAAAAAATGCAGCTTTTCTATAATCCCAACATTTCCGAAGGAGATTCAGAAATAAATTTCGACAAAGAAGAAAGCCGGCATATTGTAAAAGTGCTGCGAATGACGGAAGGCGATGTGCTAGCCATTACCAATGGCAAGGGAATTATCTTTACGGCCGAAGTTGCCAATGCTTCGCCAAAAACGTGCACCGCAACCATAATCGACAGCCAGACCCATGCGCCCCTTCCCTACTGCTTGCACATGGCGGTGGCCCCTACCAAGCTCAACGATCGATATGAGTGGTTTTTGGAAAAAGCCACGGAAATAGGCGTTTCGGAAATTACTCCCGTTATTTGCGACCATAGCGAGCGAAAGGTGATAAAGCCCGAACGATATGAAAAAATTTTGCAGAGTGCGATGAAACAGTCGTTGAAAGCGTACCTTCCTATCTTAAATGAAGCCATTCCGCTCGGGGATTTTATCCAATCCCAAAAAGATTCGGAAGCGCAAAGGCTTATTGCCCATTGTGAAGATGATTCTAACGAAACGGTGGGGAATGTAAAAAAATCAATCAAAACACTTGTAAAACCCAGGCAAGATGTAACCATACTCATTGGTCCCGAAGGTGATTTTTCTCCGGCGGAAATTGCCCTTGCCCTGGATAACGGTTTTGTTCCCATTTCTTTGGGGAACAGCCGATTGCGAACAGAAACCGCGGCAGTGGTGGCCTGCCACAGTGTAGCCTTTGTCAATGAAGAATAGGTTTCGCTACACTAGGCCTTCTCCGTAGGATGCTTTTTAATTTGTATTTTTGGCGGCTATGCACAAAACATTGCAATTACTTTTTCTCTTAAGTGTAACCGTTTTGGGAAGCTCAAACTGTCTTGCGCAGCAAATAGCGCTTTTGCAGTACGGCGGTGGGGGCGATTGGTACGCAAATCCCACCTCTCTCCCAAATTTGATTCAGTTTTGCAACGGAAATATAGGAACGGCAATAAATGAAAAGCCGGAAACCGTTACGCCCGGCAGCGTTGATATTTTTGATTACCCCTTGTTGCACATGACGGGCCACGGAAATGTGTTTTTCTCGGGAGAGGAAGTGGAAAACCTGCGCAATTATCTGCTGAGCGGCGGATTTCTGCATATAGATGACAACTATGGAATGGACCCATTTGTGAGAAAGGAAATTGCCAAGCTGTTCCCGGACAAGGAAATGGTGGAGTTAAAGGCGAGCCATCCTATTTTTAAAGCGGCGTTCCCGTTTCCCAATGGGCTGCCAAAAATCCACGAACACGACGGCCTTCCCCCCCAAGCCTTTGCCATTTTTGCCAATGGAAGAATGCTGCTGCTCTACACCCACGAGACCGATTTGGGCGATGGATGGGAAGATCCGGAAGTGCACAACGATCCTCCAGAAGTGCGATTGAAGGCGTTGCAGATGGGAGCCAATATTGTAAAATATGTTTTTGAAAATTAGGGCTTAAAAGCTTCCCTTTCCCTCATTCCTTAACATATATTTGGAATTTTTCTCTTTGAGAATATAGTATATTTACCCTGTGAACAAATCTTCTAAAGCCATTTCCCTCGGTATTTTAAAAGCAATTGCGGTACTTGCCGGGGTTGTTCTTTTATTTTGGTTTTTGTTTGAAATACGGGCTGTAATCCTATTTATCGCCATAGCGCTCGTTATCTCTTTAATCGGCAGACCCATTGTGATTTTCCTGCGCAGAAAGATGCGTATGAACAACGTGCTTTCGGCGTTGGTAACCCTGCTTCTTATTCTTGGCTCCTTTTCGTTATTGCTCAGTATTTTTATTCCCGTTCTTATTGAACAGGGCAAACATATTTCACAAATAGATTTTGAGCAGGTAAAACAAGACCTGAACGAGCTCAATATACAGGCAAGCGATTATTTGGGGGTGGACCATTTTCAGCTTGTGGAGGCCATAAAACGCACCTCTTACGTCCAGAATTTCAATATTGAGATAATCCCCAGTTTTTTCGACATTTTTTTCAGCAGTATTGGAGGAGCCATTGTAGGAATTTTTTCGGTCCTGTTTATATCATTTTTTCTCCTCGTGGACCAAAAGCTCGTTGCCAAAACGGTGCTGGCTTTCTCACAAGACGGACATGAAGACAAGTTCAAAAGAATTTTGATCAAAATAGAAGAACTGCTTTCGCGCTACTTTATTGGGTTGGTGTTTCAAATCCTGATCCTTTCGCTGTTTTATTCTGTCCTGCTTCTTTATTTGGATGTTAAGGATGCCGTGGCCGTAGCCCTTATCTGTGCGTTTCTCAATATAGTTCCCTATTTGGGACCCCTGATAGGATGGGTATTGATGCTGTTGGTAATAATTTCCAATAATTTGGGTGCCGACTTTTCATCCGGGCTGTTGCCCCTGCTTATGATAGCTTCCGGAGGGTATGCCGTGGCCCAATTGTTTGACAATCTTATTTCGCAACCGGTTATTTTCGGCAGAAGCGTGCGATCCCATCCGTTGGAAATTTTTATGGTCATCTTAATAGGAGGTTTTCTTTTTGAGATTCCCGGAATGATTTTGGCCGTGCCCGCATATACCACCATTAAGGTCATCGCCAAGGAATTCCTCTCAGAGTACAAAGTGGTGAACCGCCTTACCCGAAATCTTTAACCATTGTGATCAATCCCGCACTTCTTGACGACAAGGTCCAGGAATTTATCCGAAACTACACCGGCAGCCTTTCCACCCTTGCCTTTGCCGGAAGTCCCTTTGCCGAAATAAGCATTCAGGAACTCCTGCAGCAAATAGAAAGCCGAAATAAAATAGAGAAGAAATTGCCCACATGGTTTAACGCCCCCAATATCATTTATCCGCCAAAACTCAATTTGGAACAAACCTCTTCTGAAATTACCGCATCTTATAAAGCATCAATAATTGAAGGCACGGATATTGCAGACATAACGGGAGGGTTTGGCGTAGACAGCTATTTCTTTTCCAAAAGGTTTGAAAAGGTGGAATATTTTGAAAACAACGGACAAGTTTCACAAATAGCCGTCCATAACTTTAAAGCCTTGGAAAGGAATAACATTCAGTGTTTTCACACGGATGGGCTTAAGGGCATTGAGGGAAAACAATACAGCGCAATTTATGCCGATCCCTCCCGGCGGAATATCAATAAAGGGAAAGTGTTTTTTCTCGAGCACTGCGAGCCAGATGTTGCAAAAAATTCCCCCTTTTTGCTGTCGCATTGCCAAACCCTGCTTATAAAAACCTCTCCCATGCTCGATATTTCGATAGGTTTGGGAGAATTGGCCAATGTGCAGGAAGTACACATTGTGGCGGTGGAAAATGAAGTAAAGGAACTTCTATGGATATTGACAAGGGAAACAGAGAAAAACATACAGATAAAAACGGTGAATTTTGTAAAAACACGACCGGAACATTTTGATTTCGGTTGGGGGCAAGATGCAATTCCCGAATATGATCTTCCGCAAAAGTATTTGTATGAGCCCAATGCGGCCATTTTGAAAAGCGGTGCATTTAATATAGTTGGCAGCAGATACAATCTAGCAAAACTCGACAAGAACACGCATCTATTTACGAGTGAAGAACTTGTGGACTTTCCCGGCAGGTCGTTCGTTGTAGAGGCGGTTTTCCCCTACAACAAAGAATCCATGCGCACATTGAATTGTAAAAAAGCAAATATCACCGTACGGAACTTTCCCGAGTCGGTGAGCACCATCAGAAAAAAATGGAAAATAAAGGAGGGCGGAAATTTATACCTGTTTTTCACCACTTCGGAAAAGAAACGTTTGGTGGTATTGTGCAAGAAGATGAACTGAGCAAGAAAGGCAGTGAATGCAGGCCGATTGTCTATCTTTTTTACAAATTTCGGTCGGTAAAAAAGGAAATCGGGATTGCCATCTGGCTCATTCTGGCAGGCTTAGGAAGAATGTATAAAAAAGGCCTCGTTTTGTTTGCGTTATTACATTTGAAAACTTACATTTGCAACCGCATTTTAGAATGATACGTTCATAAAAATTGGAGAGGTGCCGGAGTGGTAACGGAGCAGATTGCTAATCTGTCGACGGGCAACCGTCGCCAGGGTTCGAATCCCTGTCTCTCCGCCTTCGCCCTCCATAGCTTTGGCGACGGAGGGCATTTTATTAAAAGAGAGGACCGGCGCGGATCTTTTTCCGCTCGATCCACAGGCCAGGCCAAATAAAAGGTTTTGTCCATAGGGTAAAGCGTTGCCCGGTTATTGCGTCCCGAAATTGGGAATGCCGCAGCAACCCAAACGCATAGAAGTTGAAAGAACTTCGGGGTGTAGCGTAGCCCGGTTATCGCGCCTGCTTTGGGAGCAGGAGGTCGCAGGTTCGAATCCTGCCACCCCGACAGAAGGCCGGACAATGTGAAAAGTTGTTCGGCCTTTTTTATTTCAGTGAGGCTTCCGTCACATTGAGAATATGTAAAATTCGAGATTTGCAGGAAACACCAGGTCGCGTAGCTCAGCTGGATAGAGCATCTGCCTTCTAAGCAGACGGTCACAGGTTCGAATCCTGTCGCGATCACTTGATTATAAAACGGTTGACATGCTGCATGGCAACCGTTTTCTTTTTGCTTCCTTTAATTTTTCTATACTTGCCTTCTAAAATTTTTCCATAAAAAATCCCCGCAGGGCAGGGATTCTATGGATTGTTAAAAGTTTAAAAGATTACATCGCTCCCCACTCTTTTAACGAGGCTTCGTTCATTTTTACGTAATCTGTATTTCCCGCTTTTTTGGAGAGGTTTAAAGATTCTTTTGCAGCCTTGATGGCACCTTGCTTATCTCCGGCCTTGGCATAGATCAGAGACTGTTGGCGCAGTTGGTAATAGGCCGGATTCTCGTTCATTTCCATGGCCTTGTCTATCCAAACTTTCGCTTGGTTAATATCTTTGTCCGTATCGTAATAGTATACCGCGGCGGCATAATAATCCTTGGCGGTTGGGTTTCCGGCCATGGTTTTCTCAATGCTGGCGGTTACCTTGGTATCTGTATTAAAATGGATGGGGATACCCACATAGGTCTTTTCCCATAGAATTCCCAGGGTGGCCTCATCATTTTTCAAATCGTTGAACAACATAGTGAAGGTTTCAATGTTCATGGGCATTTGTGCAACTTTTACCGAAGCCTGGGCAGCTACTTTGCTCGCATCCCATTCTTCAGGAAGCCCCCAGTTGTCAGAGTCTGAATAAAAATAAACATCCCATTTTGTCGCTTCAGGTTTGGTGTAAATGGCATAAGTACCCGCCTTTACCGCATTGCCGCCAATTTTAACATCTTCGCTAAAGGTTATTTTGGTATTGTTGTTGGCCCCAGTGCGCCACATTTTCCCAAAAGGAACCAATTCGCCGTATATCTTTCTACCCTTTGCAGAGGGCCTTGAATACTCCAAGGTCACATCGGCCAAACCTACTTTCTGTTCAATTTTTTGATATGGGCTCGGTTGCGGGGTCTCTACTTGCGACCAAGTGGGAAAAGCCATTAGCGCGGCAGTTAAAAGGAATAAAATTCGTTTCATATTGTTGGTTTTAAAAGTTTTCAGATTGCTACGAAGTTACTCTTTGGGAAGGTTTTAAATGTGAAAGTTTTCTTAAAGTTAAGAGCACTATCCCTTTCTGGCCATACCGAATGATTGAGTACAAAGGCGAGAAAGATTCGTATTGTTAATTTTTTGTTTAAACTTTTTTTGACAACGCCAAACAAATTATCTTTAGTCAAAAATTTTTAGGCCATGGTTAAATTGATTAAGAAAATATTGCGACCGCGTTTTCGGGAAAAGATTGTTGACAGCAGCACCTACCGATTGTTGCGCATGAACAGAAATCTCTCCTTTCGCTCCCCCAAATAGCGGCCATGCCTGTATATAAAATAGATTTCCGGCAAAACCTACCCATTTCTCCGGAAAAAGCTTGGTCCTTTCTCTCAGACCCTAAAAATCTCAAGGTTATTACCCCAGACTTTATGGGGTTTGATATTATTTCAGGCGCGGAGAGATCGATGTATCCGGGCCAGATTATTCAATACAGCGTTTCTCCCTTGTGGGGGATAAAGACCAAATGGATTACGGAAATCACCCATATTGTAGAGGGAAGTTATTTTGTGGACGAACAGCGATTTGGCCCATACGCGTTTTGGCACCACAAGCATTTCCTTACCGAAATAAAGGGCGGAGTGCGCATGGATGATGTGCTGCACTATAAACTTCCCTATGGATTTTTGGGCTCTTTGGCCCATCCGTTGTTGGTAAGACCCAAATTGAAGCAAATATTCGAGTATAGGAAAAACAAACTGATAGATATCTTCGGAAGCTTAAAATGAACTTTTATGTCAGCAAAAATTTTGATAATGGGAGGATCGTATGGAATTGCCGCCGTTACCGCCGAATTGGGTAACGAGAAACAAGTTATCATCGCTTCCAAAAACAATGCGAACCTAAGCTTAAGGATTTCCTGATTTGTCCACACCCGTAAATATATTTTGGTTCCGCCGGGATTTGAGGATTGAGGATAATATAGGATTCCACAAGGCACTTCAAGGAAGATATCCTGTGCTTTCCATCTTTATTTTTGATTCTGAAATTTTAAACGAACTGGTCGAGGACGATGCAAGGGTTACTTTTATTTTTGAAACCCTTCAGGAGTTGCGAAAAAAACTGTCCGATTCCGGTAGCGGAATCGCCCTTTTCCACGGAAATGTGAAAACTATCTTCCAGGAAATCACCCAAACCTACAACGTTCAAAACGTTATTACCAATAGAGATTATGAACCCTATGCCGTTCAACGTGACAAAGAAGTAGAAGTGCTATTGTCTAAGAACAACATCGGTTTCTTTACCTTCAAGGACCAGGTTATATTTGAAAAAAGCGAGGTCGTGAAGGCTGATGGCGATCCTTATAGCGTCTATACGCCTTATAAAAACAAATGGCTGGAAACCTTTGGGGAGAACAAGCCGAAAGGGGTTTCAAATTCAGAGGAATTATTTGCCAATCTCTATCAGAATCTACGACTTCCCAATCTTACTTTATCAGATTTGGGATTTAAGAAATCCCCTATTCAAATTCCCAGATACAACATAGAGGAAACAATCCTTCGTGACTACGAAAAGCTGCGGAATTTCCCTGCGGAAGATGCCACATCACACTTAGGGCCGCACCTTCGTTTTGGCACCATCAGTATTCGAAAGGTGGTGGAAATAGCTCGGAAGGAGAAAAACCAGACTTTTTTAGAAGAATTGATCTGGCGCGAATTCTTTATGCAACTCCTGTTTCACTTTCCCGCTACGGTTGATTCGGCCTTTAAGAAAAAATACGATAACATACAGTGGCGAAACAACGAAGAAGAATTTATTAAATGGAAACAGGGTAAGACCGGATTTCCCTTTGTAGACGCAGGGATGCGGCAACTTAATGCCACTGGTTATATGCACAATAGGGCAAGAATGGTCACGGCGAGTTTTTTGTGCAAGCACCTTTTGATCGATTGGCGTTGGGGAGAAGCATATTTTGCGGAAAAACTGCTGGATTATGAATTGTCCAGCAACGTGGGCAATTGGCAATGGGCAACCGGCAGCGGCGCCGATGCCGCACCGTACTTCCGCATATTCAATCCTACCGCCCAAATAGAAAAATTTGACAAAAACCGCGCGTATATCAAAAAATGGATTCCCGAATTGGACTCTTCGGAATATGCAGAAGAAATTGTCGATCACAAAGAAGCCAGGGAACGGTGCCTAAAGGTCTATAAGTCTGCCGTTTCCGATTGATCCCCAGACAGAAATCTTTTTCCTTGTTAAATAAAATGTAAAGAAGGGCGTAAATTACGCTGTTCTGCACAATTTTGTTACTCTTGCAAAGTTAAAAGCATAGCAAACCCAAAATCATGAAGAAGTTTATCTTACTGTTCTTTCCCCTGGTAATTTTCAATCTACACGTTTTTGCCCAAGATTCCATCCAAGTACAACGCAATACCCTGAACGACCAGATGGTGGAAGTGTTTGAGAAAAGCAATAGCTACCAGGAATACAAGGTGATTAAAAAGACCGATCTCGCCAAGCTTAAAAAGAATATTCTGGATTCAATTGGGGCATTAAAGGAAAAAATAAACACGCAGGAAACCGATTTGCGGCAACAACGCATTGCATTGGATTCCTTGGGTGAAAATCTTCGCCTTACCAAGGAAAATCTAGAACGTTCGCAGGAAAAGGAAAACGGAATTGAGGTTTTGGGCATCCTCACTTCAAAAGGCACCTACAATGCCATAATGTGGACAATAATACTCGTGTTGTTGCTTGCGGGAGGGTTTCTCTTCTACCGTTTTTTAAACAGCCATAAGATTACCAATGCCGCCGAACTGAAAATAGCGGAAATGGAAATTGAACTGGAGGAACAGAAGCGGAAAAGTTTGGAGCGCGAGCAAAAACTGCGCAGAAAGCTTCAGGACGAACTCAACAAGAACAAAAAAGCCTAAGGTTCGCTCCGCGTAATCTTTGCACCAATGGCGCCCAACCTCTCGGCGATGTTCTCGTAGCCCCTGTCTATTTGTTCAATATTGTGAATGGTGCTGCTTCCTTTGGCGGAAAGTGCCGCGATCAACAGCGAAATTCCCGCCCGTATGTCGGGAGAGACCATTGTGGTGGCCCTTAAGCTGGATTGGAAATTATGTCCTATCACCGTGGCCCTATGGGGGTCGCACAAGATAATCTTGGCACCCATATCAATCAGCTTATCGACAAAAAACAAGCGGCTTTCAAACATTTTCTGATGGATGAGTACACTGCCTTTTGCCTGGGTACACACGACCAATACTATACTCAGCAAATCGGGCGTAAAACCCGGCCAGGGCGCGTCGGCAACAGTAAGAATGGAGCCGTCGATATAGCTCTGAATTTCGTATTCTTCCTGTGCGGGAATATAGATGTCATCTTCCCTCTTTTCCAGGGTTATGCCCAATTTTCTAAAGGTTTCGGGAATAATGCCCAAGTTTTCCCAACTGACGTCTTTTATGGTCAGTTCACTGCGAGTCATGGCGGCCAGGCCTATCCAGCTTCCTATCTCAATCATATCGGGAAGAATGCGATGGGTACAGCCCTTTAATTCGGTTACCCCTTCAATCTCCAACAAATTGGAACCCACGCCGGTGATATTTGCCCCCATTCGGTTGAGCATCTTGCACAGTTGCTGGATGTAAGGCTCGCAAGCAGCGTTGTAAATGGTAGTCTTCCCCTTGGCCAGGACTGCTGCCATTATAATGTTTGCCGTTCCCGTAACCGAAGCTTGGTCCAATAACATGTAAGTGCCGGTAAGGCCCTCTTTGGGAGCTTCCACACCATAAAACCGTTCTTCCTTATTATATCTGAATTGGGCTCCCAATTTGATCATGCCCTCAAAATGCGTGTCCAAGCGCCTTCTGCCAATCTTATCTCCTCCCGGACGCGGGATATAGCCCTTGCCAAAGCGGGCGAGCAGCGGCCCTACCAGCATGATGGAACCACGCAGGGAGCTACCCTCCTGCTTGAAGAGATCGGATTCCAAGTACTCCAAATTCACTTCATCGGCAACAAAGGCAAACTTGCCCTTTCCCAGTTTTTGGATTTTCACTCCCAGGTTTTCCAGAATGGAGATGAGCTTATTCACATCCAGAATATCGGGAATGTTCTCTATTATCACCTTTTCGGGGGTCAACAAGACCGCACACAAAATTTGCAGTGCCTCGTTTTTGGCACCTTGGGGCGTAATTTCACCTTTGAGACGGTGGCCACCTTCAATTTGAAAAGTTCCCATAAACTTGAAATAGGTATTTTAGTGACGCTTGCGGTTTCGGCTACTCGATTTGTAGCTCTTTTTTGTAGATGTGGTGCTAAAGCGCTTTTTGTTTTTCATCAAAATAGAGGCATCGCGAAGATCTTCTTCGCTCTTCATCAAGTTGATCTTTCCCTTGGACAGTTCATAAAGGTGCCCGAATATAACATCGTCCTCCACGGTATCCTTGTTCCAATTGAGGAAACACTTCTTCATATGGTTGGCGATAGTGAGGATAAGACCCTCTTTTTTGTCACCGTCTTCCCAACTGTTGGCCACATCGATCATCCGTTTGATGTTATTGCCATAAAAGCGATATTTGGGATGGTTCTGCGGATATTCCAACGGTTCCGGTCTTTCGGTGAGTTCTTCCTTGGAAGGAATGGGAAAGGGCGAATCCACATCGAGTTTAAAATCGGAGATAATAAACAATTGGTCCCAAAGCATGTGCTGAAAATCGGGTACATCGCGCAGGTGCGGATTTAGATTGCCCATTACCGCGATAATGCTTTTTGCGGTTTTATTGCGTTTTTCCCTGTCTTCAATGGAAACGGCATGATCTACCATCTTTTGGATATGGCGTCCGTATTCGGGAATGATCAAATGCGGCCGTTCTGTGTTGTATTCAATTTGTGCTACTTCTTCTGTCAAAATAATTATAGTTATGGGGAGTGTTCGGCTAGAGAGACATTTTCTGTCCTTTCCAGCAAATTAATGATTTTATAGGGAAATTACACCTTCAACGGTGGAAACTTCACGATATTTTTTTATTACCTGCTCGGGCGATTCCATAGTCACCTTAATGGAGACACTGGTAAAGTTTCCATTCTTGGAGTCGCGAGTGCTTATTTCGGCATCCAAACCGTCAAAAATGGCATTTATCTCGCCAATCTTCTCAAGGTTGGCAGGAACAATAAACTTAAAGAGATACGGCGACGGCCAAGGGGTGTCTTCCTCTAATTGCTTCTTTAAACGCTGGTAGAATTCCTGGGTTTTTTTATCTTCTTCCATCAAGGTTCTTGGCTGTGTGACCACAAATATACAGTATCACTATCAATTTAATTTATTTACTTTGTAAAAATTTGACGAGAATTGGACACCCAACGCATTGTTATAACAGGAGGACCGGGGTCGGGCAAGACCGCCTTGGTCAATTTTTTGGAAAAAGAGGGATATTCCGTACTTCATGAAATTTCCCGCGATGTAACGCTTCAGGCCCAAAAAGAAGGGATTGAGCAGTTATTTTTGGAAAATCCCATACTATTTAGCGAAAAGCTGCTCGAGGGAAGGCTGGCCCAATTTTACCAAGCCCAGGACAATCCTGCTCCCCTGCTGTTTTACGACCGAGGGATGCCAGATGTTATCGCCTATATGGATTTCGTTGGCACCCACTACCCAGAGCATTTTACCCAAACCTGTCTCTCTCATCGCTATGACCACGTTTTTTTGCTCCCCCCGTGGGAGGATATTTACCAACAGGACAATGAGCGCTATGAGTCTTTTGAGCAGGCAGAAAAAATCTTCCATTTTCTGAGGGATTCCTATGTCAACTGCGGCTATGAAGTACTTGAAATTCCACCGGCCCCGGTTGCGGAAAGAGTAGATTTTCTCCTGCACAAGCTAAAGCATCTATTTTGACAGGCATCCACGATATTCTCTTTAAATATTGGGGCTATACTTCATTTAGATCCTTACAGGAAGATATAATTAACTCGGTGCTCAACGGCCGCGACACGGTGGCCCTATTGCCTACCGGGGGAGGAAAATCAGTGTGTTTTCAAATTCCGGCCCTGGCCATGGAAGGAATCTGTATTGTAATTTCCCCCTTGGTCGCCCTGATGGACGACCAGGTAAAGGGCCTGAAAGAGCGCGGTATAAAGGCCATCAAAATTACCGGAGGAATCCATTATAACGAATTGGAAACCTTATTGGGCAATGCGGTGTACGGGAATTACAAATTCCTCTATTTATCGCCGGAACGTTTACAGCAAGAGATCGTGCAGAATTATATTCGGCAGATGAACGTAAACTTGATCGCCGTAGACGAGGCGCATTGCATTTCGCAATGGGGAAACGATTTTAGACCGGCCTATAAGAATATCGCAGTGCTTCGGGAAATCCATCCCTTGGTTCCCATCATGGCATTGACGGCCACGGCCACTCGGGAGGTGCTCGAGGATACCATCCTAGAACTGAAGTTGGAGCAGCCTTCCGTCTTCACCAAATCGTTTGTGCGCAACAATCTGTCATACCAAGTTTTTCACGAGGACGACAAGCTATACCGGGTGGAGCGAATTCTTAAAAACCTCAATGGATCGGCCATTGTCTATGTGCGTAGCAGGAAAAATTCGGTGGAGATCAGTGCCCAACTTTCATCTCTTGGAATTTCCTCCACCTTTTATCACGGAGGTCTTTCTTCCAAGGAAAAAGCGTTGAAATTTGAATCGTGGCGCAACGGCACTGTTGGCACGATGGTCGCCACCAATGCTTTCGGCATGGGGATAGACCATCCGCACGTGCGCTTTGTAATTCACCTGCAGATACCCGAAAGTTTGGAGAGCTATTTTCAGGAAGCGGGCCGTGCCGGGCGCGATGGCCAATATGCGGCGGCAATCCTCCTCTATAGCGAATACGATAAAATTTACGTGCGAAAACAATTTGTGGAATCGCTCCCCGGCCCTGCAGAACTTAAGGCGATTTATAGAAAACTGAACAATTACTTCCAGATTCCCTATGGCGAAGGGGAATACACAGAGCACAATTTCAGTTTTTCCGAATTCTGCCAAACCTATAACCTCAATACCGTTTTAACCTATAATGCACTCAATACACTCGATCGCCTGGGAATCATTCAACTCTCCCAGGAATTCGGGCGAAAATCGATTTTACAATTTTTGGTGTCTTCGGAAAAGCTGTTGCACTATTTTAAAGACAACCAACTCATTTCCATCATCGGAAAAACCATCTTGAGAATTTACGGTGGAATCTTTGAAATGCCCACCGCGGTAGATTTGGATCTCGTCGCTTCCAAAACGGGACAGGACCTGGAGACGATAATTTCCACCTTAAAGAAGATGGAACGCGACGGGGTCTTGGAATTGACCTTGCGCACCACCGACGCCACTATCAACTTTATCGTTCCCCGAGAGGACGACAAAACCATCAATGTGGTCTCGCGGGAAGTGAATGCCCTAAACCGCAAAAAAGAGCAGCAGGTAAATACCATGGTTTCTTATATTGACAATGAGAAAATCTGCCGAAGCGTTCAACTGGTCTCCTATTTTGGAGAGGTGAACGCCCAACCGTGCGGAATTTGTTCGGTATGCAGCCCAAATCCCTCCCGGATTTCACAGGGGGAAGCGCGGGAACTGGCCAGGCACATTCTGGCCATTCTTGAAGAAGGTGATCTAAGTTCGCGCGAAATGGCGGAAAGATTGAACCATTCCGAAAAAATAATTCTCAAGGTGCTTCACGGGCTCTTGGAGACAAAAAAGATAAAATTGAATGCCCGAAATAAATTTCACTTAAACTAAAACCATGCAAAAAGAACTAAAAGCAGTATTTATGGGCACTCCCGATTTTGCCGTGGGCGTATTAAAGGCAATGGTAGAAAACGATATCAAGGTGGTGGGGGTGGTCACCGCCCCTGATAGACCGGCGGGAAGAGGTAGAAAACTGCAGGCGTCTGCCGTAAAGGAATACGCCCTCTTACAGCAGTTGGAGGTCTTGCAGCCCACAAATTTAAAGAACCCGCAATTTTTGAAGCATCTGGAAAGTTTAGAGGCAAATGTGTATGTGGTGGTGGCATTTCGCATGTTGCCAAAGGTGGTATGGCAAATGCCGGAATACGGCACCTTCAACCTGCATGCCTCCCTCCTTCCCCAATATCGGGGGGCGGCACCCATAAATTGGGCAATAATAAATCAGGAGACGAAAACGGGAGTGACCACGTTTTTTATCGATGAAAAAATTGATACCGGATCAATAATAGCGCAAAAGCAAGTGTTTATTGCGGATCGGGAAACGGCCGGCTCCCTACACGAAAAGTTGATGAAGGAAGGAAGTTTTTTGGTTATGGAAACCTTGAAGCATATTGAAAAAGGAGAAGCCCACCCACGACCGCAACAAGCATTGGCCACACTCAGGGATGCTCCCAAGCTAACTTCGGAAAACACGCGGATAGACTGGAGTAAAAAGGGTGCCGAAATAGATGCCTTTGTCCGGGGACTCTCTCCCTACCCCGCTGCCTGGACCGTGCTTTATAACGATAGCGAGGAACTAAAGGCAAAAATCTACGCCGGTAGGTTTGAACCGGGGGAGCATCGGGAGAATCCGGGCCAAATATCGGCATCAAAAAAACGACTGCAGATTGCTTGTGGTGACGGTTATTATATGGTGGAGGAAATGCAATTGCCAGGGAAAAAAAAGATGCCCGTGGTTTCGCTATTAAATGGGTTTTCTTTTGCCGAGAAGGCTCGATTTGTGTAAAGCCTTGTGAACACTGATGCCACGCAGGGATAACGCTTTTGTCCAAGGTTATTAACAATGGGCCCAAGTTATTAACAAAAATCGCGATTTAGCGCGTGGTTACTTGCTTGAACGGATAATCCTTTTAAATTTGTAGAGCAATTAATCGAAGTTTAACCAACAATTTAATTAAAAAATTATGAACAAATCAGATTTAATCGATGGAATGGCTACCGATGCCGGAATAACAAAAGCTGCCGCCAAAAAAGCCTTGGAGTCATTTTTGGGCAATGTGGAAAAGTCTCTTAAAAAAGGAAATCGCGTATCATTGGTAGGTTTTGGATCTTGGTCCGTATCCAAAAGAGCCGCCCGTGAAGGCAGAAATCCACAAACAGGAAAAACCATTCCAATCGCTGCCAAAAATGTTGTTAAATTCAAAGCCGGTTCAGATTTGCAAAACAGTGTAAACTAATCGCAGACAACTTCTTACGATCTTAGAAAAATCCTTCTTCTGAACGAGAAGGATTTTTTTTTCACTACCTGTGATCCCTTTGCTCTTTTTCAAATCCTCTCTTCCAATAGTGTTATTTTTTATATGAAAAGGGTTAATCTTTGGTACTTTTAAAATAAATACTTAGATTTATTTATCCAAAACGAATTTATGACCATACTAAAACCCGCCAAAGGTCTATTATTGGTAGCCGAACCCGCGATAATCGGGGACGTTTCCTTTAACCGATCTGTAGTTTTATTGGCTGAATACAGTGAAAATGGCTCTGTGGGGTTTATTTTGAACAAACCTTTGCCCTATAAGCTCAAGGATTTTGTGCCCGAGATAAATTCAAAGCTACCCGTGTACAACGGGGGGCCGGTGGAGCAGGACAATTTGTATTTTATCCATTGTATCCCCCATTTAATTCCGGACAGTATTGAAATCTCCAACGGGATTTATTGGGGGGGCGATTTTGTTGCCATCATCGATCTGCTCAAGAACGACCAATTGAAAAAAGACCAAATTCGTTTCTTTTTGGGATATTCCGGATGGGAAAGCCAGCAACTGGAGCAAGAACTGGAGGTGAACAGTTGGGTGGTCGCTCCCAATACGTATAACCACAGCATCATTGGCAAGACCAACAACAATTTCTGGAAAGAAAAAATGATTGAATTTGGCGGGGATTACCTACTGTGGTCCAATGCCCCTGAAAATCCCTCTTTCAATTGATTGGCCTCTGCCCGTAAGTTGATCTGCGGCACCAGTGCCTGTGCCACCTTGTTTTGATAGTTTTTCTTCCTATATTTCGAAATAGGGATAATCCCAGAAATGACATTTGTAATAAAAATCTCATCGGCCTTTTGCAACTCAAAAGGTGAGATGGAAACTTCCGTTAGTTCCCATTGGGAAGACTTTCGCAAAATTGCCAGGATTTGCTTCCGCATTATGCCGTTTAAACACCCATCTTCTATGGGAGGCGTTTTGATAACCGACCCAAAAACCAAAAAAATATTGCCGTTTAGGGCTTCCACTACCTGCTTTTTCTCATTGAGCAACAAGCAGTTGTCATAATCGTTTTCGCGGGCATAAACACTGCCCAGCACATTGAGGATTTTGTTGTTGGTCTTTAAGGTAGAAAGCATTCCGGAATACACAAAGTGATCTTTGTAAAGCTCTACCTCGCAATGGGAATCCTGAAATGTATAAAACGAATTGTCCAACGGTTCACATTCAATGGCGTACTCCACATGGTTATTTTCCGGCCCGTATTTTCCTCCGGTTTTTCGCCATACCAGCATTTTGACCCTAAACCCGCTGCTTTTATCTTTAGAAGAAGCGATGGTTTTCCTAATTTCGTTATCCAAGAACTCCATTGTAAAGGTCATGGGAATTTCCATTCGCAGGATCCGCATGGAAGACATCAGCCTAAAATAATGGTCCTCCCAAAAGAATATTGTGTTTTGGGCAAAGCGCATGGTCTCAAAGAGCGCATCGCCATAATGGAGCCCACGATTGTGCACAGCCAGGGCATTTTCAGAATTTTCGAGCAATTTTCCGTTGAGGTTGACCATAAAAAAACCATCCTTTGGTGGATGGTGCAAATTTAGAACATTAGACCCGTTATGCCGAACCTAAAACCTGTTTTAAATTGGATATCATATTTTCCCACAACAGTTTTCCCTCTTCTACTTCGTCTTCCTCGGCATAATCGGTAATGATCAAGGAAACGTCCTTGGTGATTTCATCTACCTGAATCCGCATTTCAAAATAAAAGTCGTTGCCCTCATCCTCCATCCACCTAAATTTGATACGCTCGGGGCTTTTTTTGCTCAAAAGCTTGGCCTTTTCCTCGCTTTCGGCCCATATAAACGAAAAATATTCGCCACGGGAATTTACATTATCCGCATACCACTCAGAAAGTCCAGAGGGTGTTGAAATATATTGATATAACAATGACGGCGATACCTGAATGGGAAATTCCATTTCATATTTTATTTTGTCTTCCATAGCTGTTCGTTAGTTAGTGCCCAATATATAGATATTAATCTTAACCTCAAATGTTCTCTAACAAATTTTTAAAAAGTGCAAGGGCCCGGGCATACGCATAAAAAAATCCTTTCCCGGAGTGAGAAAGGATTTGTAGCGAGATCGGGACTTGAACCCGAGGCCTCCGGGTTATGAATCCGACGCTCTAACCAGCTGAGCTACCTCGCCATTGTTAATGTGGAAATGTTGTTTTTCCCCCAAGACAAACCCTCTTGTCCTATCGGGAGCGGATTTTATTTTGTCTTAGCGGGTGCAAATATAAAAACAAAATAATGGGGTACAAATATATGTTTCATTTTTTACCAATATTGTCTGCGGAGAGAATCGGGACCGCTGGTGCTGCTGGAACCGCGAGCCACGATTTTCTTGAATCAGGAACCATGATTTTTTTGAATCGGGAACCAGGACCTTTTTGAACCACGAGCCACGACTTTTTTGAACCGAGAACCAGGACTTTCTTGGACCGGGAACTCTTCCTGCGTACCTCGGAAGGTAAACACAGCCTGTCCCGATTTCACATCGGGAACCGGTTGCGTGGCTTCCTGCAAGACCCCTGTCTTTTTTTAGACAGGCACGACTGATTATGGAATAGCCAGCAGATGATTGCACTAACCACTATGATTCTGGGAAGGGGCTGAAGCCCTGTTTTGGCAAGTACTTTGTTCCGTTGGCTAGCCAACGATAATGTTCCAATTTGTCTGGGCTAATGTGGAAATTCGTATCATTTCAGGACCATTAACCCCAGAGGGGTTATATGTTTATAGAAAAATTGCTTCCTACATAATCTTCACCCCGTAGGGGTGATATATAAGGGTTGGCAAAAAGTAGGGATTGGCCGCAACGGCAAGGAAAAGGAAAGAAAACGCGAGGCAATCGCACACCAGCGAGGCTGCTGGAACTGCGAACCACGACTTTTTTTAAACCGGGAACCAGGACTTTCTTGAACCAGGAACCAGGACCTTTTTGAACCAGGAACCAGGACTTTCTTGAACAGGGAACCATGGCTTTTTTGAACCGGGAACCATTACTTTTTTGAACCGGGAACAAGGATTTCTTGAACCAGGAACCATGGCTTTTTTGAACGGGAGAATACGAACACAACCGCTAAAAGACATGGATTTGGCTAAGGGAATCTTTGGGTTGGCGCACAGGAAACCGGTGGGCAATGTAAACCGTATGATCCCTTTTTAAGATAAAATTGGGTGTTATGCAGAAGTCTTTTGGCCCAGTAGGTCTATTAGCTGTGCTATATCCACGCTTTGCTGTTTTCCCGATTTCATATTTTTAAGGGTGAAGCTGTTTTTTTTAATTTCCTCCTCTCCTGCCAAAACGGTAAAGGGAATTCCACATTTGTCGGCAAAGCCCATCTGCTTTCCCATTTTGGCGGCTTCTGGGTACAACTGGCAGGAGATGTCCTTCCCGCGCAGTTCTTTAATTGCCCGGGAGGCATAGAGTGCCTCCTGTTGGCCAAAATTGATAAACAAGGCCCGGCTGGTATCCATCACAGTCTCCGGAAAAAGATTAAGTTCTTCCAGAACCAAATAGATGCGGTCCAACCCAAAGGAAATTCCCATGCCGCTCATTTGCTTTAATCCGAATATTCCGGTGAGATCGTCATATCTTCCTCCTCCCCCAATACTTCCCATATTGACATTTGGCGGGGCAGAGATTTCTAGTATGGCCCCGGTGTAATAATTCAGGCCGCGGGCGAGGGTAACGTCAATCTTCAAATATGCACTCTCCAGACCCAAAACGTCCACCGTTTTAAAAATAAACTCCAGCTCTTCCACTCCGGCGAGTCCCGCTTCGGAATCTTTTAAAAGTTCCTTGAGCTCCAGCAGTTGCTCCGCGGCAGTGCCCTGCATGGCGAAAAGCGGCTGTAATTTTACCAATGCCTCTTCGGGAATACCCTTGGAAAGCATTTCCTTTTTCACTCCCTCCTCCCCTATCTTGTCCAATTTATCCAGGGCTACGGTAAAGTCTATCAATTTATCCTCGGCGCCAATGGTTTGGGCTATCCCGGTGAGAATCTTGCGGTTATTGATCTTTATGATGGTCCCTTTTAATCCCAGGTTGGTAAATACCGAATCGTATAGCTGTACAAATTCCACTTCTTGCCAGAGGGACGTAGAGCCCACCACATCGGCATCGCACTGGAAAAACTCCCTAAACCTGCCTTTTTGGGGTCTGTCTGCCCGCCAAACCGGTTGAATTTGATATCGTTTAAAGGGAAAGGTAATTTCATTTTGATGTTGCACCACATATCGGGCAAAAGGAACGGTTAGGTCGTACCGCAATGCTTTTTCCGAAATACTCGGGGTCATTTGAAGACTGTTTCTTTGGTCGTAGACGGCCGCCGGCACTTTGGAAAGAAAATCGCCGCTGTTTAGGATTTTAAAAATCAGCCTGTCGCCTTCCTCCCCGTATTTTCCCATAAGGGTCTCACTGTTTTCAAAGGAGGGCGTTTCGATGGGCTGGAACCCGAATAAGGAAAACTTTTCCTTTATCGCGTCTATAATATAATTGCGGCGGGCCACTTCAGCAGGGGTAAAGTCACGGGTACCTTTCGGAATGCTGGGTTTCATTGTGTTTGTATTAGCGTGCGTTGATACGGTTTTGTGGAACAACCATGGTCATGTAGGCTTTTCCACGGATTCTGTCTGCTCCAAAAATGCAAATATCTTAAATAATAGTAACTTTATGCAAGTTTAGCAGTCTAATGGAAGACCAGACCTTATAATATATGTTTTCACTCTTTCGGGAAAATGTGCGCATCGCGCTCGATTCAATTAAAAGCCAATTATTGCGCACGGTGCTCACCATTGTAATTATCGGTATTGGTATCTGGGCCCTGGTAGGAATATTGAGTGCGGTAAAGGCACTGGAAATGACCATCTCGTCCAACTTTGCCTCTATGGGGGCAAATACCTTTACATTGCAGCGGTACAATTTCAACGTGCAGAGCCAAAGAAGCGGGGAAAGAGAAAAGGTAAATCCCATTATCAGCTATAACGATGTGCGCGAGTTTTTGTCTAAGTATCAATTTCCCACGACCAAAACCTCCTTGTCTTTTAAAGGCACCTCCAATGCGGAAGTAAAATACGGTACCAAAAAGACCGACCCCGAGGTGCAGGTTTTTGGGGTTAACGAAAACTATCTGGAAAATACCGGTTCGGAAATCGAGCAGGGGCGCAACTTTACGGTTTTCGACATTGAAAACAACAACAAAGTATGCATTATCGGGTCTGACTTTTTAAAGAAACTCTTTAAGGATGAAAACCCCCTCAACAAGACCATCAGCATCCGCGGGGTAAAATTTAAGGTGATTGGCGTACTGAAATCAAAAGGCTCCAACTTTGGCAACAACCAGGATCTAAAAATACTCATTCCCGTACAGGTGGCGCGGAGTATTTATACCGAACCCAACATAAATTACACCATCAGCGTAAAGGTGGATGATAAAAACTTGATGGAATCGGCCCAGTCTGAAGCCATCATTACCTTCCGAAATATCCGCGGCCTCAATCCAGTGGAAGAGAACAATTTTGGCCTGGAGCGCAGCGACGATCTCATTAACAGGGTGGCCTCCATTACTGGCTATTTAACTGTAGCGGCCTGGATAATTAGCATCATTACCATTTTAGGCTCTTCTATTGCCTTGATGAACATAATGTTGGTATCGGTAACCGAGCGCACGCGCGAAATTGGGGTTAGAAAAGCGCTGGGCGCAAAACGGGCCACCATTTCCACCCAGTTTTTTATGGAGACCATTGTCATTGGTCAATTTGGAAGCATTTTGGGAATAATCCTGGGTATAGCAACAGGCTTTGCCTTTGCCAAAATATTCGACTTTGAGTTTTCCCTTCCCTGGGCGGCAATGATTTGGGCCACCATCATCACTTTTATAGTCGCCGTCATTGCCGGTTCTTATCCTGCGGCCAAGGCGGCCCGGCTCGATCCTATTGAAAGCTTGCGATACGAATAGCTACTTCCCCAAAAGCTCGCTGAAATATCTGTAAAGTTCGCCTTTGGTTATATTTCCTCCCTGCTGGATGATTACAAAAATATCCTTGTTTCTGTCTTCTTTGATGGCTTTGGTAGAAGTAAAGAGCGAAACGCTATCGTCCTGGATATTTTGCTGCAACCATTTATATCCGTAGGCAGTGGTGATATCTATTTCGGGAGCGTCAATTTTTACGGCGATCAAATCCATATGGGTTTCAGAGATATGAAACAACATCAATTGTCGTGGAGAAATGTGCTCCACATATTGCACTTTGTTTAGCACTCCTTCCCATACCAGGTCGCTAAACACATCCAATTCCTGTTCTGCCACTTGGGGACGTTCTTCCTTTATCTGCTTCCATTCTTCGGCAGTGATGGATTGGGTAGCGAGAAAATTGATAAATTCCTGATGCAGTTCTTCAAATTGCTCTTTTGACAAGCGTGCGTATTTCATATTTTTCTCTTGTATTTTTAAGGGTGGATCCTACGGGAAAAAAACCAAAAACAAAACCTTTTCCACAGTATGGAAAAGGTTTTTGGTTTTGAATGATATAGTGTTGGATTATTTGGCTTCTGCTACCACATCAAAGATAAGAGTGCTAACCACATCTCTGTGGAACCTGATGGTCGCTTCGTATTGTCCGGCACGTTTTACCACGCCTCCTGCAATGGAAATGTATTTTTTATCCACAGACACTCCTTCTTTTTCAAGGGCTTCTGCAAGGTCGGCATTGGTAACCGAACCAAACAATTTATCGGCCTCACCGGTTTTGGCGGGAATTTTAATTTCCAGACCGTTTAGCTTTTCGGCTTGGGCCTTGGCCTCGTCAACCACTTTTTTGTCTTTGAAGGCACGTTGCTTAAGGGTTTCCTCGAGCATTTTTTTGGCCGAAGGGGTTGCCAAGGTGGCAAGACCTCGTGGAATTAGGTAGTTGCGGCCATAGCCGTTTTTCACGTTAACGATGTCATCTGTAAAACCCAGATTTTCTACGTCTTTTTTCAATATAAGTTCCATAATACTTTCTGGTTTTTTATTTTAACAAATCGGCCACATAAGGCATCAATGCCAAGTGTCGCGCTCTTTTTACCGCTACGGCCACCTTGCGCTGATATTTGAGCGAGGTACCGGTCAACCGACGGGGAAGGATTTTTCCTTGTTCGTTAACGAACTTCAGGAGAAAATCCGGGTCCTTGTAGTCAACGTATTTAATGCCCGACCTTTTAAAGCGGCAATACTTTTTCGCTTTGCTGGTCTCAATGTTCAATGGAGTAAGATATCTTATCTCCCCGTCCTTTTTTCCTTTTGCTTGCTGTTGTAGTGTTGCCATAACTTATGCTGATTTTTTGTTGCGGTTTCTTCTTTTCTCGGCCCAAGCAATCGCATGCTTGTCCAGTCTTACTGTAAGGTAGCGCATAAAACGCTCATCCCTTTTAAACTCGGTCTCCAGCTCGTTTACCGCATCTCCTTCCACGGTATACTCAAAAAGATGATAAAAGCCGCTCTTTTTGTTTTGAATGGGATAAGCCAATTTCTTTAGCCCCCAATTTTCTTTGGATATCATCTCAGCACCTTTGGAAATAAGAAAATCTTCGTATTTCTTTACTGTTTCCTTTATCTGGTCATCAGATAAAACGGGATTTAAGATGAAAACAGTTTCATAATGATTCATACAAAATCGAATAAAATTAATGATTAAACTCTGGCTTCTTGCCAAGAGGGTGCAAAAATACTATTTTATTTAATACTGTCAAACTCAGAATGAAAATCTTACGGAATTTCATTAAATTAGACCAAAAGTATAAATCTCTCGATAAACTTCACAAATGCTTGCATTTCATCGAATAAATCACTATTATTGCCTTAACATTACCCTCCATTAAACCTACTGTCGTGGAAAAAACTGTCTTAAAATGCGCAGTCGTTGATGATTCGTCCCTACAACGGCTTTCTATAGTAAAGCTTATCCAAATGCATCCTTCCCTGGAAATGGCTGCGGAGTATAAAAACGCCGTGGAAGCCAAGATGGGCCTCTTGAATACGGATATCGACCTTATTTTTCTGGACATTGAAATGCCCATCCTTTCCGGTTTTGACCTGCTGGACGATCTTACCAAAAAACCCCAGGTAATCTTTATTACCGGAAAAACTAAATACGCATTTCGGGCTTTTGACTACGACGCGGTAGACTATTTGCGCAAACCCATTTCAAAGGAACGTTTTTTGAACGCCGTGCACAAGGCCATTACAAACTTTAAGCTGAAAAACGAAGAAGGCTTTGACGATGAGGACTTTATCTTTGTAAAGAGCAACCTGAAAAAGAGAAAGGTGTTTCTCAGCGATTTGCGTTATATTGAAGCTTTGGGCGATTATGTGAAACTGGTTACAGAACACGAGTCTTTGGTGGTGCTCTCAACTATGAAAGCCTTTCAATCGCTTTTGCCCAAAGACAGGTTCCTGCGCATCCACAAATCGTATATTGTCAACTTGAGCAAGGTAGAGCGCTATGGCAGCAAAACCATTGAACTGGAAAAAGACAAGCTGCCCCTTAGCCGAAATCGCAAGGCCGAACTAATGGAAGCCCTCGCCGCTACCCAGTCTCTCTAATAAGGATCCACATCTATATTGATGCGGACGGTGGCAAATTCCTTTATGGAATTAAAACTTCTCTCCACACTCGAAACATACTGCTTGGTGGCTTTCAAGGATTGGGTCTTGGGAATCTTCACCATTAGGTTGTAAATAAATTTATTCCGAATCCTTCCTATGCTAGGGGGTTCGGGACCCAACACATTTCCGCTCAATTTCCCTTCCAATGCCTGCCCAAACCAAGCGGAGGCATTCTGCACCCGCCCGAGGTTCTTATCCTTGAATTCAATGCGGATGATTCTGTAAAAGGGCGGATATTTATATTGGTACCGCTCCTCCATCTGCTCTTTGGCCATTGCCGCATAATCGTTAACACTTACCTGTTTCAATATTTGATGATGCGGATTATAGGTCTGGATAAGCACCTTTCCCCGCTTTTGGGTTCTTCCCGCCCTGCCCGCCACTTGCTGCAAGAGCTGAAAACTTCGTTCATGCGCACGGAAATCGGGAAAATGAAGCAAATTATCAGCATTCATAACTCCTACCAAGCCTATATTCCTAAAGTCGAGACCCTTGGCCAACATTTGGGTACCAACCAAAATATCGATTTCCTCGTTCTCCAAAGCATCGATAAGTTGCAAATAAGCATTTTTTCCACGGGTGGTGTCTTGGTCCATTCGAGCAATCCTCTGTTTTGGGAACAGTGCCTTGAGTTCGGTTTCAATCTGTTCCGTTCCAAAACCCTTGGTATCCAGGGTAGGACTTCCACAGGCCATACAATTTTGCATCATGGCCATGTGATAGCCACAATAATGGCAGCGCAATTGATTTTTTGATTGATGGTAGGTAAGGGTGACATCGCAATTGGGACATTGGGGGGAAATTCCACAGGTAGTGCATTCTACCACCGGGGAATATCCTCTTCTATTTTGGAACAAAATTATCTGTTCGCCTTCCTTTAATACCTCGTTCATCTCCAATAAAAGCCTATCGCTGAAATGTCCGGTCATTTGTTTTTTCTTGGTCTTTTCGCGAATATCCACCAATTCTATTTCCGGCATCAGCACATTGCCAAATCGTTTTTTTAGCTGGACCAGCCCATATTTTCCCAATTTTGCATTGTGAAAGCTCTCCAGAGACGGGGTGGCCGAACCCATCAACAGCTTTGCCTCGTGTAAATTGGCGAGGACCACGGCACTGTCTCTGGCATTGTATCTGGGGGCCGGGCTGTATTGTTTAAAGGAGGGTTCGTGTTCTTCGTCCACCACGATCAAACCTAAATTCTGAAAGGGGAGAAAAAGAGAGGAGCGCGCTCCGATAATTATCTGGCATTTTTCTTTGGAAGCGAGCACATTGTGCCACACCTCCACCCGCTCGTTTACCGAATATTTGGAATGGTAAACCCCAACCCTTTCCCCAAAATACTTTTGAAGCCTGCCAATCAATTGGGTGGTGAGCGCTATTTCGGGAAGCATATAGAGCACCTGCTTTCCGGCAGCGAGCATTTCCTCTATCAGCCTTACATAGATTTCGGTTTTCCCGCTGGAAGTTACCCCGTGGAGCAGCACCACATCCTTTGTCTTAAAAAGCTCTGAAATTTCCTTTAAGGCCTGGGTTTGTCCTTCATTGAGGGTTTTGGTCTCCAAGGGGTCGCTTTCGGTATATTGAACCCTATCTTTCTTTATAAAATATTCGGTTAATATCCCCTTGTCGATCAGCGCCTTTAAAACCGAAGTGGAGGCATTGCTCTTTTTCTGAAGGGCGAGGGCGTCGATGGGCTTTTTGGTCTGGCTTCGCAGGGTGAACAAATTCAAAAGCACCTTCCGCTGTTTGGGCGCGCGTTCCAAGGAATCCAAAAGGTGTCGCAGTTTTTCTTCGGAATCAAATTCCGAGGAAAGTTTAATATAGCGTTTTAGTTTTGGGGTGTACTGTTCGTAAACCGTTTCTTCAACCAACACAATTCCCTTGTTGATCAAGCCCTGCAAAACGGCTACCACATTTTTTTTGTTCAGAATGGCACGCACCCCGTTAATGTGAAGGGAAGATTGATGCTGTAAGGCCTCGTACACCAGAAACTCCTCATCCGAGAGGGAGCTTTCCTCTATCTCTTTGTTTTGCGACAACTTTACAATTGTCTCGCTTTCCAATAAAAAAGCGCTGGGAAGAGCAGCTTTGACCACTTCGCCCAAGGAACACATATAGTAGGAAGCCATCCATTTCCAGTGCAACAATTGCACTGTATTGATAACGGGAGAATGTTCCAGGATGTGATCTATGGATTTGGTTTGGTAGCCTACGGGAGCAACATCATGCACGCGCAGGACGATTGCGGTATAAATTTTTGATTTTCCAAAGGGAACCGCCACCCGCATCCCCGGCTTAAGAAAACCCGCTTCGTCCTTGTTTACCGAATAGGTAAAGTTTTGCTTTAGCGGAATAGGAAGAATAACATCTATAAAATACACTCTACTTGCCCAATTGATGAAAAAAGAAAACCATAATGTAAATATACAGTTTATGCCCTACCGGCAGGGTGACAAAGAAAAAAATACAACTTACTTTTGCGAAATAATTCCAGAAAAAAAGCTGCTTAAAAAAGCAGCCTTGGAAGATTTTACATTGTGTACTACTGTACCCTTTGCCAATATTGCGATCTTCCCAAAAGAGAAAACCCTACATAGCCACGTACCTTGAGCTCGTTGGGCGATTCGAGGGCTATCAGACATTTGTACACCTTGCCATTGTTGGGATCTAGGATAGTGCCTCCGCTGTACTCGTCGCCGTCCTTTTCCAGGCCTTTGAGAATAACCAGTCCTTCAATAGGTTTTCCTTTGGCCTCGGCCGGACATTTTTCGCAAGTGGCGTTCTTTTTGGCCGGATTGAGAATTTCCACCACCTTACCGTAAACCTTGCCGTTCTGCTTATAAATTTCAACAATTGATTTTGCCTCCCCGGTTTCGTCGTCAATGGTTTTCCATTTGCCGGTAACATCCTGTGCAGACATAAAAAAAATCGCGCACAGGGAGAAGAAGAATGTTAAAAATGCTTTTTTCATAATTTGAATATTTAAAAGTTAGCTGTTTAAATTTTGTCCTTGAGCCTTCTTATGGAAATGTTCAGTTCAAAACCCAACAGCAAAAGGTTAGAGTTAAGCCAAATATAGAACATCAAAATCAAAAGAGCACCAATGGAACCGTATAACTCGTTGTAATTTGAAAAATTATTTATGTAAATGCCAAAAAAATATGTGGTCAACAGAAATAGAATTGTCGTCACCACCGCGCCAATGGAAAAAAACCGCGATTGTCTTCCTTCCTTGGTACCAAAGTAATACAAGGTTGCAATTACCACATAGATCATAATGACAAAGATCAAAAACTGGAAAAAGGAAATCCACACTACGTCGTTGTCAATATAAGCCCGGTTCTTAAAACGGTGAATTATAAATTCGCCGTAAAGGATTACCCCCACAGAAGTTAACAACAACAATGCCAAAACCACAGACACAGCCAAGGCTACCAAGTATTGCCTTAAAAAGGTACGGTTGATGGTAACGTGGTAGGAATATTCAAAAGCGCTGAAAATGGCATTTACCCCATTGGCGGAAAGGAATATGGACAAAAAGAAAACAAACGACAAAAGGCCGGCCCTCGGGTTTACGGCAATATCGGCTATGATGGGGTAAAAAAACTGATTGGTCTGGGGCGGCAATAGCGCTTCCACAAACATGAGAAACCTAGCTTGAAAACCTTCAATGGGAATATACGGTATCAGGTTAAGCAGGAGCAGCAAAAAAGGAAACAGTGCCAAAAAGAAACTATAGGCAATGGAGCTGGCACGAGGGGAAAAAGATCCTTTTAATATTCCCGTACCGTATATTTCCAACAGATGATAAAGAGAAAAACGCCCCAGCCCCGGCAATTTTATTTTCTTGCTCAAATTGACAAGATTGGTCACCAAGGGAATGTTAGACTTTTTTTCCTTGTCTCTTCCCATCAAATTGCCTTTAGACTCAGGTCCATATTGCTTACGGAATGGGTTAGCTCTCCGCTGGAAATAAAATCGACTCCGCAGAGGGCATAGCGACGCGCTGTCTCCAGGGTGATACCCCCACTGGATTCGGTCTTAAACCTTCCGCCAATCATTTCCACTGCCCGCTTGGTATCGTCATAATTGAAATTGTCCAGCAGTATCCTGTCCACACCGCCCGCGGCAAGGATTTCCTCGATTTCGGAAAAATTACGGGCTTCCACGATAATCTTAATGTCCAGATGATTTTGTTGGAGATACTTTTTGGTTTTCTCAATAGCCTTGGTCACTCCTCCACAAAAATCAATGTGGTTGTCCTTTAGCATGATCATGTCGTAAAGAGCAAACCGATGGTTTTTTCCTCCTCCAATTTTAACCGCCCACCTTTCCAGGGCGCGGATGCCGGGAGTGGTCTTGCGTGTATCGAGAATACGGGTGTTGGTGCCTTGCAGCACCTCTGTATATTTATGTGTCTTGGTCGCTATGGCACTCATGCGCTGCATGGCGTTTAGCACCAATCGCTCCGATTTGAGGATAGACTGCGAAAGTCCGGAAACGTAAAAGCATATATCGCAGTATTTTACCTTGTTGCCATCCGCTATCTTTATGTCCATCTCCAGACCTGGGTCTACGTATTCAAAGATCTGGCGGGCAAGTTCCACCCCGGCAATTATTCCTTCATCCTTAACCAACAGCTTGGCAGTACCCGTGGCATCGTCGGGAATACAGGCCAGGGAACTGTGATCGCCTCCACCCACATCTTCCCTTATGGCATTGGCGATGATGAGGTTTATCTCTTTGTTGAATTGCTTTTTTGAAATCATAATGTGCAATTTTCAGCTAAAATACTTTAAAATCTTCGAAGGATGCCAATCCACAGCCGGAACGCAGCAAATTTTGAAGCCGCGGAGGATAATATGTGTATTTTTGTCGCTTTTATACCACCCATGAAAATCACCCTTCTTGCCATTGGCAAAACAGACAATAAGCAATTGCAGGTCTTGATACAAGATTACGGCAAGCGGTTGGGATTTTATGTGAATTTTGAAATTGAAATAATTCCCGATATAAAAAGAGCGAAGAGCCTTAATGAAAACCTTCAGAAAAAAGAAGAAGGCGAAGAAATATTGAAACGGATATCCCCTTCCGATGTTTTGGTACTTCTCGACGAAAAAGGGAAAACCTATTCGTCTGTCGGGTTTTCGGAATACCTGCAAAAAAAGATGAACAGCGGCATCAAGAACCTAGTGTTTGCCATTGGTGGACCGTATGGGTTTAGCGATGAGGTGCATCAAACCGCACAGGGGAAAATATCACTGTCGTCCATGACCTTTTCCCACCAAATGGTGCGCCTGTTCTTTGTGGAGCAACTTTATAGGGCGTTCACCATACTTCGCAATGAACCCTACCACCACCGATAACATTACGGCCACAGGCAATCGATAAAATCGGTAACAATATGAAACACCAGCGCCACCCCTACAATCCGTGTCTGTTTAAAAAACAGCAGTAAACAATACCCCAACAATGCCCAGTAGGTATGGAGCGGATGGAAATTTATGCTGCAGCGATGGGGATCAAAAATGGGTTGCGCCCACAAATGGTCCACGTCAATGGCCATGGTAGCGACCATTATGGCCCAAGCCAGTTTCCATTTTTTCCTGAAGAATACAAAAGCGAGGATTCCCGGGGCCAAAAAATGCAAACTATAATGGATTACCGTCTGGAGCATGGTTGGCGCGAAATAAAAACTACTTGGTTTTGGAATCTGAAGTCCACAACTGTTTTTGGGCCGTGCCACTATTTCCCAATTGATATATGGCCAGGGAGGCCGGTTGAAACGCGATAGGGCCAAAGACTTTCATAGACAAGGTATCCAAATAAGCAGAATGTGCCACTCCCAGACTTATGTGCGGATCGAAGTTTTCAAAACTGTGTTCTTCCACAAACCGCGGTACGTAGTTTAAGGTAAATTCATCGACAGAGGAACCATCGGCACCGGGTACAAAAGCATCGGAAGAACCCGATTTTACAAGAAAAGGACTGATTCTTTCAATTACCTCCTCATGTAGCTTTAGCAAGGAAGGGGATCGTTCAATTTGAACAGACGCATAACTTTTCTCCCGCTCGGGGTAATAAAACATCCGGTACGCATTTAGTTTTTCCCCTGCCACCTGTTTGAAAAGACCCTGGAGGGACTTCTCTATTTTCGGCAAGTCTTTTTGCAAAACAAAGGCTTGGAGCAAGGTGATATGGGGAATACTGTTTTCATCCAACCGATAGCTTTCAGGGTTGTTCTGCACGATCAATTTGTTGAGGTAAACGGCCTGCTCGTTCATTTTTTCGGAAGGGACCAGAACCACGCCAATGGCAATGACGTCATTGTTCCTATGGGTGCAGGCACTAAGGCATACCAAGAAAGCCAACAGAATTTTTTTCATCGATAACCTATATTTCATTTTACTGCGATGGTCAAATTTTAACCGGAGAACAACGGAGAAAATATCTAAAAATTTCTTTTAAGGAAATCTTACTTTTCCCTATTCAATATTTTATATTCCTCGTAACAGTTGCTTATGGCATCCAGAATTTGCAGGTCATTTGCCGTGCGTATAAATTCCTTGGAATAGCTGCATTTGTTGAGAATTTCATCGATATCCACCCGTTCCAGTTGCAGAACGGCCATAAGGGTTTCGCGGTCGAACTTGCTTTGCAGAAGATTTCTGATTTCGTCGTCTTCCTTCATTTTCCTCAATTTCCTCATTTCCCGTGGCCGTTTCCCAAAAAGGTTGTACAACACATCGGCGGGATTAAAAATGGCGCTCAATACCTTGCTCACCGCTCCCGGCTGACTGCTCCCTCCTTCATAACCAGAGTTGAGACCGGCTATGCGATAGCGATAATTGTCGTAAACGGGAATTAGTTTGGCGTCAATTTCCACATAGCCGGTAAGCTGTACGGGCTTTACGACCACCTCTTCAAGGGCAATTCCCAGCTCGGTCATCTTTACCTTTATATCTCCAAATTTCAGCCAGTCGTTGGTAACGCGAACGCGAAGGGATTTAAACCCGAGATAGGAAAAATACAGGGTGTCGTTGACCGCTGCCTTGATGGCAAAACTTCCTTTGGCATCCGTTGTGGTACCAATCACTTGATTGAGGTTGACGATATTCACATTTTCCAATAGCTCGTCATTGGCATCGTTCATAACCGTGCCCTTGATAATATGATTTTCTTGGGCAATAGCTACGCTCCCAATGGAAGCCAAAAAAAGAAAAAGAACAATATTCTTCATATTTATTTTTTCAGATTTGCAGAGAATTTCCGTTACTTATTTTTCTCTGTCTTCATTTTTTCACGTATGGTTTCTTTTGCTGAGGAAAACCACTCTTCCTTTAAGATACTCAAGACAATGCTATCGCGACGGCCGCTGGGGGCTTTTAAATTACTTCGCAAAATCCCTTCCACTTTGCAACCCAGGCTCTTCATGGCCGCAATACTTCTGGCATTCCTAGCATCGGCACGAAACTCCACCCGCTGCAGACCCAAGGTTTCAAAGGCAAACTGCAGCATCAAATATTTGCAGTGTTTGTTGATTCCCGTGCCTTGAAATTCCTTTCCGTACCAGGTGTATCCCAACTGTACGGTTTGATGTTCTACTTGGTAATCGTAATAACGTGTGCTTCCCGCATATTCTTTTGTTCGCTTGTCGTATACGACAAAAGCATACGATTTTTGGTCTCTTCGGCCCTGCACTGCCAGGTTAATATACTGGCGCATGTTTTCCATACTGTTGGCTGGCAGTTGCGAATAGAGCCAGATTTCGGGTTGGTTTAGGGCAAAATGACCCAGCACTTCAATGTCTTCAAGGCGTAGTGGACGCAATAAGGCCACTTCGTCTTCCAGGACAATTTCCTTATCAAATTCAAAAATAGCCATAATAGTACGGGCCCCAATAAGGGCCCGTAAATATAATTATATAGATGGTTCAAACTTGCATAAGTTTAAAATTTGCAAGCGATCACGATGGGTATTATCCCTTCCTTCTTCGTCTTCCACCAGTACCGGCCGCTTGGGGTCGCTCTGTTCTGCGACTCTTGCCTTTAAACTTGGGCCTGTCGTTTCCTTGAAAATCGCGGCGCTTTTTAAAGCCGCCATCGCCCCTATCGGCACGATCTGGTCTATCATTTCTTTTACCGCGTTTCTTTCCGCGATCGCGACCGCCACTACGACCGGTGTCCTTGCTTATTTCAACATTAATGGGCCTGCCTTCCAAATGAAAATCCTGGAAGATTCCCATCACTAATTCCTGATGCTTTTCGTCTGTATTGAAAAAGGAAAAACTGTCTTTTACATCTACTTTGTAGACGTCGTCCTGCCCTAACTGCAAGAGGTCCCTAAGGAAATCTTTTAAGCTCATCCAATTGAAGTCGTCCTTGGCCCCAATATTTATAAAGTAGCGTGTACTGTCCTTTGAGTCGTTTCCAGAATCCCTGTCTCCGGAAACATTTAGGTCCTTTGAGTTTTTGTAATAGTTGAAGAACCGGGAGAACTCTACTGAAAACATTTTCTTGATGAGCTCCTCTTTTGAAAAATCGGCCAAAACCTCGTTAATATTTGGCAAGTAGGCATCGATATCGGAATTAATTTTAGTGTTCTTTATCGTATTTGCCAAATGGAACAACTGCACTTCACAGATTTCCATTCCAGAAGGGATTTCCTTGACCTCAAACTTCTTTTGGATTATCTTTTCTATGCTCTTGATCTTGCGCACTTCGCTCTTGGAAACAATCACCATAGACACGCCCGTCTTGCCCGCACGACCCGTACGGCCACTTCGGTGGGTATAGGTTTCTATTTCGTCTGGCAGTTGGTAATTGATAACGTGGGTAATGTCTTCCACATCAATTCCACGCGCGGCTACGTCGGTGGCCACTAGCATTTGTATTTGATGGTTTCGGAAGGATTTCATCACCAAATCGCGTTGGTTTTGACTCAGGTCGCCATGCAGGGCGGCGGCGTTATAGCCGTCTTCAATCAATTGCTCTGCCACCTTTTGGGTGTCGCGTTTGGTTCGGCAAAATACCACGGAAAAGATATCGGGATTGGCATCGGCCAACCGCTTTAAGGCGTTGTAGCGATCGCGGGCATTGACGAGGTAATATTCGTGCGATACGTTGTCTGCTCCTGTGTTTTTTGTTCCCACGGTAATTTCCACCGGGGTATGCATAAACTTCTTTGCAATGGTGGAGACCTCCTTGGGCATGGTGGCACTGAACAGCCATGTGCTTTTATCTTTGGGCGTGTGCGAAAGGATGTCGGTTATATCCTCGTAAAAACCCATATTGAGCATTTCGTCGGCCTCGTCCAAAACACAGTATTCTATTTTTGATATATCCACCAAGCCTCTCCCTATCATATCCTTCATCCTTCCGGGAGTGGCCACGATAATCTGGGAGCCTCTTTTAATCTGGCGTGCCTGGTCTGTAATACTCGCTCCACCATAAATGGCAGTAACGTTCAGGCCTGGCAAGTATTTGCCATAACTGATCATTTCGTGGGTAATCTGAAGGCAGAGTTCGCGGGTAGGCGATAGAATCAATCCTTGGGTAGTGCGACTTTTAATGTCTATTTTTTGCAACATGGGAAAACCAAAGGCTGCGGTTTTTCCCGTTCCCGTTTGGGCCAGGGAAACCATGTCGGTCTCGCGGTCCAAAAGAATGGGGATTGCTTTTTCTTGTACTTCCGACGGGGTTTCAAAACCCATGTCGGCAATGGCTTTTAGAAGGTTCTCTTCCAAGCCCAATGCTTTAAATGCTGTCATTTTATAAGATGAATTTGTTATTTATGTGCTAATGGGAAGCTTACTGGACACATAAATACACGGACAGCTTCACGATAACACCTCCCCACCCTGGGGAACTTCCTTGGAACCAAGACCTATGGCCTTAAAATTTCAAGGGTGCAAAAGTAAATTAAATATTTTACAACTCACGATAATGAATGCTTTTTTTTTTCAGAATTGTCCCAGGCAAGAAAGAAGAACCCTTCCTGCGTTCCTCGGAATCCAGGCAAGACAAAAACAGCGAACACTGAAAATGTAGTCTGAAAATCTAAAAGAATGGATTGAATTATGATGAAGAACCTGTTTTCCATATATCCTATTTAATTTCCGACAGATACTTTACCAATTGCCGAATGGCTTTACCACGGTGGCCAATTGCACTTTTCTCATCCAGGTCCATTTGGGCAAAGGTTTTTTCGTAGCCCAACGGCCTGAAGATAGGATCGTATCCAAAACCTGCTTCGCCTTTGGGGCTTTCGATAATTTCCCCTTCGCACAAACCTAAAAACACCTCCTTTGCAGAAAAGGTTCGCAGAGCAATGGCAGTTTTAAAACGGGCATCCCGGTTTTCCTTTCCGCGCAGATTTTGCAAGAGTTTTTCCATATTGGCCTGGGCATTGTTCTCCAATCCGGCGTATCGGGCACTAAATACTCCCGGCGCATTATCGAGGGCCTTCACCTCCAAGCCGGTATCGTCGGCGAAGCAGGCAACACGGTAGTTGTCAAAAACGTAATTGACCTTCAACAGCGCGTTGCCTTCTATGGTATCGGCGGTTTCGGCAATATCCTCTTCGCAGCCGATTTCCTTCAGACTCAATAGCTCGATATACTCTGGCATCAAAGCCTTTACCTCTAAAAATTTATTTTGGTTATGGGTGGCGAAAACGAGTTTCATATTGGGGAGGGGATTAGGGGGAACGATTCCATTATCTACTTTCTTGCCATGGCCTAAAAGGCTGCTCGGGGTCGCTTATGCCCCGGCTGATTTCTTTTTGGTTGCCGTTGGCGTCATAACCGATTGAGTTTGTTTAATGTGACGATCATTGGCATGAGAGATTCTTTGGAAACCATTTATTTTATTGATTTTCTAACATTGGAGGATTAAAGGTAGAAGAAAAATTATAAATCTATGGGGTGGATTTATGGGAAAATAAAGGTAGATCGGTAACCAGACTGGTAGGGAGAGACACGGGCGGGACGTCCGCGCCAGCCACTGACATAACCGATAAAGTTTTCCGTTTTACCCCCTGGGCCCCCTAAAGGGGAAGGGGAATCCACTAAACCCTTATTTTATTGGAATATCTGTTCATTGGCTAAAGCCAACGGCAATACTTGTGACAAAACAATTAGCGGCACTTGTAATTTGCCCACAGAAAACCATATCACCTTATTTTTCAGAACCTGAAACTTCCCACGAACCTCGGAAGGCCTTCCTGCAAGGTCTCCAAGACCTTTTAGGTATTATAAAACGCAAACGCGTGACCCGGATTGAAATTGAAGTTGAACTTGAAATCAAAAGAATCTGTAATCTATTCTACTAAGATGCCACAGGCATAACCGGACGCCTTTCGCTTACTCTTTGGGCTCTTTAAAAGGAAACAACTTGTAACCCACAACCTTCCACAAAGTATACCATGGGCAAAATTGAAATAAACCTATTGCCTTGGTATGACCGAAAACCGAATAAGGATGGGGGTATCGACCTCTGAAAACCGAGAACTAATGAGGTGGCTGCGAATTTCTGAAAGCCGCAATGCAATTCAATGAAACCTCCGTAATTCCATTGCTTTCCAAAATGTCGAAGACCTGTCCAAAAATCACTGGATAAAAAATATTAACTTTTATTTAAGATTTACCTCTCTTTTTATATCTTGTGACCCGTTAGTTCTTTTATTATAGTTTGAAGGAAAAGTAGGAATGTTATGAAATATTTATGGTTATTGGGGTTGGCAACTGTCTTTCAGCCCGCCTGGGCACAGCATTATGTGCCGGCAGATACATCAGATATGCGCTATCGCGACGCATTGATCCAGACCTATAAGCACCGAGTGGAGGAACAGCTTAAAGTGTTCCAATTTGCCACTACAGATAAAAAGGTGCGAAAGGAATTGGAAAACCTTTATGACGAGACCACCTCTTCCTTTTCCAAGGACATCGTCAAAGGGTATGTGGAGCAGGATACGCTCTTCCAAAATCAGTTGGACTTAATTCTAGCTAAATTACAAAGAGCCAATCCCGACCACGAGGCTATCGGAAAAACCAAAGTATTGCTTTCGTATGGCGTTGAGCCTAATGCCTTTGCTGTGGGCAACGATTTTGTCGTAACCTTTGTACCCCTATTGATGAAGGTAAGGAACGAGCATGAAATCGCCTTTATCATCAGCCACGAGATTGCCCATAACCTGCTGAACCACTCCTATAACAGACTAATTGCCGAAGCGGAATTGAGACACTCTGAGGAGGTGAGGAAAAAGACGAAGCTAGTGGAAAAGACAAAATACCACCGTACCCAAAAAGCGCTTGGAACCTATAAAACGCTGCTATACGACAGTAGGCACAGCAGTAGAAAACTGGAGCATGAGGCGGATTCGCTTGGGTTTATTTTGTTCAGGAATGCCTTTCCCGAAAGGGAATATGAGGCCGTAACAGCACTTAACCACCTAAAGGAAATTGACAAGGAAACCGATTCGTTGACCACAGACGACTATAAAACCCTCTTTGCCAGCATCTATCGGGAGGGATGGGTAAACAACGACGAATTGGACAGCTACAGATATGACCGTACCCCGAAATTCTGGATGGTGGATAGCTTAAAAACCCATCCCGACTGTGAGGTACGGATAGAATTTCTTGTCAAAAATTTTCAACCGAAAGTCCGACCGGCAGAAGAAGCTTCGGAACATTTCCAAAAAATAATAGCCACGAGCCAGTATAGCAATATATGGGGGCTGTATGTCATCGAGGAGTACGGCAGGTCTCTCTACGAAACCCTACTACTCCTGAAATCGGATCCTGAAAATCCCTTCCTGCGAAAGATGGCAGGGGCCAATTTCACCAAACTGCAGGAAGCACAAAAATCCTATACCACCGATCGGTATTTGGACAGGCTTAATCCGCAGAACTCAGACAGCTACAATACCCTTCTTTATTTTGTTCGGGAGCTCCGCCGTTCGGAAATGAGGAACATCATCAACCTATATCAATCTTAATCCCTCTTTTTATGAAAAAAACAATTACGCTACTGTTCGTACTGCTTACGGCTATTTCCTACGGACAAATTCAGAAACTAAAAGATTATTCCGCAGGAAAGTTCATGGATTCCCGAATTCTATATGAAGATGATAACGACGACGTATTCGGATATTTTCTCTTATATGAGTTTGACAGAAAGAGTCGTGAAGTCTATGACCTGGAGTACGTTATCCTGGACAAGAACCTCAATAAGGTTACTTCAAAAATATTTACCCAGACCATCTTTAAACATTTTATGCTGGAAATGCAGGCCAAACTGACTTTTGCGAGAAAAATGGGCAATGAAATAGTCTTTGGGCTTTATGACCATGGAGTCTCACAAGCCTACGTCTTAAGTGATGTGACTTCCGATTATTTTAATGAAAGATACCGAAAGGTAGACTTGAACGATTTTAGTCTTTCCGACGAATTTGTTTTCGTGGACATGAAAAAGATCGACAAAACTTCCACAGAAGGCGATACGCATAGGGTCAAGGAGCTAAAGGACAATCAGAGCATCTATCCCACAAGAAACAATCACTATGTTATATTCAGTCCTTCAGAATACAAGACCCCATTGCTTGGTACGGGCAAGGTTTATTATTCCAAGAAAACAAACATCAAATCTTTTTCCGTTATGGACAAGGATTTAAACAAACTGTGGTCAAGGCCCATAAACCAAACCAAAGATGATGCGGGTATTTACAGGTATTATACCGCTGATGACAATATCCTGATTATGCACAAAAAGATCCTCAACAAAAAGGTAAAGGAACTGCGGGTATTAGAGGTATATGACCTAAAAAATGGAAACCTGATTTATGAGATTAATTTCAAGGATCCAAACTATACCATGGATCTGTTTAAGTTGAAAGTGGAAGATGATAAAATCATTGTCTATAACTATCTTCATGAACTAAGGGACAAGAATTGCACACATGAAAAAACCCTGGGATATGCAAGGGTAATCTATGATAAAAATACCGGCAAGGAACTCAGTCGTGTCTATATGCCATGGGAACATTTTGCCAAGCATTTTGATTTCAAAAAGAAATTTGGGGAAATCAATAAATACGGAAAGATATTCTTTGAAGATTTTATAACATTGGACAACGGCCATACCATCGGCATTGCGGAAGGCTATAAATTGGCCGGACCAAGAGCGACGGTACTGGACTTGTTCATTATAGAGTTCGATCCACAGATGAATGTGGCGTATTTCAATAAGGTGGAGAAGCAACCTAACTCAGGGGAAAAGATGACCGGGCAATCGCTTTTCAGTTATGGAGCCTTCGATTACTACTACTCCCAAAAATTGGATGACGATGGCAATTATGTGATCCTCTATGCCAATAAAGAGAAAACAGCCATGGAAAACTCCAAAAGAAAAACCACCAATGAGTTTTTGGGCATCATCACATATGTAGATGGCAAATTTAACTACGACAAACTACAACTAACCACCAAAGACGGAATGATCGTGCCTGTACGGGCAAAAAACGGCTCCATTCTATTGCAGGAATATTCGAAGGAAAACGGTATGGAAGTGCGTTTGGAGAGGATTAATTATTAGTATGACTTAAGATATTTCTCGGCTTCTATTAAGGTCTCCCAAAAGGAATTCCGATAGCTATCGTGACTATGTGCTGGGTAATCTCTCCCGCTAAGTTAGTGAGATAACTGGAACTGCCCAAACCTGTGCTGAGCCTGTCGAAGTATGGTCCGGGTGGTTTTGCATTCCTCTCGGCCATTCTTCCCTCGTCGGATGCAGTAGGCGGCGTACATATCGGGATAGACCGTCAGATCACAGGTGAGCCACTGGCCTTTGTAATGGAAGGGCGGTGGAAGTTGGAGGGTTTTGCCCAGGCGTGTATGGTCCATCTTGAGGGCAGTTCCTGCGCCATCCACTTTGT
>JACDJA010000312.1_pt1 | contig 59902 bp, 45 predicted proteins | sample 7449241 | NCBI WGS metagenome assembly JACDJA01 (sample SAMN14253289, study PRJNA609438) | sludge metagenome | isolation source: initial anaerobic sludge | collected 2018-12-20 | reverse complement strand
GATGTCCGCGCCATGTTTATTTCCCCTGCCTACCTTTCTCTCGGGGACGGCGGTCGCCCTGGTGTGAAGTACGTTGATGAGCAGAACAGGGTTGTTTTCCGCACGGTGACGTTGCTGAGTGTGTCCACTGAAGGCGCCTGGGTTACAGGGCTGCCGGATGAAATTCGCCTGATTACCCGTGGTGCAGGGTTTGTCAGTGAGGGCGAGCACGTCGAGCCCGTAAACGTTGCCCAAGAGCGGGGCTGAGCAATATGCGCGCACTTGTGTTTGCAGCCATCGACCGCAGCCGCACCACCCTGCTTGCCCTGTTATTTCTGACCCTGGGTGGCATTGCAGCCTTCCAGGTGATTCCCCGGGAAGCAAACCCGGACGTAACCATTCCCATAATATATATTTCCATGTCGCTGGAGGGCATAAGCCCGGAAGATGCGGAACGGCTGCTGGTGCGCCCCATGGAGCAGGAGTTGCGCTCACTTGAAGGCATCAAGGAAATGCGTGGCACCGCATCCGAGGGGCACGCCTCAGTGATGCTGGAATTTGACGCCGGTTTTGATCCGGACACAGCCCTGCAGGATGTCCGTGAGAAAGTGGATACGGCACGTAACAAACTCCCCCGGGAAGCCGACGAGCCCCGGGTAAATGAGATCAACGTTTCGCTGTTCCCGGTTCTCTCCATAGGTCTCTCCGGCCCATTGGCAGAGCGGGAGTTGATCACAATTGCACGCGGGCTTCAGGACGCCATTGAAGCGATTCCCGAGGTGCTTGAGGTGGAAATCGGTGGCGACCGTGAGGACCTGCTGGAAATTGTTGTTAATCCTCAGGTGCTGGAAGGCTACGGCATAGATTTCGACCGCCTCAGTAACCTGGTCACCCGCAACAACCAGTTGGTGGCCGCCGGGTCGCTGGATACCGGCAATGGCCGCATGGCGCTGAAAGTGCCCGGTGTTATCGAGAATATCGAAGATGTGATGTCCATGCCGATCAAGGTGGATGGCGACACAGTAGTGACCTTCGGTGATGTCGCCATGCTGCACCGAACCTTTAAGGATCCCACGGGATTTGCGCGTATCAACGGTGAGCCGGCTCTTGTTCTGGAGGTGTCCAAGCGCACCGGTGCCAACATCATTGAAACCGTCGCTGAGATACGGGATCTGATCAAACGGGCCAAACCGCAACTGCCGGATTCCCTCGACATCCGCTACATCATGGATCAGTCAGACGACGTCGAGGATATTCTCAGCGATCTGCTCAACAACGTACTCACTGCCATCGTGCTGGTTATCATCATCATTATTGCGGCCATGGGGCCGCGTTCGGCGCTTCTCGTTGGCCTCACCATCCCGGGCGCGTTCCTTACCGGCATTCTGGTTATCTGGGCCATGGGGCTCACTCTCAATATCGTGGTTCTGTTCAGCCTCATTCTGGTTGCAGGCATGCTGGTGGACGGCGCGATTGTGGTCTCGGAACTGGCAGACCGAAACCTGTCTGACGGGCACAGTGTCAGGAATGCCTGGGCAGAGTCCGCAAGCCGCATGGCCTGGCCGATTATTGCATCGACGGCGACCACACTTGCCGTGTTTGTGCCACTTCTGTTCTGGCCCGGTGTGGTGGGGGAGTTTATGAAGTTCCTGCCCATTACCGTAATCATCTGCCTGGTTGCTTCTCTCGCCATGGCCCTGGTGTTTTTGCCGGTTCTGGGGAGCGTAAGCGGGGGTCGTCGTGCCCGCACGGTCAGTGAAAGCGGGCGAATGATGCACGGTTATCGCCGCGTGCTTTCCACACTCCTGTCATATCCCGGCCTCACGCTGGTGGGTGTGCTTGGCGTGGTTGTAATGATCTATATTGCCTACGGCAAGTTCAATTATGGTATCGAGTTTTTTCCCAGTGTGGAGCCGGATTCCGCCCAGGTACAGGTTCGTGCCCGGGGAGATTTGTCGGTTATGGAGCGGGATGCCATTGTGCGGCAGGTCGAGCGTCGTTTACAGGGCATGCCGGAAGTAAAAGCGGTTTACGCGCGCTCCATGCTGAACGCCAGCACGCAAATGGCACCGGATGTGATCGGAGTGCTGCAGTTCCAGTTTACCGACTGGTTTACCCGGCGCCCGGCCAGCGCCATTCTGCAGGACTTCATGGTGCGCACGGAGGATATTCCGGGTATTGAGCTGGAGTTTCGCAAGCAGGAAAGCGGCCCGGCTGGTGGCAAGCCGATAGAGTTGCAGATAAGCAGTCGCGACAGCAGCAAGCTTAACGGGTATGTGGACCAGATCGAAAGCCGGATGCGCGCCCTGGGTGGCTTTATGGATATTGAGGATGACCGCAGCCTGCCGGGTATTGAATGGCGCCTGGAAGTGGACCGGGAGGCTGCTGCGCGTTTCGGAACCGATGTGCTTAGCATTGGCAGTGCCGTGCGCCTGGTTACCAATGGCCTGGTGCTGGCAACCTACCGGCCTGAAGATGTCCGGGACGAAGTAGACATTGCTGTTCGGGTTCCCAACAACTGGCGCGAGTTGGACCATTTGCAACGCCAGACGATCAATACGGCCCGAGGGCAGGTGCCATTGTCGCAGTTTCTTGATCTGCAGCCGGGGGACAAGACCGGCAGTATTTCCCGGGTGGATGGTCAGCGCACGGTTACCATCAAGTCCGATGTGCAGCCGGGCGAGCAAGTGGACAGCCTGCTGAAAGCGCTTCAGGCTGAACTGCCGGAAGCACCGGAGGGCGTGTCGGTAAAGTTCGCCGGCGAAAACGAAGACCAGCAGCAGGCGGCAAATTTTCTGGTGACTGCATTTGTGGTGGCCATTGCCATGATGCTGCTCATTCTGGTGACCCAGTTCAACTCTCTGTACCAGAGCTTCCTGATTCTGTCGGCGATCGTACTCTCCACAGCCGGGGTCCTTCTGGGATTGTTGCTCAACGCCCAGCCCTTTGGAATCGTCATGGTGGGCATGGGCATTATCGCGCTGGCGGGTATTGTGGTGAATAACAACATCATCCTGATTGATACCTACAACCAGATGAAAAAGGAAGGTATGGGCGCCTACGAGGCGGCGCTGGAAACCAGTTGCCTGCGTTTGCGCCCGGTGCTGCTTACGGCAATTACCACCGTGCTGGGGCTGATGCCGATGGTTCTGAGTATCAACGTCAACCTGCTGGCGCCTTCGCTCGGCCTGGGCGCGCCATCAACGCAGTGGTGGGCGCAACTTTCCAGTGCCATTGCCGGGGGCCTGGCATTCGCCACCATTCTGACATTGTTGCTGACACCGGCGATGCTGGTGCTGGGTGAACGGGCAGGGCAGTTTGTCCGCAGGCAATCTGGTCGCGCTGGCCCCGGCGGCCAGTCACCAGAGTGAGTACTCGGATTCCAGGGCGAACGCAAGCTGTAACAGTGTGCGCTCATCACCGTGCTTGCCCATGAGCTGAACTGAAACCGGCAGGTTCTCGGGTGTCAGGGCCATGGGCACGGATATGGCCGGCGTGCCGGTAACGTTTGCCAGGGGCGTGAAATTGGCATACCGGGTAAGGCGATCAAACAGCGTATCAAAAGGCACGTTCGGGCTGAGGTGGCCGAGTCTGGGTGTGGTGTGGCCCAGCACCGGCGTTAACACCGCATCAAAATCCGTCATGGCCCTGGCGTACTCGAATCTGGCGCGACGCAAACGCCAGAGCACCGCTGGCATCTTCCAGAATCCTCGCCTGAACATCCTGTCCAGGCCCTGGGTCAGGCCGTCAACCCGCCGTTTATCAAAGTCCGGATGGGCTAATTTGCGACCGTTGAGCTTCATGCCAAAGGCCAGCAACGCCCAGTACATCGCAAAATCGTCCGGGAAACTGGAGTTTACCGGCGTTGCCACGGGCTCAATACTGTGCCCCTGGGCCTCCAGTTTCCGGGCGGTGGCTTCGACGGTGTTTCGCGTCATCTCGTCGGTTTTGTGGCCGTTGATGGAATCTAGAACCAGACCAATCCGCAGCCGTTTTTCCGGCGCACCTTCCACCTTGCCCACGGCGGGCAGTTTCGGGTTCCGGTAATAGCGTTCCGCCTGGTAGATGAAATTGGCGGTGTCCCTTACCGAGCGGGTAACTACGCCGTCACTGACAATGTTGATGGGCAGGGACTTGGCGGCATCGTTGTCAATGACACGCCCGCGGGATGGCTTCAACCCCACCAGCCCGCAGCATGCTGCGGGAATTCGTATGGAGCCGCCACCATCGTTGGCATGGGCAATGGGAACCGCGCCGCTTGCAACCAGCGCGGCCGAGCCGCCCGAGGAGGCGCCGGTGGAATACGCAAGGTTCCAGGGGTTGCGGCTGGGGGCATCATGGGCGGGCTCGGTTGAGGCATTAAACCCGAACTCGGGCATGGTGCTTTTGCCCAGGCAGAGAAATCCCTGGGCCAGCAGTTGCTGTGCGAACGGGCTGGTGTGTTTTACCGGATGCCCGGCAGGGATTGCCTCTGAGCCCTGGCGCGTGGGCATTCCTGCCACATCAGTGTTGTCTTTGATAAAGGTGGGCACGCCCGTGAAGAAAGGCGCGTCTGCCAGGCTATCCTCCGCATCCAGTTTTGCCGCGGCTTTCAGCATCTGCTCATAGCGTTCCGCAACAACACTATGAACCAGTGGTTCGGCTTTGTGTAGCCGGTCAATGGCGGCCTGGATCAGCTCGGTAACCGACACATCCCGGCTCCGGATGCGTTCAGCCAGAGCGGTCGCATCATCGTTCCCGAGAGCGTCGTTGGTGAACGTACTGGCGGTTTTCGGGGAATCAGAAACAGGCATTCGAGGTGTCTCCATTATTGTTTGCCACCGTTCCTTGGTCGGACGGTTTATCGGGGAGCTACTTTACTCGAACGCAAAAGGTCAGGACATGTCATTTCAGGTATGAGTTCACAAGCCCGTTATTAACCGGGCTTGCAAAGCGGGAGCATACAGACGGGCCTGTCAGAAATCACGAATCAGGCGCTTTTTTTGCGGGATTCCCGGATAACATCGTAGGCGTGGGTGATTTCCTGTGTGCGCTCTTCTGCCATCTCACGCATGCTTTCGGGAAGGCCGCGGCCCGCAAGTTTGTCCGGGTGGTTCTCGCTCATCAGTTTGCGGTAGACCTTCTTCAGTTCAGCGTCGCTGATGGAGGGGGATACTCCCATAACCCTGTAGGCATCTTCGGTTTGCTGGGCGGTAGAACGCCGGCTTCCGGTTTGGCCTGCATGGGCTCCGCGCAGCATGGCTTCCAGCTGATCAACCTGGCTTTCCGGCAGGCCAAGGCCACGGGCAATGCGCACCAGCATTTCGTGTTCGGCCGGGTGAACCACCCCGTCTGCTGCAACCGCCGAAACCTGCACCTGAAGAAACATCTGCAGAAAGGCTGGCTGGCGACCACTGATGCGCAGAAAATGCGCCAATTCGGCATCGAGATCAAAATCTTCGGCTTTACCGCGGCTGAACGCGGCCTTGGCAGTTTCTCTCTGCGCTTCATTCAGGCGAAAGCGGACGAACATGGCTTCCGCCATCTGTATTTCGTCTTTCGAGACAACGCCATCAGCTTTGCAAAGGGCGCCCATGACCGCAAAAACAGATTCAATAAAGCCGGATTGAATGCTCTGAAGTTTGCCAATCAGGCGGCTTTTGGCTCGGTTAAGCAGAAAGGCACCAAGGGCGGCTCCCACCAGAAAACCGGGGAACTTGCCAAAGGCGTAACCAATCAGACCACCGATGATCATTGCAAACAGCATCAAAATGTCCTTACGGGATAGTGGAACAGACCACAGAATATACGTGTTTTTTTGCGGATCTTCATGAACAGGCTTTCATTCAGGGCCCCGGTTTTCCTCTGTGCCGGTGAGTCGTTGTTTTTTTTCATGTTAATTTTTACGGGTTTAAAGGCGCCGCTTATGACCTTCGATATGTTTGCTGACCAATCTTCGGAAACGACAACCGAGACCCTCTCTGAGGGAGCCTTTGTGCTCAGGCAGTTCGCGTCGGGAAAAGGTCAGCGACTGCTGGACGAGATAGAAAAAATAACAGCAAGCGCTCCATTGCGGCACATGAAAACCCCCGGCGGGCACAGCATGTCCGTGGCCATGAGTTGTTGTGGAAGCTGGGGCTGGGTAACCGATGCGGGCGGATACCGTTACCAGACCACGGACCCCTGCTCCGGTGCCTCCTGGCCGGCAATGCCGCCGGTTTTTACCGGTTTGGCCAGGTCGGCTGCGCTTGCGGCCGGGTATGCGGATTTCACACCGGACTCATGCCTCATCAATCGCTATGAACCGGGTTCAAAAATGGGGCTGCATCAGGACAAGGATGAGCTGGATCTCGCGCAGCCGATTGTGTCGGTCTCTCTCGGCTTGCCCCAGGTGTTTCAGTTTGGCGGGTTGGCTCGGCGCGAGCGGCCTGCCAACATTCCCCTGAGCCACGGGGATGTGGTGGTCTGGGGCGGGCCTTCCCGGTTACGGTACCACGGAGTGCTTACCCTGAAAGCCGGAGTGCATCCCCTGACCGGGCCCTGGCGCTACAATCTCACCTTCCGCTGCGCCCGTTAGCGGGTTGCCGGGCTACTGGAGCCAGGCCACCAATAGCCCCGCCCCCAACGACAGCAGCATGGGCCCGGCCACATAGAACCCTGTTTGCCGGTTACCGACAATCCAGGCCATACCGGATTTGACCAGATTGTTAGTGGCCGCGGCAATAACAATACCGAGAACCGCAGTATCCATGGCCAGGCCGTTATTGGACATGCGGGTAAGGGACAGGGTAATCGCATCTACGTCTGCAATGCCCGAGGTGGCCGCCAGCATGTAGATACCGGTATCCCCCAGCCAGTTTTTCAGAAAGTCGCCAAGCAGCAAAATGGCCGTTAGCAGTATGCCGAACACCAGTGCCGATTTGAGCTCCAGCGGGTTCTGCCCCGGGGTAGGCTGGCTTATCCGGTTTGTGCCGGAATTTCTGTGCCAGATGAAAATTGCCGGCACATAGAGCAGCAATGTCATCACTGCCACGGGCCAGACAAGGCTGGGTAGCAGCGCGCGGTTGATAACGAAGCAGTACACCAGTATGCGCGGGAACATGGTGCCGCAGGCAATCAGGATGCCGGTGGCGAATTGCGCATTCAGCGCCGGGTACCGGTCGGCCTGGCGGGCAAAATGCAGCGTTAGTGCGGTGGAGGAACTCAGGCCCGCAAACAGGCTGGTAAACAGGATGCCCTTGCTGGTGCCCGCCATCCGCATGGCGAAATAACCCACGAAGGAGATGGATGCAATCATTACCACCATCCACCAGATTTCCCGGGGATTGAGCACGCCACCGGGGCCCATTTTTTCATTGGGCAGTAACGGCAGCATTACCACGGAAATAACCAGCAGTTTGAGCGCTGCATCCAGTTCGTGGGCCCGGAGCTTCTGTACCCAGCCGTGAATTTCTTCCTTGTTGTCCAGAATAATCGCGGTGATTACCGCCGCAGTGGTTGCCATCACCGGGTCTACCGCCACCGCTATGGCGCCGAAGCAGAAGGTCAGTACCATGCTGACCATACCGGTAATGCTGAAGTTGCGGATGTGATCGAGCCGCTCGCTGTAGGCCACAATGGACATGGCTACCACGCTCAACAGCAGAACAGGAAAGGTCCAAACGGTGATTTCCTGCGCCAGAACCACAGAAATTCCGCCCAGCAGGCCGATAAGAGAAAACGTGCGAATACCGGCAATACGCTCACCGGATTTCTGCTCGCGGGCTCCCCAACCGCGCTCGAGGCCTATGATGGCACCCAGCAGCAGTGCAACAGCAAGGTTCAGCGTGGTCTGGTTGGCAGCTAGAAACTGGGATGCAACATCGTCCATGAACGGGTGAACTCCTTCAGGATCATCAGTGAGGCATGAGCGCCAATGATACCAGTCCGTGGGGCGCAGGGGCACAGGCACCCTTACGCCTACCCCGGCATTTTGATAGACTTCGCGCCCTTTATTTTGCCGAAGCGTTTTTCCGACCCCAGCCTCGGTAACCCGTTTTTCACGCAATAGTGCTGCCAGCCGGATATTTGAAACTATGGTAAATACTCTGAAAGCCAACTGGTTTTCCAACACCAAGGGCGATTTGCTCGCCGGAATTGTGGTTGCCCTCGCGCTGATTCCCGAAGCAATTGCGTTCTCGATCATCGCCGGGGTAGACCCCAAAGTCGGGCTTTACGCCTCCTTCTGCATCGCGGTAATCATTGCCTTCGTAGGCGGTCGCCCGGGCATGATTTCGGCGGCTACCGGCGCCATGGCGCTGCTGATGGTTACGCTGGTAAAAGAACATGGCCTGGAATATCTGATGGCGGCAACCCTGCTTACCGGGGTCATTCAGATCCTGGCCGGTGTGTTGAAACTGGGCAGCCTTATGCGATTTGTATCCCGCTCGGTTGTTACCGGCTTTGTGAATGCGCTTGCCATCCTGATCTTCATGGCCCAGCTGCCTGAGCTGACGAACGTAACCTGGCACGTATACGCCATGACCGCTGCCGGCTTGGGTATTATCTACCTTTTTCCCTATGTGCCCGTGGTAGGCAAAATGTTGCCATCGCCACTGATCTGTATCGTTGTTCTCACCGTTGTTGCCGTATGGTTCAACATCGACGTGCGCACCGTCGGCGACATGGGCGAACTGCCGGATACCCTGCCCGTTTTTCTCTGGCCGGACGTACCGCTGAACCTCGAAACCCTGATGATCATTCTGCCGTATTCCATACCTCTTGCGGTGGTCGGTTTGCTGGAGTCCATGATGACGGCCACCATCGTGGATGACCTTACCGATACGGAAAGCGATCGCAACCGCGAGTGCCGGGGGCAGGGCATCGCCAACATCGGGTCCGGCCTGTTTGGCGGCATGGCGGGCTGTGCAATGATTGGCCAGTCGGTTATCAACATAAAGTCCGGTGGCCGAACCCGGCTTTCAACGCTCACAGCGGGCGTGTTTCTCATGGTCATGATTCTGATTCTGGATGACATCCTGGTGCAGATCCCCATGGCGGCGCTGGTGGCTGTAATGATCATGGTGTCTATTGGTACCTTCTCCTGGGAATCCATCCGTAACCTGAGAAAACACCCGCTCTCGACCAATATCGTCATGCTGGTAACCGTTTGCGTGGTGGTTGCAACCCACAATCTGGCATTGGGTGTGTTTGCCGGGGTATTGCTTGCCTCTCTGTTTTTTGCCAACAAGATCGGGCATTTCATGGAAGTCCAATCCACCCTGGATGAAACCACCAATACCCGCACGTACACTGTAATGGGGCAGGTGTTTTTCAGTTCGTCTGAAAAATTCGTTGCCGCGTTTGATTTCCGCGAGGTGGTGGATAAAGTGGTCATAGATGTGAGCCGCGCCCACTTCTGGGACATTACTGCCGTGGGTGCGCTGGATAAAGTTGTTATCAAGTTCCGTCGTGACGGCGCGGAAGTGGAAGTCATTGGCATGAACAAGGCCAGCGCTACCATTGTTGACCGTTTTGGCGTGCACGATAAGCCGGAAGGTATTGATCAGCTGATGGGCCATTAAGTATGCAAGATACGACCGCGAATTCCCAAGCCAGCAACCAGGACACGCTGCAGGTTGTAGCCTGTGTTGACGGATCCAGTGCGGCACCGGCGGTATGCGATTACGCTGCCTGGGCCAGCACCTACATGAACTCACCACTGACCCTGCTGCACGTGCTTGATGAGGAGCGCTATCCATCGGAGCCGGATCTGGCCGGTAACATTGGCCTGGGCAGCCGCGAGCATTTGCTTGACGAGCTGGCACAACTGGATCGCAAGAGGGCCAAGCTGGCTCTGGAACACGGTAATCACCTGCTGGATGAGGCTGCCCACAGGCTGCAGAAAGCCGGTATCAGTGACATCAAAAAACGTCAGCGCCACGGAGATCTGACCGAATCGCTGCTGGCCATGCAGGAGGAAGTACGCTTGCTGGTCATGGGGCTGCATGGGGAAAGCAGTTCCGATCGCGACCAGCGCATTGGCAGCCAGCTGGAAACGGTCATACGCAGCATGAGCCGGCCCATTCTTCTGGTGCCCAATGAGTTTACCACTCCCAAAAGCGCCATGCTGGCCTTTGATGGCAGCGCCACGGCGTTTCGTGGCGTTGAGCACCTGGCGGCCAGCCCGGTGCTCAAGGGCATGCCCCTGCATCTGGTGATGGTTGGCAGCGAAACACCGGAAGCCATGGCTCAGCTCCGCAAGGCGGAATCCATGCTGGCGCCGCTGGAGTCGGAAATCACCCTGGCTATCCGCAGCGGCGATGTAGAGCGGGTGCTACACAGCTACCAGGATGAATTCGATATCGATATTCTGGTGATGGGGGCATACGGCCACTCCAAAATCCGCCGCTTTTTACTGGGCAGTACAACCACCAGTATGCTGAACACGGCCAAAACGCCCTTGGTAATTCTGCGCTAAAAGCGGCTGTTTACCGCTGAGTGCATAAAAAAAGGCGAAGCATGAAGCCTGCTTCGCCTTTTTCCGGAGCGCGCTTAAACAGTTGTTGCCGGCTCAGAGCCCGAGCTTTTCTGCCACGTAATCCGCGTCTTTATCACCACGGCCGGACAGGTTAATCAGTATTGACTGCTCCGGGGACAGGTTTGGTGCTTCCTTTATGGCCCAGGCAACAGCGTGGGCACTTTCCAGGGCAGGAATAATGCCTTCCACCCGCGACAGCATCATAAATGCATCCAGGCATTCGGTGTCTGTAGCGCAGGCATACTCCACGCGCCCCAGATCCTTGAGATAGCTATGCTGCGGGCCACTGCCCGGGTAGTCCAGGCCGGACGCTATGGAGTAGACCGGTTGCGGGTTACCCTCATCGTCTTCAAGAACATAACAGGCCATGCCATGGATCTGGCCGGGTTTGCCCAGAGTCATGGTTGCGGCATGATGATCCGTGTCCAGGCCCTCGCCAGCCGGCTCTACACCCACCAGCCTGACGCTTTCATCATTCAGGAAAGCCGTGAAAATTCCTATAGCGTTGGAACCACCACCCACGCAGGCCGCTATGTAATCCGGCAGCTTGTTGTAGCGCTCCAGAAACTGCGCACGGGCCTCGCGACCAACAACGGACTGAAAATCGCGAACCATACCGGGGAAGGGGTGCGGGCCGACCACAGAACCAATGGCGTAAATAAAATTCTGCGGGTCTTTCAGGTACTCGTCAAAGGCGCTGTCAACGGCGTCTTTCAGGGTGGCGGTACCGCGGGTAACCGGAATCAGCGTGGCGCCAAGGATTTTCATCTTGGTCACATTCGGATGCTCTTTGGCGATATCCACCGTACCCATGTGAATCTCACAGGGAATGCCCACCAGAGCACAGGCCGTTGCCAGGGCCACGCCGTGTTGGCCGGCGCCGGTCTCGGCAATTACCTTGGTTTTGCCCATGAACTTCGCCAGCAAGGCTTCACCCAGGCAGTGATTGATCTTGTGAGCACCGGTATGGTTAAGATCCTCCCGCTTCAGGTAAATGCGTGCGCCACCGAGTTTTTCGGACAGCCGGCGTGCGTAGAAAACCGGGCTGGGCCGGCCTACATAATCCGCCAGCAAGTAAGCCAGTTCGTCCTGAAAATCCTTGCGCTGGCGGATTTCCTGGTAGGCTGCGCTGATTTCGTCCATTACCTGTTTCAGTTCCGGCGGCACGAACTGCCCGCCGTATTTTCCAAAAAAACCCTGTGCGTCTGGCAGGTTATCGTAGGGGGAAGGCGTGCTCATAAACAGTGTCTCTTTTGAAATGATGGAGCAATAATAGCGTCCCGTTCGTGGTCACTCAATGCCGGTGGCAACTGGGCAGGCAGATAGCGTTATCCGGTCAGGCTGCCATCCCAGCCGCCATCCCTGAAGCCCAGGCCCACTGGAAATTATGCCCGCCCAGATGGCCCGTTACGTCTACAACCTCGCCGATAAAATACAAATTCGGATGCTCCAGCGCCGCCATGGTTTTTGAGGAAAGCTGACGGGTGTCTACACCGCCCAGTGTCACTTCGGCCGTTCGATAGCCTTCGGTTCCAGCCGGTTTGACTGTCCACCGCCCAAGCGTTTCCGAGACCTGTTCAAGGTCACTGTTCCTGTAGCCCTGAAGCGGGCCACTCCAGCCATAAATATCGTTAAAAGCCTGGGCAAAACGTCTGGGCAGGTGTTGGGCCAGATAATGAACAATCGTGGATTGCGGCTTTTGTTTGCGCAGGGAAACCAGATCGTCGTGGATATTGCGATCCGGAAGCAGGTTGATGGTCAACGCGTCGCCAGGCTGCCAGAAGCTGGAGATCTGCAGCATCGAAGGCCCGCTCAGTCCCCGATGCGTGACCAGCATGGGTTCGCGGAAATGATGATTATTGCAGGCGGCATCCACCGGGCAGCTGACGCCTGAGAGAGGTGCAAGCTGCTGTTTCAGCTCCGGGTGCAGGGTGAAGGGAACCAGGCCGGCCCGGGTGGGCAGAACCCTGAGGCCGAACTGCCGGGCAACCTCGTAACCGAACCCTGTGGCGCCCATGGTGGGGATGGACAAGCCTCCGCTGGCGATGACCAGAGATTCGCAGGTGAGGGTGCCAGCACTGGTATCCACATGGTAATGGTTGGATTCTTTGGCGATGCCTTTCACGCTGGTGTTCATGCGGATTTCGGCGCCTGCCCAGTCACATTCAGTCAGTAGCATAGTGACTATATCTTTCGCGCTGTCTTTGCAGAACAGTTGGCCAGCAGCTTTCTCTTCATGCTCAATGCCGTGGCGCTCAACAAGATCCAGAAAGTTCTGCGGCGTGTAACGCTTGAGGGCGGAAATACAGAAACGTGGGTTGTCGGAAAGAAAATTGGCAGGCGTGCTGTTGAGGTTGGTGAAGTTACAGCGCCCGCCACCGGACATGAGGATCTTTTTGCCGGGCTTGTTGGCGTGATCAACAACCAGCACCTTGCGCCCGCGATAGCCGGCGGTTGCAGCACACATCAGGCCGGCGGCGCCGGCACCGATAATGATTACCTCGTACTGGTTGCTGGAACTTGCCTTCATTACTGCCCGCCGATTGAAACATTTGGCGCGCAGTATACCAGTCTCAGGGCTGCTGTATGGCGTAGTGGTGAGCCTTGTAACTGGCAAACTGCTCCAGCTCGCGCTCACTGTAAAAATGTAGCTCGGGCAGTGGTTTATTGTAGGTGATTACCCAGTGTTCCGCGTCTGTCCGGTTCACAGAAAACCCGAGGTCTTGCAGCCATTGCTGGCTGGTTTTGTCTTTCGCGTTGAATAGCGACGGAGCGTCAGGTTGCAGGCCAAAAAGATTATTGCGGGTTGCTGCCAGAGCGTGAATGTTTGCTATGCCCATGATGAAACTCCTTCTTCTGTTTGCGATGTTGTTATTGTCCTTCTTTGCTGACAGCCATAACAGATTCAGATAATCTGTTTTTGAACCGGTACAGAAGGGGTGCGTCATCATCTGTACTGGTCGGTTTTTGCGGCATCTGTACCCTTTCGGTCTGATGCTGATCTGTTGCAGCAGGTGCCCTGGCTGTCCGCGTGGGGCGGAGGCTTTTCTGATTCGGTGAGGCAGATGGGATGGGCGTTCTATATAACCAGGTGGCAGACAGGCTACAGGCGCTGATCAGGGACGGGGTGTACCGGGACGGGGATCGCCTGCCCGGTGTGCGGATACTGAGCAAGCAGTTTGATGTCAGTATTTCAACCGTGCTGCAGGCACATCAGACCCTGGAAGCCCGGGGGTATCTTGAGGCCCGGGAGCGTAGTGGCTATTTCGTGCGCTTGCCTGTGGTCGATGCCCCGGAGCCGGTAATGCACAGGCATCGTAGCCGCCCGGTTCCGGTCACCGCGCGGGAGATGACCCTTGAGTTGTGTGCCGATGAGCAAAAGCGCATGGTGCCGCTGGCAACCGCCATTCCGCATGCGGATTACCTGCCGCTGCGGCAGATCCAGCAGTGCACGCTGTGGGCTGCACGGCGTGGCCTTGAAACCCTGGATTACGCCTTTCCCGGTAAGGAATCGTTTCGCAGGCAGATTGCCCAGCGTATGGCCTCCGTGGGCGTTCCGGTTACGCCTGATGATGTGCTGGTTACCAACGGCGCCCAGGAAGCTATTATTCTCGGTTTGCGCGCCGTTACCCAGCCCGGGGACATAGTGGCGGTTGAGTCACCCTCGTTTCCTGGGATTCTGCAGGCCCTGGAAGTGGTCGGGCTGCGGGCGATAGAGATCCCAACCCACCCGTCCGACGGTCTCAGCCTTGAAGGCCTGCAGTTGGCGCTGGAGCAGTGGCCCCTGAAAGCCTGTGTGGTGGTAACCAACCACAGTAACCCCATGGGCGCCCGAATGCCGGATGAACGTAAGAAGCAACTGGTGTCCATGCTTGCCGCCTCTGGCGTGCCGTTGATAGAGGATGATATATACGGAGACCTCTACCACACAGGCGAAAGGCCGAGGCCTGCCAAGGCCTTTGACCGTTCGGACAACGTGATCTACTGCAATTCATTTTCAAAGACCATTTCTCCCGGGCTGAGGTTGGGCTGGATGTTACCGGGGCGCTACATGGCCAGCGCCAGGCAACAAAAGTACTTTTCCAACCTGGCGACCTCTTCCATTCCGCAACTGGCGGTTGCGCATTTTCTCGAACAGGGCGGCTATGATCGTTATCTGCGCTCTGCCCGCCAGAATTACCGGGAGGCGACGGAGCGTATGAGAGCGGCCGTGGCTCGGTCGTTCCCTTCTGGTACGGCGGTGAGCAGGCCGCAGGGTGGTTTTGTGCTCTGGGTGCAGATGCCTGCGGAGGTTTCGGGAACCCGGGTTTATCACCGCGCCCGTGAAGAGAATATCAATGTAGCTCCGGGGCTGATGTTTTCGATCTCGGACAAGTTCGAATCCTGCCTGCGACTGAACGGCGGCAACCCTTGGAGCGAACGCATAGACCAGGCAATTGCCCGGCTTGGGGCGCTGGCACATGAGGAGCTTGCCCGACGCTGATACATGGCCCATGGTAGCTGCATGGCTCAGGGCTGAATGCGAAGATTGAGCGGGTCCACAAGGCCGGCAGTGATGGCTATGCCTGTAACATCCGGTAAACGGTCGGCGCCCAGTCGCTTCATTACCCGGGCACGGTACAGGTCAACCGTCTTCACGCTGACTCCCAGTTGATCGGCGATTTCCCGGCTGGTGTAGCCCTGGGCCATGGGCAGAAAAACATCCCGCTCCCTGCGTGTGAGGGATGCAATAAGTGCGTCGGTATTATCGTCACTCCGCGCCAGTTGGCTGGATTGCTGCCGGTTCTCCAGTGCCTGCTGTACGCTGTCCAGAAGAAGCTGTTCGTTGAAGGGTTTTTCGATGAAGTCGAAAGCGCCGGATTTGAACGCGCGCACCACAATGGGCACATCTGCATGCCCGGAAACAAAGATAATGGGCAGTTCAATACCTCGTTTTTGAAGTTCTTCCTGCACGTTAAGACCACCAAGGCCCGGCATTCGCACGTCCAGCACCACACAGCCACCGGGGCTATCGCCCAGGGCCTCAAGAAATTTGCGACCGTCACTGAATGCCCGCACCTTCAATCCGACCGACTCCAGCAGCCATTGTGTGGACTCCAGCATGCCTGCGTCGTCGTCAACAATGTAAACGGTGGTTGCGTTCGGGGCAGCTTGATCACTCATCAGGTGAATTCTCCGTCAATGGTTTGCGTCGTGTTGCCAGTGCGGCAGGGAAGCGGCAGATCAGCGTCAGGCCGCCGGCAGAAGCTGGCCTGGCATCGAGAAAACCGCCAAAGCCTTCGATAATCGACCGGCTCATGGAGAGCCCCAGTCCCAGGCCATGGGATTTGCGGGTGTAAAATGGCTGAAACATCTGTCGAATGCCTTCCTCGTCAAGGCCCGGGCCCTCATCCGTCACTTCAATCAGCGTTTCGCCGCTCCCGGTTACGTGGGCCGAGAGTATCAGCCGGGAACCTGCCTTGCCCCCGTGATGGCTGCGTGCCTCCAGATTGGCCTCAATGCCGTTACGAATCAGGTTGATCAGCACCTGTTCCAGCAGCATGGGATCTGCGGTGATGATGGGGTCCTGCTCAACAGGTGTACAAAGGATCTCTACCTGATTTTTGTCGGCTTCCCACTGGCAAAGCCGGGTGACATTGGTGAGTGTCTGTGCCAGGGAAACGTCGACAGAACGTTTCTGGCCTTTGCGCAGGAAGGAACGCAGGCGCCGTATGACCTCCGAGGCGCGGTTGGCATGATGGATAACTTTCCGGAGACCGTCGTCCACACGCTCCAGATGCTCCGGGTTCGTCGTCGCGCTTTTCAGGTAACGCTGGCTGGCGCTGGCAAAGTTGACGATGGTTGCCAATGGCTGGTTCATTTCGTGGGCGATGCTGGAGGCGAGTTCGCCCAGTGTGGCCAACCGAGCGGCGCGTTCAAGTTCGTCGGCCAGCCTGCGGCTGTTTTCTTCCGACTCGACTCTCGCCGAGATGTCTCTGGATACACTGATGACCTCAATCACCGCACCCGTGTAGGTTTCCCGGATGGCCCGGCTTGCGATCTCGAACCATCGTTTGCTGCCATCACGGTGAGTGATATCCAGGGTCATGGTGGCGTAGCCGTCATCTCTGAGCCGGTTATGGGCTTCGATCAGCTTGGCCGCTGCATTTTCGCTGGGGAATATGTCCTCCAGCCGTTTCCCCCGGAGTTCTTCGGGCCAGTAACCCAGCAGGCGCCAGGAGGCCTGGGTGGCATCAATAAAGCGCCCGTCCGGAGAATGCCGTGAAATAAGATCGGTGGTGTTTTCGGTAATCAGGCGATAGAGCCGGTTGGACCGGATGGCCTGATCCCGTAGTTGAATATCGTGCGTGGCCACCCGGCCCCGGGCCAACACCTGGCTGGTTTGCAGACAGGGGATAAACGTCCACAGAAGGATGGTGCTGTCGGTTCGCGCCTCCACATCCTCAATTGCCCGTGCCTGCTGCAGCGCTGCGCTGACCAGTGCACGGACATTCAGCGGGAGCAGGCCGGCAGGGCCGTCGAGGTTTTTCTCCTTCCACAATTCTTGCGCAGCCTGGTTGCTCCGCAGGGTATTTGCGGATTTATCCAGTATCAGGCCTGGTTGCGGGTCTGCGTCTGACAGGCTAAAACCCATAGTGGTGACAGGATCTCTTGCTGAGAAGTTTGTATAGTATTTGTACTATAATACGTTGGTGCAATTTCTATAATCTTCTGTGTTAAATACTATCTTGAACATAAGAAAGTATAGCGGCTCTCACGATTTTGCTGAATACGCCACAAAAACAACAGGCACACACAAAGAGGATTACCCCATGACCTCGATATTCGACCAGGGCCTTGCGCCCCTGGATGCCAACTACGCTGTCCAATCTCCGATTGATTTCATAGAACGCACCGCGAGCGTTTATCCGGATTATCCCGCCATCATTCACGGTGCCGTGCGCTACAACTGGTCGCAAACCTACGACCGTTGCCGGCGCCTGGCGTCTGCCCTGAAAGGGCGTGGCATCAATCGGGGCGACACCGTGGCGGCCATGTTGCCCAATATTCCGGCCATGGTGGAGTGCCATTTCGGTGTGCCCATGATCGGTGCGGTGCTGAATACACTGAACGTGCGCCTGGACGCGGAAGCGATTGCCTTCATGCTGGAACATGGTGAGGCCAGAGTGGTGATTGCAGACCGTGAATTCGGTGAGGTCATTCGCGATGCGGTCAGCCGGCTCGACAACAAGCCGCTGGTTATTGATGTGGACGACCCGGAGTACGGTGAAGGTGTTCAGGTGAGTGATCTGGACTACGAAGCCTTCCTGCAGGAAGGTGACCCGCAGTTTCAGTGGAGCTTCCCGGACAACGAGTGGGATGCCATTTCGCTGAACTATACCTCCGGCACCACTGGCAATCCCAAGGGCGTAGTCTACCACCACCGTGGTGCTTACATTAATGCGCTGGGTAATCAGGCTGTCTGGTCCATGGGCATGCACCCGGTATACCTGTGGACATTGCCGATGTTCCATTGCAATGGCTGGTGCTTCCCCTGGACGATTACCGCCATGGCGGGCACTCACGTTTGCCTGCGCCGGGTCGATCCGGAAAAGATATTGCAGCTGATCAAGGAGCATCAGGTTACCCACATGTGCGGTGCACCCATTGTGCTCAATGCGCTGTTGAATGTGCCGCCTGCCTCCAAGGCCGGTATTGACCACGAAGTTCGCTCCATGACCGCAGGTGCAGCTCCCCCGGCACAGGTCATTGGCGCGGTTGAGGAAATGGGCATCAGGATAACCCACGTATACGGTCTGACCGAAGTCTATGGCCCGGTAACTGTCTGTGCCTGGAAATCCGAGTGGGATGAACTGCCTCTGAATGAACGGGCGCGCATCAAAGCCCGGCAGGGCGTTCGTTACCACACCCTCGCCGGTACCATGGTGGGCGATCCCAATACCATGGAGCCCGTACCCAAAGATGGCAAAACCATTGGTGAGATCTTCCTGCGCGGCAATACCGTGATGAAGGGCTACCTGAAAAACCCCAAGGCTACCGAAGAAGCTTTCCGTGGTGGTTGGTTCCACACCGGGGATCTGGCGGTGTGGCACGAAGACGGCTACATGGAAATCAAGGATCGCCTGAAGGACATTATTATCTCCGGTGGCGAGAACATCTCCACCATTGAGGTAGAGGATACCCTGTACCGCCATCCGGCTGTCCTTGAAGCTGCTGTGGTGGCGCGCCCGGATGAGAAATGGGGCGAAACCCCATGTGCTTTTGTAACCCTCAAGCCAGAGGCCGGGGATGTCAGCGAGGAAGACATTATCAACTTCTGCCGTGAACATCTTGCCCGCTTCAAGGTTCCCAAAACCATCGTCTTCTCGGAGTTGCCCAAGACCTCCACGGGCAAGATCCAGAAGTTCGTACTGAGGGATCAGGCCAAAGAACTGGACTGATTTCCCGGCCGGCAGCACCAGGCCCGGTGCTGCCGGATATAACCACAAGAACAACTTGATCAGGTACACGCCAGGGGCGTGCATCAGGAGACCCTGTTATGCAAATGTTTCACCGTAAGAATGGGGAAGAGCAGCCCTACTGGCCTGCCGGACCTTTCAAGATTCGCCTTCCGTTTGTGCATTACCGCTGGGAATTTGCGGAAATGGTTCAGGCCCTGATCATGTTTGTGGTTAGCCTGGCGATGATACCGCTGTTGCAAAAATACCTTGGCGTACCCTATGACGTGGCCTTGGCCTATGCCGTGATTTGCGGCATTGGTTTTATGCTGCCTGCCTTGCTGGGAGTGCCACTGGTGCCAGGCTGGATAACGCCGGGTATTCCGGTTGTGCTGCTTTTTCTGAGTGATTTCGAGCCCGGGCCAGAAGCCATACAGGCGATGTTCGCACTGCAGTTCCTGGTGTTTGTGATTTTCCTGTTTCTCGGCGTTACCCGCCTGGGGAGCAAGCTGGTGAACCTGATACCCCGCTCCATGAAAGGCGGCATTATTATCGGTGCCGGTATTGCCGCATTGATGGGTGAAATTGAAGCCGGCGGACGCCTGGCAAACACGCCCATCTCACTGATTGTGGGTGGCCTGGTTTGCCTGTACCTGATGTTTTCTGTTTCTTTCAAAGGTTTTGTCGAGAGCAACTCCATTGCCCGTAAGGTGGCCAACTACGGCATGGTACCGGGTATGGTTGTGGCCATTCTCGTAGGCTTTGCCACCGGCGAATACGATGTGCCTGACGTCGAGTGGGGCATTACCAAGCCGGCGTTTGATGAGTTGTGGAACTATCTGCCTTTCAGTGTGGGTTTTCCCAACCCTGAAGTATTCCTCTACGCCATTCCAACAGCGGTAATCGCCTACATTATTGCCTTCGGGGATATAGTGGTCGGTCAGTCCCTGATGAATCGTGTGGACCATCTTCGCAGAGACGAAGATATCGACAACAGCATCGACCGGGTGCATCTGGTAACGGCTATCCGTAATGGCGGGCACGCCTTCTTCGCTCCCTATCCCGGCCTGGCTGGCCCTATCTGGACTGCGGTTACCGCTACCATGGCTGAACGCTACAAGTATGGCCGCAATGCAATGGACTCTATTTACAGCGGTGGCGGTACCTTCTGGATTACCGGCTTTATTGCCCTGTTTATTTTGCCGCTGGTGAGCTTTTTCCAGCCGGTGTTGCCCATTGCCTTGTCCCTGACGCTTTTATTGACCGGTTACATCTGTTTGATGGTTGGCCTGGAGCAGCTTGAAAATAATACCGAGCGAGGCATTGCAGGCACCATGGGCGTGGTGCTGGCGGTGTACGGCGCCGGCTGGGGCCTTGGAACTGGTGTGGTTCTTTATTTGCTGATTGAGCGAACCAAACTGCTTGGCTTTACACCTGACCCTGAAGCCCCCGCTATAAAGGCAGAAAAACACTGAATTGGGGGTCTCCGGTTATGCCGGAGGCCTGCCAGACCCTGTGTGTCTTTGGGAGGTGATATACCTCCCCTTTTTCTGCAGATTTTTGGTGCGTCCAGCACCCGGATGACGATGTGTCATTTTGTGACAATCTGTCCGTTTTCCCCGCCGGCCTCTTCCTTCTCTCTTGTTTTGCAGACTAAACTGCCTGTATTGGTGATTTTTTGTTCGCCGCTCGAAAGCTACAATAAAGAGGAGGCAGTCATGACCATCAGCTCTACTCCCGAGGGCGTGTGCGTTAAGCCACGGCACCTGCATTTTGATGTCAGTGAAGATCTGAAAACCCTTTGGCACGGTGATGATGCGTTCCGCACGGCGTTCTTCAATGCATTGTCGCTTCAGTTCCCGGATGGCGAGCAGCAGTTCATCAATGCGGTGAGGTTGTACCGGGACAAAATCCAGGATCCCAAACTGAAGGGGGAAATTCGGGGATTTATCGGTCAGGAAGCCTTGCATAGTCGCGAACACAAAGCCTACAACGAAGCATTAAAAGCCCGGGGCTATGATATTGAGGGCCTGGATCGCAGGTTCCAAAAGCATATGGAATGGGTTGGCAAGCTGCCCCCGAGCCGGCAACTGGCGGGCACCTGCGGTGCCGAACACTACACGGCAGTGCTGGCGAATGCCATTTTACGCCACCCTGAGTGGCTTGAGGGTGCAACGCCGACCATGACCAGGCTCTGGCAATGGCATGCCATTGAAGAAACCGAGCATAAATCGGTGGCATTTGACGTATACCGCGAGTGTGTGGGTGACGAGAATCTGCGACGGATTGTTTTTCTTTTTGTGACCTGGAATTTTTTCAGGTACACCTTTCTGAATACCTGCAGTTTGCTGAAAACCGATGGCAAGCTCTGGAGCCTTCGTACCTGGATGGGCGGGCTCAACTTCCTGTGGGGCAAACCCGGCATTTTGCGCCAGTGTTTGCCCGAGTTTCTGGCATACTTGCGCAAGGGGTTTCATCCCTGGCAGCAGGACAACAGGGAACTGCTGGAAAAGAATCTCAGGCAGTTCGATGTTGGAGGCCCGGCGTGAAGGTTGGGTTAACTGTAAATACGATCTGTTCATTCTCCCGGTCATGTCAGTGAACAACGGCGAACGCCCCTAGCAAGCCTTCGTGTTAGCCTCATGCAATTCAGTGTTGTACAAACTGTTTTTATTTCATTAGCGGGACCCGCAAGACCATGACCACAGATAAGACCAACGCGGCAGACAAGCTGCTTGAATTGCATGTAAAGCATGAACTGGCTTCGCTGAAGGGCGCAAAGCTCCGCAAGTTTCTCAAACAGGAAGTGGATGAGGTTCTTGAGCTGGCGGGCACTGTCACGCTGAACCGCGTTGCGTCGGAAGACCGCGTAATGGAGACGATTCAGCGGGTGGTGATGGATATGAGTCTGGATGCCGGAATCCCCGGGCTGGCGGGGGACATGGCGACAGAAGTGCTGAATGCGCCGGTGCAGGCGAGCACGGCGCTTGGCGACGTTCTCACCCGGGAGCAGGCCTCCGGCTTTGTGGAGGAAATGCTTGAGCTGAGGCATCAGCGCGAGCGGATGATCAGTGAGATCATGGCTCATCCGGTTTATCAGGAACTGGTATCGAACGTGGTGTATCAGGGTATCGTCAACTACCTGTATGAAGACAACCTGATTACCAAGTCGGTACCCGGCGTTGGTTCCATGATGAAGTTTGGCAAGCGCATGGCTAACAAGGCCGTGCCAGGGCTGGACGAAACTTTTGAGCGCCGCTTGAAAGCCTGGCTGTCAGACAGCCTGCCGGGGATCATCAGCCGCAGTGAGCAATTCCTGCAGCGGGCGATTTCTGATGATGAAGTGCGGGATACCATTATGGCAGCCTGGGCTGCCATGGAGGACCGGACGCTTGCTGAATTACAGGACGGCCTGGGTGACGTGGAGCTTCAGGCGTTTGTGGTTCTGGGTTATGAGTTCTGGCTGCAGTTTCGCAAAACCGACTACTTTGCAGGCTGCGCACAGGCTGTGGTTGCGCACCTGTTTGTGAAGTACGGAGACCGGCCACTTACCGACCTGCTCAGCGACCTTGGTGTTACCCGTGACATTATCATGGCAGAACTGGATGCCTGGGCCGTGCCGGTTATAGACGTGCTTCGTGAAGAGGGTTATGTTGAGGCCCTTGTGCGCCGGCGGTTATCGGCGTTTTATAATTCTGCGGCAGCACGGAAAATCCTTGCGCGGGCGTCCTGATGCCTTTGGCCCCCTGCGCTACAGGCTCTTTCCGCACAACACTCTGAAGGAGGCGGTTTGTCTGAGCTGTTCTGGGCGTACCTGGTTGCCATCACCCTGCTTACTGTTACGCCGGGTGTGGATACACTTCTGGTTATGCGCAATGCCGGGCGTGGTGGTCTGCGGGATGGCTGCGTAACCAGTGTGGGCATTTGTAGCGGCCTGTTTATTCATGCCACTCTGTCGGCGTTGGGTATTTCGCTTCTTTTGCTGGAAACGGCCTGGGCGTTCGCGGCGCTGAAGTGGGCAGGGGCGTTTTATCTCATCTGGCTTGGTCTGGGCTCGTTAAAACAGGCTGCACGTCAGGGGCCTGTTCCCGCGGGCAACACATCTTCCGTTGTGCGCCGCCGGGTTACCATGGGGGTGTCTTTTCGGGAAGGTCTGTTTTCCAATGTGCTCAATCCAAAAACGGCGCTGTTCTATATGGCCCTGTTACCACAGTTCGTGGATCCCTCCGGAAGTGCTTTTCAGCAGTCGCTGATACTCGCCGGCGTGCACTTCCTGCTGGCGATGTTCTGGCAATGCGCCCTGGCCTGGGTGGTTGTGCGCTTCCGGGGTGCGGGTTTTGGTGTGCGGGTTAAGCGGCTGTTGAACGGGCTGACCGGAGGCTTTTTTATTGCCATGGGGGTCCGGCTGGCAGGGAACTGAGCCGGCATTCAAACGAAAAAGGGAAGCGCGCCCGCGCTTCCCTTTGTTCTTTTCTTCTGACTATTCCTGATCATGCAGCCTGGCTCAGGCCCCCGCCCCGGGTTCACTTTTCCAGATATTGCAACTTGTTGGGCTTGCCATCCCATTCTTCGGCGTCTGGAAGCGGGTCTTTCTTCTCGGTGATGTTTGGCCACTTACCAGCCAGGTCGGCGTTGATTTCGACAAACTGCTGCTGATCGGCGGGCAGTTCGTCTTCTGAAAAAATGGCTTCGGCCGGGCACTCGGGCTCACACAGTGCGCAGTCAATACACTCATCCGGGTCGATAACCAGGAAGTTCGGTCCCTCGTAGAAGCAGTCTACCGGGCATACTTCCACACAGTCTGTGTATTTGCACTTGATGCAGTTATCGGTAACGATAAACGCCATAATCAGATCCCTGGTCCAGTGGTCAATCTCATCGGGAGCCCGTTGCCAGGCTCCATGGTTATATTTTAATGGGCGATATTGTAGGGAGCCGCCCGCACTGCCGCAAGCGCCTGGCTGCTATAACCATATTACACAGATCAACTTTCCGTCAGTTTTTCAGCAATTCCTTCAGTTCATACAGCCGGTTCATGGCATCCCTGGGCGACAATCCATCCAGGTCAAGGTCTTGCAACGCTTCTTCCACTGCGCTTGGCTCCATGCTTGCAAACATATCCCCCTGATAGGCAACCTGTTTTTGCGCGGTCGAATGTTTCCGGCCGGTATGGGCTGCCGTTGCAGGTACAACCTGGGGCACTGCGCTGCCTTCCAGCCGTTTCAGTTGCGCTTTGGCATTGTTTATAACGTTCTGGGGCACACCGGCCAGTTTGGCCACCTGCAGGCCATAGCTCTGGCTGGCAGGGCCTTCGTGTACGTTGTGCAGGAACACAATGCTGTCGTCGTGCTCGGTTGCAGTCAGATGTACGTTTACGGCGTGCTCAAGGTCGTCTGCCAGTTGCGTGAGCTCAAAATAGTGGGTGGCAAACAGGGTGTAGCACCGGATGTCCTTTGCCAGGTGTTCCGCCGTGGCCCAGGCCAGGGACAAACCGTCAAAGGTGCTGGTGCCCCGGCCTACTTCGTCCATCAGGACCAGGCTGAACTCGGTGGCGTTATGCAGGATATTGGCGGTTTCTGTCATTTCAACCATAAAGGTGGAGCGCCCGCCGGCGATATCATCAGACGAGCCCATGCGGGTGAAAATCCGGTCCACCGGCCCCAGCACGGCTCGGTTGGCGGGCACAAAGCTGCCGGTGTAGGCCAGCAGGACAATCAGGGCGACCTGGCGCATGTAGGTGGATTTACCGCCCATGTTGGGGCCGGTAATTACCAGCATCCGGCGCTGGGCATCCATAACCAGATTGTTGGGTACAAAAGGTTCGTCCAGCAGTTGCTCGACAACCGGGTGGCGGCCATCCTCGATATCGAATCCCGGGGTGTCCCGGAATTCCGGTGCGGTAAAGCGCAGCGTGGTTGCGCGTTCAGCAAAATTGCTGAGCACATCCAGCTCGGCCAGGGCCTGTGCCGCATCCTGCAAAGGCGCAAGTTGCTCCGCGACGGTTTCCAGCACTTCATCGTAAAGGGCTTTTTCCCTGGCCAGTGCCCGGCTTTTGGCGCTCAGGGCTTTGTCTTCGAATTCTTTTAACTCCGGTGTGATAAAACGCTCGGCGTTTTTCAGGGTTTGCCGGCGAATGTAATCAGCTGGCGCCTGGGCAGACTGGGCGCGGCTGATCTCAATATAGTATCCGTGCACCCGGTTGTAGCCCACCTTCAAGGTGCTGATGCCGGTGCGTTCCCGCTCCCGGGTTTCCACATCCAGCAGATACTGGCCGGCGTTTTCGCTGATGTTGCGCAGTTCATCCAGTTGTTCGTCGAAGCCTTCGCGAATAACTCCGCCCTCCCGGATAACCACCGGCGGGTTGTCAATAATGGCCTGTTCCAGCATGTCTGCCAGTTCGGGGTACTCGCCAATTATCCCGGCCAGCCTGGCAATGTGATCAGAATTGACCGGTCTTACCGCCTCCTGCAACTCGGGAAGAGCAGTGAACGCATCCCGCAAGCGGGCCAGATCCCGGGGCCTGGCCGAGCGAAGGGCTACGCGGGCCAGTACACGCTCTATGTCGCCCACGGTTTTCAGCAGGCTGTGTACCGGCTCATAATGAAAGCCCTCAAGCAGCGCCGACACGGCCTGTTGGCGCTGCTGCACCACTTCTACTGTGCGAAGCGGGCGATTGAGCCAGCGTCTTAATTCCCGGCCTCCCATAGAGGTTGCTGTTTTGTCCATCACCCAGGCCAGCGTGTGCTGATGGCCGCCCATGAGGTTGACGTCGATTTCCAGATTCCGGCGGCTTGCGGCGTCCAGAATGACGGCTTCGTCGCGTAGCTCCCGGGTCAGTTTGCGGATGTGGGGCAGGGCGGTGCGTTGGGTCTCCTTGGCGTACTGTAAAAGGCAGCCGGCGGCGCAAATAGCCAGGCTGAGATCTTCACAGCCAAAGCCCGTAAGGTCGCGAACCTGCAGTTGCTGGGTAATTAATCGGCGTGCGGTGTCGCTCTCAAACAGCCAGGGGCTCTGGCGGCGGATACCGGTAAACCCGGCAAGCACATCCTCGTACGGAAAATCCTCGCTGATCAGGATCTCCGCCGGTCGCAAGCGCTGTAGCTCGCCCTGAAGGGCTTCCAGGTTGTCCAGCTCGGAAACCGCAAAGCGGCCACTGGAAATATCCAGGGATGCAAAACCAAACTGCTCGCGATGGTGGAAAATGGCGGCCAGCAGGTTATCGCGCCGGTCTTCCAGATAGGCGTCATCGCTCAGGGTGCCGGGGGTAACAATCCGGACCACCTGGCGATCAACCGGCCCTTTGCTGGTGGCCGGGTCGCCAATCTGCTCACAGATAGCGATGGATTGACCCGCTCTGACCAGCCGTGCAATGTAGCCTTCGGATGAGTGATAGGGGATGCCCGCCATGGGAATCGGATTACCGCCGGAATGCCCCCGCGCAGTGAGGGTAATGTCCATCAGCTCCGCAGCCTTTTTGGCGTCGTCGTAGAACAGTTCGTAAAAATCACCCATGCGGTAAAACACCAACTCGTTCGGGTGCTGCCCCTTGATCTTGAGGTACTGTTGCATCATCGGGGTGTGCTTGGGAGTATCGGTTTGAACTGTTGACATGGGTGAGTCCGGATATTCCTGCGTTGGATGAAGCCACGGATTGTAAGAAAATAATGCCCGTGATGAAACGAAGGAGAACATTATGCCTGCCAGTGACCGCGAACTCGAACACGCAAGCGATCAGTTAGCCGACCAGCTGATGGAAGCGGGCAACACTATAGTAACGGCTGAGAGCTGCACCGGCGGATGGATTGCCAAGGTGCTGACGGACCGGGCAGGTTCGTCCGCCTATGTGGTTGGGGGGCTGGTTACCTACAGCAATGCTGCCAAACAGCGATTGCTTGGGGTTGCCGGGGCATCCCTTGATAACCACGGAGCGGTCAGCGAGCCGGTTGTCCGGGAAATGGTTGCGGGTGCGCTGGCAACCACCGGGGCCGGTGTTGCGGTGGCGGTCAGCGGTGTGGCCGGCCCGGGTGGCGGGAGCGACGAGAAACCCGTGGGCACCGTCTGGTTTGCATGGGGTTCCGGCCCCGAGAATACCGAAGCGATTGTGCAGCACTTCACTGGTAACCGGGACCAGGTTCGGCGCAAGTCGGTTCTCTTTGCCCTGCAGGGTGTTAGCGGGTTTCTGAAAAAAGCCTGAACGATTTCACAGCAACAGGGGTTGGTCTCTTTCCCGGGGTATGTTTTAATACTGTTCAAATATACAGGAATGCCGCTGTACCGGTTCCCGTTCATTATCTCTCCGCCGGCTCTTTTTTTATTGGCCGGCGGCCAAGGCAACAGAGGGTTTGCACTGATGGAAGACAACCGCAAAAAAGCACTGAACGCAGCGCTGGGCCAGATTGAGCGCCAGTTTGGTAAAGGCGCAGTAATGAAAATGGGCGACCAGCCCCGCGAAGCCATTCCTGCGGTTTCTACCGGCTCTCTCGGGCTGGACGTTGCCCTGGGCATAGGCGGTTTACCCTACGGTCGTATTGTCGAGATCTACGGCCCGGAAAGCTCCGGTAAAACCACCCTGACCCTGCAGGTGATTGCGGAAGCCCAGAAAGCCGGAAAAACCTGTGCCTTCGTGGATGCGGAGCACGCACTGGACCCCATCTACGCAGAAAAGCTTGGTGTAAACGTAGACGAACTGCTGGTGTCCCAGCCGGATACCGGTGAGCAGGCGCTGGAAATCGCAGATATGCTGGTGCGCTCCAACGCTGTAGACGTGATTATTGTTGACTCGGTTGCAGCACTGACCCCGAAAGCAGAAATCGAAGGCGAAATGGGTGACAGCCACGTTGGTCTGCAGGCCCGCCTGATGTCCCAGGCCCTGCGCAAGCTTACGGGTAATGTGAAGCACGCCAACTGCCTGATGGTATTCATCAACCAGATTCGTATGAAAATCGGCGTGATGTTCGGCTCGCCAGAAACCACCACCGGCGGTAACGCCCTGAAATTCTACTCATCCGTACGCCTGGATATCCGCCGCATTGGTGCGGTGAAAGACGGCGATGAGGTTGTGGGTAACGAAACCCGCGTTAAAGTCGTCAAAAATAAGGTAGCCCCGCCTTTCCGCCAGGCCGAGTTCCAGATTCTCTATGGCAAGGGCATTTATCACATGGCTGAAGTGCTTGATATGGGTGTTAAAGAGGGCTTTGTGGACAAATCCGGCGCCTGGTACGCCTACAATGGCGATAAGATTGGCCAGGGTAAAGCCAATGCCTGCAAGTTCCTGGAAGAGAACATGGACATTGCCAACGAAATCGAAGCCAAAGTTCGCGAAAAACTGATGCCCAAGCCGGTTGCCAAAAAAGACGCTGCCGTTGCCGCTGAGGCTGCAGAAGAAACCAGTGGTGAATTGCTCTAAAAAACCCGGGAGATGCGTTATGGATCGCAAAAAGAAATTGCTTGTTGTTGCCCATGCGCCTTCTCCGAATACCCGCACCCTGCGCGATGCCGTTGCACAGGGTGCGGCGCATGAAGACATAGAAAACGTGGAAGTAACCGTGCTGGCACCACTGGATGCCGGCCCGGAGGATGTTCTCGCCTGTGATGCCATTATCCTCGGCACCACTGAAAATCTGGGTTATATGAGTGGTGCTTTGAAGGATTTCTTCGATCGCAGCTACTACCCCTGCCTTGAAAAAACCCAGGGGCTACCATTTGCCTTCTACATTCGCGCAGGCCATGACGGCACCGGAACACGGCGTGCGATTGAGAGCATTACCACCGGGTTGCGCTGGAAAATCGTTCAGGAACCACTGGTGTGTCGTGGCGAATACCGGGATGAATTTGAGGAGCAGTGCCGCGAACTGGGGATGTATGTTGCGGCCAGCCTGGATGCTGGATTGTTTTGAGTGGGTTTAGGACTAAAGGATGGTAACAGGAAGATAAAGTGCCGGCCAGGCGCGACAGACCGGTTTTCAGAACCTACAATGACCGGCCAATGAGCCAACTGTCACAGGACCCAATCTTGAAGCCACTGTCTTTGCATCAGCTTTACAAAGCCTGCGTTCTGAAAGATCTGCCGTTCAAATCCACCAGGCAACTGGAACCCCTCGCTGAAATTGTAGGCCAGAACCGCGCCCAGGAAGCGGTGCGCTTTGCGTTGGCCATGCCGCATGGCGGTTACAACGTGTATGCCGTGGGTCGTAACGGCCTGGGTAAGCGCACAATGATGCTGCGTTACCTTGAACACCATCTGGATACCGCACAGCAAAGTCATGACTGGTGTTATGTGGCAGATTTTGAAGAGCCGCGTGTTCCCCGGTTACTCCAGTTGCCGGCGGGCATGGGGGTGCAACTGAAGCAGGACATGGAAAAGCTGATGAGCCGGCTGGTCAAGGTTATTCCGCAAACCTTTGACAACGACAGTTTTCTGGAGCGGTCAGAACAGTTGAAGGAAGAGTACGGCAAAAAGCAGGAAGACGAACTGGAAAAGGTCGCCGCCCAGGCCCGCCGCAAGAAAATCAGCCTGACAATTACAACACCGGGTGGTTATCGCCTGGTGGCGATGCAGGGTGACAAACCGCACACGGCGGAGTCGTTCAAGGCTCTGACTGACGCGCAGCGCGACAAGTTCGAAGACTCGATAAACAAGCTCGAGAAAAAACTGCGCCAGGCGCTGCGAAAACTGGCGGACTGGGAGCAGGAGTACGCGGACAAGCAGCAGGCTCTTAACAGGGAAACCCTGGAGGGCATATCCGGCCATCAGATCGATGAGTTAATTGAAAAATATAAAGACCTTCCAGACGTGGTAGCCTATTTTGAAGCCGTGCGAGCAGATCTGGTGGAGAATCTCGAAATCTTTCTGGACGGCGACGAGGAACAGGCGGCGATCGCCTATGCATCCCTGGACAAAAAAATGCCTCGCCGTTACCTCGTGAATGTGCTGGTACATCAGAAGACCAATGAAGTGCCCATGGTGGTGGAAGATAATCCCACGTATCACAACCTGTTTGGGTACGTGGAGAATGTCACCTATAAAGGCACCGTCTTTACCGACTTTTCCCTGATTCGTGCCGGCAGCCTGCACCGTGCGAATGGTGGCTACCTGCTGATGGATGCCATCAAGGTGCTTGAGCAGCCGTTTGTGTGGGACGGGATCAAACGGGCTCTTCGTTCGAAATCCATTCAGATCAATTCCCTGGAACGTGAGCTTACACTGTCTGGCACCATTTCAATCGAGCCCCAGGCGGTGCCATTGGATGTAAAACTGGTGCTTTTTGGTGATCGCGAAACCTGGATGCTGCTGCAGGAATACGACCCGGAATTTTCCGAGCTGTTCCGGGTAACGGCGGACTTCGAAAACGAGATGTATCGCTCTGAAGACAGCCAGGTGATGTATGCGAAGTTTATTGCCAGCGTGGTCAAGGAGAAGGACCTTTTACACTGCAATAACAAGGCAGTAGCAAGGATCATTGAGCACAGCGCCCGTATGGCAGAGCATCAGGACAGGCTGTCTCTGCACGCCGCTAACATTGCCAATCTGCTTCGGGAATCGGATTTCTGGGCCCGGCAGGCCGGGGCAAACATGATTCAGGGTGTTCATGTGGAGAGGGCCCTGGAAAGTGCCAAATACCGCAGCAGCCGGATTCGTGATCAGTATTACGATTCAATCCGTGATGGCTCTACCCTTGTTTCAACCCAGGGGGCCGTTGTGGGCCAGGTTAACGCGCTGTCTGTGCTCTCCACCGGCGGTTTCGAGTTTGGCCTGTCCAATCGCGTAACAGCAACCTGCTATTATGGGGATGGCGGCATCATGGACATTGAGCGGGACGTGAAACTCGGGGGCAACATCCACTCCAAGGGCGTGATGATTTTGAGCTCATGGCTGGCTTCGCACTTTGCGGTGACCGATCCGATGCATCTGTCGGCGAGCCTGACCTTCGAGCAGAGCTACGGCGAGGTAGACGGTGACAGCGCTTCGCTGGCCGAGCTCTGCGCCCTGATATCTTCGCTATCCGGCATTGCAGTGCGACAGGAACTGGCCATTACCGGCTCCGTTAACCAGTTCGGCGAGGTCCAGCCGATCGGCGGGGTTAACGAGAAAGTGGAAGGCTTTTTCGCTACCTGCCAGCTCAAAGGCGGGCTGACGGGAACCCAGGGCGTGATTGTACCGGCTAATAATGTGCAGAATCTGATGCTGGACAGCGAGGTGGTCAAAGCTGTCCGGGAAGGGCGGTTTGCTGTGTACTCGGTTTCAAATGTTGAGGAGGCTGTTACCTTACTGTTAGGCAAGCCTGCCGGCAAGGTCGGCAAAAACGGCAACTATCCGAAACAGAGCGTTTTTGGCATTATTCAGCAACGGCTTGAAAAAATGCGTGAGCATGAACGCCAGGAGCACGCACGGGACGATCAGAAAGATCCGTCAATTCACTGACCGGTCGCGAAAAAATAAAACAGACAGGAGATAACACACCATGACTGATATCCAGCAAACTGTGTACGTGGTAGAGGATGACGAGGCCGTTCGTGATTCACTGGAACTGTTGTTGAAGTCTGATGGCAAGCCGGTCAAAACCTATGAGAGCGCGCTGGCATTCCTCAAGGATTACTCCGAAAGCATGGCCGGATGCATTGTTCTGGATATTCGCATGCCGGGCATGGATGGCATGGAACTGCAAAAAAAGCTGAATGAAAAGCACTCCATTCTGCCGATCATTTTTGTGACCGGGCATGGCGATGTTCCCATGGCCGTGGATGCCATGAAAGAAGGTGCCGTCGACTTTATCCAGAAGCCCTATCGTGAAGAAGCGTTACTCGAAAAAATCGAAGCAGCGCTGGCGCAGGATATGGAACAGCGCAAAACCCTTGATGAGAAGCAGGAGATCATCCGCCGGATCAAGAGCCTGACGCCCCGTGAACACGAGATCATGGATCGGATGATCGAGGGCCAGGCCAACAAGGTTATCGCTATCGAGCTGGAGATCAGCCAGCGCACTGTAGAGATCCACCGCTCCCGGGTAATGCACAAAATGGGCACCCACTCACTGGCACACCTTGTGCGTATGGTTCTGTCCGTAAAGAACCTTATCGACGCGAAGTAATCCCGCCGGCATTATGAGGTTATCTTTTTGACCGGCCTTTAACTATATGACTGAAGTTGTCAGCGAAAATTCGGAGGTTACGGTTCTGCTTGTGGATGACAATCCACAGAACCTGAAAGTCCTTTACGAGACACTCAAAGACCAGGACTACAGGTTGCTGATCGCCAATGAGGGCGAAAAAGCTCTGGATCTCGCCCGCCGTCACCAGCCCGAGGTTATTCTCCTTGATATCATGATGCCGGAAATGGACGGCTATGAGGTGTGTGAGCGCCTCAAGGCCGATCCGGAAACGGCTGACTGTGCCGTTGTGTTTTTATCGGCACTGGATGACCTGCAAGCCAAAGTAAAAGGCTTCTCTCTCGGCGGGGCCGATTATATCTCCAAGCCATTCCAGTCCCAGGAAGTGATTGCCAGGGTCAAAACCCATGCCCGGGTCATCCGGCTTGAGCGCGAGCTGCAGGCACGCAATCGTGAGCTCAGGAGTGACCAGGCCCGTATACTCAACTCCATCAGTGAAGGCATCTACGGCCTTGATGAACACGGCACCATAGAGTTTGCCAACCCGGCAGCTGCTGTCATTATGCGGTGCCCGGTTGAGGATCTGATTGGCCGCAACTTTTTCGAGACCCATTTTTCTACGGCAGTGGAATGCCCCGCAGGCCTTCCGGCCCGGGCTACCTGCAGCCAGGGTGTTATCGAAAATCAGCGGGATATCAGAATGCTGCGTGCGGATCGAACGGGATTTCCGGCGGAATACCGTTCGACACCAAAATATGACGGCGATGAGTTACGCGGCGCGGTGGTTGTATTCCGTGATATCACCGCCGAGCTTGAGAGTGAACGGGCGCTGGAAGAAGCCCGTGAGCTTGTTCAGGAGCAGCGCCACCAGCTGGCCCACACCTCCCGGCTGACCACCATGGGCGAGATGGCGGCCGGCGTTGCCCACGAAGTAAACCAGCCGCTGACGGCGATTACCAACTACGCACGGGTCGCCAAACGGATGATGTCGGCAGAGAGCCCCAACCTGGGGCTGCTCCAGGAAACCCTTGACAAGATTGAGGCTCAGTCTCACCGGGCCAGTGAAATAATCCGTCGTATCCGGCGCTTCATGAAAAAGCCGGCCACCGGTAAAGAAGTGTTGTCGGTATCGGCATTGCTAGAGGATACGCGCCAGTTCGCGGAAGTGGATGCGCGCAATAACGAAGGTGCAATCGAGCTGGTTGTGCCGGAAGACCTGCCGGATATTCTTGCCGACCCGATTCAGGTGCAGCAGGTTGCTCTCAATCTGATACGAAATGCACTGGAAGCAACGCGCAGCGCCGGATCTGAGTTGCCCGTGGAAGTCAGTGCAGGGATGACCGACAAAGGCTGTGTCCGGGTTGAAGTCCGTGACCATGGTATCGGGCTTGCGGAAGATGCGGAAGAAAAACTGTTTCTGCCGTTTTACACCACAAAAGATGAGGGGATGGGCATTGGTTTGCCTACCTGCCGCTCCCTGATTCAGGCTCAGGGAGGGGAGATCGGTTTTGAGCGCCCCGAAGATGGTGGCGCCCGGTTCTTCTTTACGCTGCCGGTTGCTGGCGGTACGGCCTCATGCCTCTCCACCGACGAGAACACTTCAGAAGTGGATTAAAGCCACTCAATGCGCCCGCTGAGGTGTGGCGCGTCTCCTCTTGCATTCAATAGTTGATAGTCCCACCCGGATTTTCCGGTGCGCCAGTTCAGGCTTGCGGTACCCGGCAGAAACAGGGGTTTTTTGAATTGACAGCTCACCCTCATCGGGCTGATGCGCCATTCATCCTGTTGCTCCATGATGGCCAGTGCCTGTGCCTTGCTCCACATGCCATGGGCGATCGCCCGTGGAAAACCAAAAGCCCTGGCACTCAGCGCATGCATGTGAATCGGATTGCTGTCGCCGGAGACTTTCGCATATTGCCGCCCGACAGACTCCGGTACATTGATTTCCTTGGTATTCGGGTAAGTTTCCAGAGGTGGTGGCGAAGCTTTTGCCTTGGATCGGGCGTTTTTTTCGGGCTGGCGAAAGAGCATAGTGCTGGTTTCCTCCCAGGCTACAGAGCCGGCTGAGCTTGCCTGGGTAACCATGTCGAACTCGATACCCCGGTCTGTGTTTTCCTGTCCACTAAGGTAAACATCCAGTTTCAAAGCTTCTCCCAGTCCGATTGCCCTGTACCGGGTAATGCTGTTACGCAGGTGCACCAAGCCAAGCAGCGGCAGTGGAAAGGCTTTTTCTGTCAGCAGCTTCAGGTGCAATGGAAAGGCCAGAATGTGGGGCCAGGTAACCGGCATGTGGTTGCTGGGCTGAAATCCGCATACCCGTTGGTATTGACGTAAATCATCGCTGGAAGTGTGGGCACACAGGAGCTGAGCAGAGAGTTCCGGTAACCTGATTGCCTCTGTGGAGGTGGTTTTTTTGGGCAGCACTGCCTTGCCGTAGAGCGGAAGCAGCGCGGGTGGTGTGTTGTGATAGACAAGCGTTTCCGACATGACTTTTATCCCTGGTAGCCGATAGAAAATGGTTGGGGCATGGCAGATTCGCAAAAGATAGCAAATGCAGGTGCCCGTTATGTCTGGAATCTGGTACAACTGTGAGTCTGTGGCCTGATATGCTTTAATGTAAGACGATAGTATAAGGCGGCGGTTGAGCAAGCCGCACAGGTATCGCTTTTGAACCTGTGGCCAGTCTGGCAAACCCGGCCAGGCGGCGCATTGACTTGGGAGGTTCCTGTGGGTGTCCGCGGGGCCAAAGTAGTATCCAATAAATACAAAGCGGGACTTTATGCAGGAACTACGTGACGCAGGAGTGATGTTGCGCCTTATTTACGAGGCGATGAAAGCAAAGGGTGTTGATACAGATCTCATATTCAGCCGCCTGGGCGTGGATGCAGACTACGTTTACACTGAGCAACTCCGTACCCCCCATAACGCCCAGATGTTTTTTTGGCAAGTCGTGGAGGATGTCTCCGGTGACCCGGATATCGGGCTGCATCTGGGGCAGCTTTTGCCGGTTTATAAGGGCCAGGTTCTGGAATATCTGTTTCTCAGCAGCCCGACCTTCGGCGAAGGATTGCGTCGTGCCAAGAATTATCAAAGGTTGCTCAGCGATGCCGCCAACACGGATTTTTTCATTGAAGGCGACAACGCCTGCATGGTTCTGGACGCTGCCTCTGATAATGTCCGGCGCCTGCGGCATTTCAACGAGTGCTTTGTACAGGGGCTGATCACTTTCTTCCGGTCCATTACCGGGGACCAGTTTTATCCCTCACGAATAGAGTTCGAGCACGAACGCGAGGAAGGGCATAAGCACGTGGAAGAAGTGCTTGGCTGTGAGGTGGTGTTTGGTGCGGATGAAAACCGGTTGTACTTTCCCGCAAGTCTGCTTTCCCATGCCTCCCCGCACGCAGAGCCTGAACTTCTGGACCTGCACGAGCGCTTTGCCAGCGAGCAGGTCGCACGCCTCGAGAAAAAGGATATTGTCGGGCAGGTTGAGCGCATCATTGCCGAACTGCTGGATAGTGGAGAAGTTACTCTCGATGCAGTTGCGTCGCGCCTGGGAATAAAAGCCCGCACCCTGCGCACCCGGTTGACGGAGGCAGAAACCAGTTTCAACCAGGTGCTGGCAGATTTCCGCTACCGTCTTGCCCGACAGCTGTTGGCAACAACCGATGAGTCAATAGACGAGATTGTTTATCTGACAGGGTTTTCGGAGCCAAGTACCTTTTACCGGGCGTTCAAACGCTGGTCTGGCATGACCCCCATTGAATACCGAAAAACCGCGCAGGGTAAGGATGTGATGGTCGATACGATGTGATGTGCCAGCGATGCGCATGTAATAAGCCGGGTAATACACTGGTTTTCTGAAATTTTTCAGAAAAGACGTTGACATGGGCAGGCACCTCTTTATAATGCGCTCTCGTTGTCACCGAGCAATCTCCATCAGATTCAAGCTTTTGAAAAGCAATCGGTTATGACGCCGCGGAGCGGTAGTTCAGTTGGTTAGAATACCGGCCTGTCACGCCGGGGGTCGCGGGTTCGAGTCCCGTCCGCTCCGCCATATTTTTAAAAACCCGTTAGCTGCAGTGTGGCTGACGGGTTTTTTCGTTCTGGCTGAGGGATTGAAGAGACTCGTTTAAGTAGTCCAATAGCATGCGCACCTTCGGAGACAAGTGGCGGTTGTGGGGATAAACCGCCCAGATGCCATCGTCGGCCTCCTGGTAGTATTCCAGCAGGCTTACCAACACACCGGACGCCAGAGAAGGTTGTACGTAGTAATCTGGCAGCTGAACAATTCCAATGCCTTTGAGTGCGGCGTCCAGAAGCGCCCAACCGCTGTCGCACCGGATATTGCCTTTTATCCGCACATTTTGTGGCTTGCCCATCTCCTGAAAACGCCAGTAGTCCAAGTTGCCCTGCAGACAGTTGTGCTGTTCCAGTTCTGACAGGGAATGGGGTACACCGTGGGCCGACAGATACTCCGGTGAAGCGCATACATAGAGGGTTCTTGACGACAGCCGCTTGGCCATCATGGTGGAATCCTCCAGCTTGCCCAATCGCACCGCCAGATCATAACCGCCGGCCACCAGATCCAGTTGCTGATTGGTCAGGTTCATTTGTACGTCAAGTTCGGGATAGCGAAGCACAAAGTTATTAACCAATGGTGCGATTACTTTTTCACCGTAGGTTACCGGTGCAGTCAGCCGTAACTTGCCCCTGGGGACGCGCTGAAGATTGGTCATGGCGCGTTCTGCTTCTTCCAGGCCGTCAAGCACCTGCCTGCAGTGCTGATAATAGGTTTGCCCTGCTTCTGTCACGGATACCTTACGGGTTGTGCGATAGAACAGTTTGGTCGAGAGCCGGGACTCCAAGGCACTCACCTGGCGGCTTACCTGCGCCGTTGAAATGCCCAGTCGTTTTGCGGCTGCGGTGAAACTTTCTGCTTCTGCAACCGCCACAAACTCACTGACTCCTTCCCAGATGAACATGAGCTATTCCTCGCGCTGCCGATTTAGGGGGGGTTGAATAAAAAGTGGGACTGCGGAATTGTCATGAAATTATTACTGTACAGTAAAAGTGTATTGCCAAAAAGAGCGATTATCTATCTCCAGAATAGTAATACAATGGCCCCATCAACATGGCGGACCCCCCGTCCACGTTCTGCAATAACCGGAGAGCCACATGACGCAAAGCATTAAGTCCAAAGCAGCCATTGCCTGGGGCCCGAAACAGCCTTTGTCCATTGAGGAAGTGGATGTGATGCCACCGCAGGCCGGTGAAGTGCGAATTCGGGTTGTTGCCAGCGGCGTATGCCACACTGACGCATTTACCTTGTCCGGTGAAGATCCGGAAGGTGTTTTTCCGGCAATTCTCGGCCACGAAGGTGGCGGGATTGTTGAATCCGTAGGTGAGGGGGTGACCAGTGTGGAAGTGGGAGACCACGTTATTCCTCTTTATACCCCTGAATGCGGCGAGTGTAAGTTCTGCACCTCGGGCAAGACCAACCTGTGTCAAAAAATCCGCGAGACTCAGGGTAAGGGTCTGATGCCGGATGGCACCAGCCGGTTTTCCAAAGACGGCGAGCCGATTTTCCATTACATGGGGTGCTCGACGTTTTCCGAGTACACGGTGTTGCCTGAGATAGCTCTTGCGAAGGTCAATAAAGAAGCACCTCTGGAAGAAGTGTGCCTGCTCGGTTGTGGCGTCACCACCGGAATGGGAGCAGTGATGAATACCGCCAGGGTAGAGGAGGGTGCTACCGTGGCTATCTTTGGTCTGGGCGGCATCGGCCTGTCGGCGATTATCGGTGCCACCATGGCCAGGGCCAGCCGCATCATTGCCATCGATATTAACGAGAGTAAGTTCGAACTGGCCCGCAAGCTGGGGGCGACTGAGTGTATCAACCCGAATGACTATGACAAGCCGATCCAGGAGGTTATTGTTGAACTGACCGATGGCGGTGTGGACTATTCTTTTGAGTGTATTGGTAATGTCAACGTGATGCGCTCGGCGCTGGAATGCTGTCACAAGGGTTGGGGTGAGTCGGTGATCATCGGTGTTGCCGGTGCCGGTCAGGAAATTTCAACCCGGCCGTTCCAGCTGGTCACAGGCCGTGTCTGGAAAGGCTCTGCATTTGGCGGTGTCAAAGGGCGTTCCGAACTGCCGGGTATTGTCGACCGGTATATGCAGGGCGAGTTCAAGCTGAACGATTTCATTACTCACACCATGGGTCTGGAAAAGATTAACGAAGCGTTTGATCTGATGCATGAAGGCAAGAGCATTCGTTCCGTTATTCACTTTGACCATTAATCAGGAAGATCGCCTGAGCATGACGCAGGCGATCATTTATCAGGGAGATTGCAATGAATATCGAAAATCTTAGTCGCAACAAAAGTTTTGATGGCTGGCACAAGCAGTACAGCCATTATTCTGAGACGCTGAATTGCGATATGCGTTTTGCTGTCTATCTGCCGCCGCAGGCTTCCAATGGCGACAAGGTTCCGGCGCTGTACTGGTTGTCTGGCCTGACCTGCACAGATGAAAATTTCATGCAGAAAGCCGCCGCACATCAGGTGGCTGCCGAGTTGGGTGTGGCTATTATTGCGCCCGACACAAGCCCCCGTGGCGATGACGTGGCGGATGATGATGCCTACGATCTGGGTAAGGGCGCCGGCTTCTATGTCAATGCCACCCAGGCACCCTGGAACCGGCACTACCAGATGTACGATTATGTTCTGAAGGAACTGCCGAACCTCGTCGAGTCCGTATTCCCGGTGAGTGACAAGCGGTCTGTTTTTGGTCACTCCATGGGTGGTCACGGTGCTCTGGTACTGGCGCTGCGCAATCCAGAGCGTTATCGCTCAGTGTCTGCCTTCAGCCCGATCAGCAATCCGGTAAACAGCCCCTGGGGAAAAAAGGCCTTCACGGCCTACCTGGGAACTGATACCGAAAGCTGGGCGGATTATGACGCCAGCATGCTGATGCAAAAGGCAAGTCAGTTTGTTCCTGCGCTGGTGGATCAGGGCGAGGCCGATAATTTCCTGGCAGAGCAGCTCAAGCCGGAAGCGCTGGAAGCTGCGGCAAAGCAAAGCGGTTATCCGCTGACACTGAACCGGCATGAAGGCTATGACCATAGTTATTACTTCATTGCCACCTTCATTGCGCAGCATCTGCGCTTCCATGCCGAACACCTGAAGCAGTAATGGTTTGCCCCGGAGGATTTATTCGTCCGGGGCTTTATCAGCTTTCAGTGCCAGGAGGTGTAGCACGGAACTGTTTCCGGTGTTCCCCCGGGCTTATTCCAAACCATCGGCGGTATGCTTTGTGCAGCGCAGCGGGATTGGAGAAACCCAGTAGCCAGGCAATTTCTGACAAGGATGTTTCCGTTTCCCGGATATAATCCCGTGCCAACTGCCTGCGGGTGCCGTCCATCAGTTCCCTGAACCCGGTTTTTTCAGATGCCAGCTGTCGTTGCAGTGTCCATGGCGTAACCCCCAGTTTTGAGGCAATGGTCTCAAGGCTTGGAGTTTCCCCCCGAAAAAGCGGCGTAAGCAGGCTTTTTACCCTGTCGCCCGTTGTCCATCCCCGCTGAATCTCCCGCATTTCCGTTTCACACAGTAACAGCAGTTTCTCATGCATGGCCGGTTGTGCCTGCAGGGTTCCCTGGCTCCATATATCCGGCCGCACCGTTATGCTGTTTGTGGTCGCTCCAAACTGCACCGGGCAACGAAACCAGGCTTCAAAAAGCTCGTCCATGCCGATAGATGCGTATTCTATGGTGACCTTTTCCAGTACATCCCAATGGCCGCTCACTGTCCGCACATATTGAGTCCAGGCGCTCAGCACTGAATCCACAACAAAATAGTTGAACCCGTTGTAAGGCCGGATGGAGTAAAACTCCAGTTGTCGTTTCCCGGGAATGGCCTTCGGGGTGCCCCGGCTGTTACGGCTGGTCAGCAAAGAGTAACGAACAAGGGTTTGTATTGCAGCGCCGGCAGTGGGCGCGGATTCGCCGGCAAGACCCGCTATGCCTGCATCAACCGGGCGTGACAAAGCGCCCATACGCAGGCCCAGAGCCAGATTGCCGGAGGCTTCAATGGCGGCGTGGCCCAACCGCATGAAGCGGGGAATACTGATGCGCGCAGCGGGTGATGTGAGGGTCTGCCTGCTGAGTTGGAACCGCTGTGTCAAATCCTGCACATTTACGCCTTCTGCTTCAGCGGCCCGGAGCAGAACGCAGACATAGAGGACGCTGATGTCGCCAAGGGAGTTGCGGCCCGGCATGGGCTGAAAATCAGATGGTTCCATGATGACTGGCTCGGTCCATGTCGCCTGAGGATAATAGAATGTTATTCAGGGATATTGTTGAAGGCAAGTCGTACCGGTAGTTTAGACGTCATTAAAAAGAGCGGGGCAGTAAAGACCCCGGCAACGATTCTTGTGAGGAGATCAGATATGACCACCAGCACAACGCCTGGTATGACCAAATACCCGAACTTGCTTGAGCCGCTGGACCTGGGATTCACAAAGCTGCGTAACCGCACACTGATGGGATCCATGCATACCGGCCTTGAAGAGGCAAAAAACGGCTTTGAACGCCTGGGTGAGTTTTACGCCGAGCGGGCCCAGGGCGGCGTTGGTCTGATAGTGACAGGTGGTATTGCACCCAACCCGGAAGGCGGCGTTTTCCAGGGTGCCGCGAAAATGACCAACGACGAAGAAGTGGAGAAACACAAGGTCATCACCAACGCAGTGCACAAGGCTGACGGCAAGATCTGCATGCAGATTCTTCATGCGGGCCGCTATGCCTATTCGCCGGCGCTGGTTGCACCTTCTTCCATTCAGGCACCCATCAATCCGTTCAAACCCAAAGAGCTGGATGAGGCCGGCATTGAAAAGCAGATTGAAGATTACGCCGTGTGCGCCCGGCTTGCACAGAAAGCAGGGTACGACGGTGTCGAGATCATGGGCTCTGAAGGTTACTTCATTAACCAGTTCATTGTTTCTCACACCAACCACCGCACAGACCAGTGGGGCGGCAGTTATGAGAACCGTATCCGCCTGCCCGTTGAGATTGTGCGCCGTGTTCGCGAGCGGGTCGGTGAAAACTTCATCCTGATTTACCGTCTTTCCATGCTCGACCTGATTGAAGATGGCAGCACCTGGGAAGAAGTGGTGCAGCTGGCCAGGGAAATTGAAAAAGCCGGGGCTACCATTATCAACACGGGCATTGGCTGGCATGAAGCCCGGGTACCTACCATTGCAACTTCTGTTCCCCGCGGGGCCTTTACCAAGGTTACGGCGCGCCTCAAAGGCGAGGTCAGCATTCCCCTGGTCACCACAAACCGCATCAACATGCCGGATGTTGCCGAAAAGATTCTCGCAGAAGGCGATGCCGACATGGTATCCATGGCCCGCCCGTTTCTGGCGGACGCGGATCTTGTGCGGAAAGCAGCCGAGGACCGCGCTGAAGAAATCAATACCTGCATTGGCTGCAACCAGGCGTGCCTGGATCACACCTTCAGTGGCAAGCTGACCTCCTGCCTGGTCAATCCGCGCGCCTGCCACGAAACCGAACTCACTTACGTGAAAACTGCATCACCCAAGTCGATTGCAGTTGTGGGCGCCGGGCCTGCCGGGCTGGCGTTTGCTACCGTTGCCGCCGAGCGTGGCCATAAAGTGACACTGTTTGATGCCGGTAAAGAAATCGGTGGCCAGTTCAACGTTGCCAAGCTGATTCCCGGCAAGGAAGAGTTTTACGAAACCCTGCGTTATTTCCGGGTAATGCTCGACAAGCACGGTGTTGAGGTGCAGCTCGAAACCCGTGTGACGGTGGACGACCTGAAAGCCGGCAACTTCGACGAGGTTGTGCTGGCCACGGGCGTGGAACCTCGCACGCCGGACATCGAAGGCATTGATCACCCCAAGGTGATCGGATACCTGGACGCACTTCTGGAGCGCAAGCCGGTGGGTAAGCGGGTTGCGGTTGTGGGCGCCGGCGGCATAGGTTTCGATGTGTCCGAATTCATCGTGCATAAGGGCACTTCCGCTGCCCTGGATCCGGATCAGTTCATGCGTGAGTGGGGCGTGGATCTTACGGTTGCGCACCGCGGCGGTATTCAGGGCGTGGAAGCCGAGGTTCCCGAGCCTGCCCGCGAGGTATTCCTGCTGCAGCGCAAAACCTCGAAAGTCGGCAAGAATCTTGGAAAAACCACCGGCTGGATTCACAGAACATCACTCAAGAACCGTAAAGTTCAGATGGTGCCGGGTGTGACCTACCGGAAGATTGACGACGACGGACTGCACATTACCGTTACACCCAAGGGTGCGGAGCAGGGCGAGGATCGGCTGCTGCCGGTGGACACGATCATCCTGTGTGCCGGCCAGGAGCCTCTGCGTGAATTGCAGGACGGGCTTGAAGCTGCGGGGCTGCCCGTGCACCTGATTGGTGGTGCCGATGTAGCCGCAGAACTGGATGCCAAACGGGCGATCGATCAGGGTAGCCGCCTGGCCGCCGGTATCTGATCACAAAACATTGCAGTTTTTCTCTGGGCATCGGAGACTCTCCGGCTAGACTGTAGAAAATGAGTCTGCCAGAGAGTCTTTGGTTTTTGGGGAGTCTGCGATGGTATCTGCCGGCCAGGCAACGGGCGATTATTCGGCGGTGTTTTTTATCGAAGGTAACCAGGTAGCCCGCCAGATGCGCGCGAGTGAGTTTGGCGCCTTCCTGGACGGTTATGTGGGTTTGTCGGACCTTGCTGAAACCGATGTAAAAGCTGTTCTGGTGGATCTGAGTAGCGATCTTCTGGTCCAGGCCCTTGTATTCTTTCGTATCTGGTTTGATGAAGAGGGCAGGGCAGACAGCAGCTGGAACCTGCCGATTGAAGAACTCGCGCGCCTCGGGGCCAAGGGGCCGGACATGGGAGGCGGTGCCATTCGCCTGGTCTGCCGCAGCCAGTGCCCGGAACCCCGTTACGCCAGCGAGCTCTGGGATCCGGACATGACTCCTGGCAACAATCATTTCCAGGTGATTCGCAAAGCTGTTAATGCCAATACGCTTAAATTTCGCAAGGTAGAGCCGGAAGACGAAAACATACCTGTACTTCGCGCCGGGCAAAGCGAGGCTGTTCTGGCGGATGACGCCCGTACCGAAACTGACCGTGCGCGCCTGGCCCAGTTGATCCGGGAACAGCGCCTGCGCATCAAGACGTTGCAAAGCGTGCATCGGGATATGCTTACCGAGGTGCAGCGTGAACACAGGCTGGAGATCAAAGCCCTGCACCATGAGATTGACGATCTCGCCCAGAAATACGAGCGCCAACGCCTGAACAACGAACAACTGAAAAAACGCCTGGCAGAGCGTAACCAGCAGTATCTGACCATGCAGGAACAGGTGGCCGACGGGAGCGTCCGGAAGGATCGCGACGATGCTAATGTGACAGCGGAACTGGTGCTGTTAAGGGAGCAGCTGGACCGGAAAAAGCGTGAGCTGGAGCACCGTGACGAAAAGATTGTTGCGCTTGAACAGGAAGCCCATGATCTTCGGCATCGTGAGCCACTGGATAACACCGTTATGAGCTATCTGAAGACCCAGGCTGTTTTTCTGGTTGCCTATCACCCGGGAGTTGGCCACCTGACTCTGCCTTACGAGGCCATCGAAACCTATTTTGGTAACCCCACAGCCTACGCCGCAGAACGTTGTGGCATGAATGAGCCCTCTTATCGTCAATGGCTTGCGCATTACGAACACCCGGTGTGCGGCCATTCGCTTGAGAACGGGGATGTCTGTGGTGAACCGCTGTTGCGGGTGAGCCAGCCCAGTGACTTCCGGCCCGGGCTTGATGATCGGTGCGAGAAGCACCGGTCCTGAAGTCGTGAGCGTGGCTTGCCGGGGCTCTGCAGATCTTTTTTCAGTATCGGCGCGACTTTCGTTAGACTGTAGGCCAGATTGATATGGGTGCTGGCGGGCTCGGCCGCTGTCGTCCCATTCCGACACCACAGGAAGCTTAATGGATTATTTCAGAAATATAGGCGTTATCGGCCGCATGGGCAGCGTGAAAGTTGTTGAAACCTTGCACCAGCTTAAACAGTATCTGATCGCCAATCACTACCACGTTATCCTTGAGGAAGACACCGCCAGCATGTTGCCCGGCCACGGCTTGCAAGTTGCCAGCAAGAAGCTCCTGGGTGAAATCTGTGATCTTGTAATCGTGGTCGGGGGTGACGGGAGCCTCCTGGGTGCGGCCCGGGAACTGGCAAAATCGAAAATTCCGTTACTCGGTGTAAACCGTGGCCGATTGGGATTTCTCACGGATATCTCGCCTTCGGATCTTGAGGAGCGTCTGGGGAAGGTACTTGCAGGCGAATACATTGAGGAATCACGGTTTCTGCTTGATGGCAACGTTGAGCGCAACGGACAACCACTGGGCTTCGGAACGGCTCTGAACGATGTAGTGCTGCATCCGGGCAAGTCTACCCGTATGATTGGATTTGATTTATATATAGATGGCCATTTTGTCTATAGCCAGCGCTCGGACGGTCTGATCGTTTCCACGCCCACCGGCTCAACGGCCTACTCGTTGTCTGCCGGAGGCCCTATTATGCATCCCAAGCTGGATGCCATAGTGCTGGTGCCCATGTTCCCCCATACGCTCAGTAGCCGTCCGATTGTGGTGGATGCAAAGAGCGAAATAAAACTGGTGGTGGGCGAAACCAACGAAACCTACCCGCAAATCAGTTTTGATGGCCAGATGAATATCGCCTGTGCGCCGGGAGACATCATCCGCATCGCCAAAAAGCCCTTCAAAATCCGGCTGATTCACCCTACAGACCACAATTTCTATGCTACCTGCCGTGACAAGCTTGGCTGGGCAAGTGAAATAGCAGCGAGTTGATCATGGCCGGAAACAAACAGAACGCAAGTCGTGGTTACGACATCATCGGCGATATCCATGGTTGTGCGAACACCCTCGCAATGCTGCTGGAGCAGATGGGTTACACCAAGGTGAACGGGGTTTACCAGCATCGCCGCAGGCAGGCTGTCTTTATTGGCGACATCATTGATCGCGGCCCGCGCATCCGTGAGGCGCTCCACCTCGTAAGAAGTATGGTCGAACGGGGCTCGGCGCGGATTGTGATGGGTAATCACGAGTATAACGCGCTGGGTTATTGCACCCGGGCCCGGGCGGGAAGCGGTAAGACATGGCTGCGTGAGCATACACCCCGTCACGACCGGCTGATTCGCGAAACGCTTGAGCAGTTTGAGGCCTATCCCTACGAGTGGAACGATTTTCTCGAGTGGTTTTACACCATGCCGCTGTTTATCGAAGAAGAGGATTTTCGTGCAGTACACGCATGCTGGGACAGTGAGCTCATCGAGAAATTCAAGCAGGTGCAGGGCGGTGCCTGCATTGATGAGGATTTCCTCCATGCATCAGCGGCCATCGATTCCTTCGCCGGGCAGGTTATGGATACCCTGTTACGGGGCACGGATCTCCGTCTTCCCCGGGGTATGACGATCACCGGGCGTGATGGTTACGTGCGGGAGTTTTTCCGTACCAAGTTCTGGGCTGATAATCCACGCACCTATGCGGACGTGGTTTTCCAGCCGGACCCACTGCCTCCGGAAGTGGCGAGCAGGGTTCTCACCGATGACGAGCGCAAACAACTGATCAGTTATCCGCTGGATGCACCTCCGGTATTTGTTGGGCATTACTGGATGGACAGTGAACCCGCTCCACTTAAATCCAACGTGGCCTGCATTGATTTCAGTGCGGTTAAATATGGAAAGCTGGTTGCGTACAGAATGGATGGTGAGAAGGCACTTTCACGGGATAAGTTTGTCTGGGTTAATGTGGTTCGGGATCATCGGGATTCCCCGGATTACCCCACCAGCGAAGACAGCGTTGCCCGCTAACGGGCGGGTAAGCTTCAGTCTGTATACCTTGTGAGGCAAATTGGATTGTGTACCGCGTAAAACAGTTGGATTCCAGCATTAACCTGAGCGGATTCAGCGAATGGCTGAAAAACCGGGGAGTTCCGCACAGAATCAGCGCCGAGGGCGATTTCCAGGTTTTATGGTTGGAAAACCCCGAACACGCCGAACCTGTGCTGGAGGCCCTGGACCGGTTTCTTACTGAACCCGAAATCCGCCAGGCTGTGGAGCAGCAGAATCGCTCGCCGGTTTTCGTAGCAGGGCGCTGGCAACCTTCTCCGCGTCATGCACCATTGGTGCTGGGGATTATCATAGTAGGCCTGGTCATGGCATGGCTCACCGGCCTTGGCAGTAATCAGCTTACCGCCAGCCTGCTGATCGTTGATCCCCGGTTTTACGATTGGGGCAGCATGGCAGAGCGCGTTGATGCACTTTCTGCAACACTGGCCAGTGGTCAGGTCTGGCGGTTGTTCACACCGGATTTTCTGCACTTCAGCTGGACTCACATTATTTTCAACTCCGTGATGCTGTGGTTTCTGGGTAGCCAGATTGAATGGTTCGACGGTCGCGGCAGGCTGGTTGTACTTTTTGTCGTTACGAGTCTTTTGTCCAACGGGCTGCAATACCTGGTTTCCGGGCCTTTTTTCGGCGGTCTCTCCGGGGTTGTTTATGGCATTCTCGGCTACTGCTGGCTGAGCCAGCGAACACAACCGAGGTTCCAGTTTCCGCCGGCACTGGTTACCTTTGCAGTGGTATGGATGGTAATCGGGTTTACACCCCTGCCAGAAATGCTGGGTATGGGGCGCATGGCCAACGAAGCGCACCTGGGTGGCTTCGTGGCAGGCCTGGCTCTGGCCGCCCTATTGCCGGTGCGCAAAAAAAAGCAAGCATAAAAAAACCCCACCAGAAGTGGGGCGTTAAAGAAGCGAGTTGCTCCTGATGAGAGAGACCAAATGATACGACCGTCGTCATTTGGTGGGGCAATGATAATCATTATCGTTTGCATCTGTCAAACGAATCCTCGACATTTTTATGAAGGTTTTTTCAGGAGGACCGGATGACCTACGAAGAACTTATCAAGCGGCTTGACCCGGCTGTCTATCAAAGCCTGAAACGCTCCATTGAACTCGGGAAGTGGCCGGATGGCCGCAAGCTGACGGCTCAGCAACGGGAGATCAGCCTGGAAGCCGTTATTTACTATGAGAACCTGCACGGCATTCCGGAACAGGAACGGGTGGGTTATCTCGACCGTGGCAGCAAGGCGGGCACTGCCTGTGACCCCAGCGTCCAGCGCGGTCAGGCCGGCAGCAATAACGTTGATCCCGGGCAGTTTGTTGAGGTCAAGTCTTGAGCGATCGTGTAGACATCAAAGGGCGGCTCCGGAAAATGCCGGCAGATGCCGAAAACCCTGTATCTTATGAGCTGGCTGTAGGCGATGAGCGAGTGGCGCTGAATGAGCTTATCGGCGAGTTTCTGCGCTTTGATTATGAGGGCGTAATTCGTTGCATTCATTGCGACCGCACAACGAAGAAGAGCTTCAACCAGGGCTTTTGTTATCCCTGTTTTCGCAGGCTCGCGGCCTGCGACAGTTGCATTATGAACCCTGAAAAGTGCCACTACCACCTGGGCACCTGCCGAGAGCCCGAGTGGGGTGAAACCCACTGTATGATTGAGCACGTGGTCTATCTCGCCAACTCATCCGGCCTGAAGGTGGGTATTACCCGTGGGTCGCAAGTACCGACCCGCTGGATTGATCAGGGTGCGGTTGAGGCGATTCCCATGTTCAGAGTGGCTACCCGTCACCTTTCCGGTCTGGTTGAAGTGGCCTGCAAACCCCACGTAGCGGACCGCACAAACTGGCGTGCCATGCTCAAGGGCGATGTTCCGGAACTGGATCTTGAGCAGGAGCGGCAGAGAATACTGGCACTGATTGCGGATGATGTTGCCGCTTTACGGGAAGAACACGGCCAGGACGCCATTCGTGAGGTGGACGAGCAGAGCGTTGGCCTGAGTTACCCCGTGCACTCATGGCCTGAAAAAATCAAAACCCATAACCTGGACAAAACGCCGGAAGTGCAGGGGGTTCTTGAAGGCATCAAGGGCCAGTATCTGATTCTCGACACCGGTGTGATCAATATTCGCAAGTTTACCGGTTATGAAGTCCGTTTCCGGGTAATGGGTGCATAGAGCGCCCGCTACCCGCCCGTTCTGATAATTCCTGGCTGGTCCGTTCGGGGCCACCTGGAAGCAGCGAAACCTGGAGGCAATCAATGCGTACCAATCAGCCGAAAACTATCCATCTGAGCGAATACAGAGTACCCGCACATCTGGTGGGTACGGTGGATCTTCGATTCGAGCTCTTCGATAACGGCGCAAGAGTGCACAGTACGCTCCGGGTGCGTCGTAACCCGGAATCTTCCGAGGTGTCGGCACCCTTAACGCTGGATGGCGACAGCCTGAAACTTGAGCACGTGGCTCTTGATGGTAAAGAACTTGCTGCCGGTGACTACGAAGACACGGGTGATCAGCTGGTGATTGCCGGGGTGCCGGAGCAGTTCGAATTAGCGGTGGTCACCTGGATTGAGCCCCAGAACAACACCCGGCTTGAGGGCCTGTACAAGTCATCCGGCATGTTCTGCACCCAGTGCGAAGCAGAAGGCTTTCGCTGCATTACCTATTTCCCGGACAGACCCGATGTGATGGCCCGTTACCGCACCCGTATTGAGGCGGACAAGAGCAGCTATCCGGTATTGCTGTCCAACGGCAATCCTGTAGAGCAAGGCGATCTTGAGAACGGTCGCCACTTCGTGACCTGGGAAGACCCGTTTCCCAAGCCAAGCTATCTTTTTGCCCTGGTGGCGGGTGATCTGGTGGAAAAGCGGGATACCTTCACAACCTGTTCCGGCCGGGACATCGACTTGCGCATCTATGTTGAGCCCCGCAATGCCGAAAAGTGCGGGCATGCCATGGATTCCCTCAAGCGCTCCATGCGCTGGGATGAAGAGGTCTATGGTCGCGAATACGATCTGGATATCTTCATGATTGTTGCGGTGGATGACTTCAATATGGGGGCCATGGAAAATAAGGGCCTGAACATTTTTAACTCCTCCTGTGTGCTGGCCAGCCAGGAAACCGCCACCGACCTCGCGTTCCAGCGCATCGAGGCTATCGTTGCCCACGAGTACTTCCATAACTGGTCCGGCAACCGGGTAACCTGCCGTGACTGGTTCCAGTTGAGCCTTAAAGAAGGGTTTACCGTATTCCGGGATTCGACCTTCTCTGCCGATATGGGCTCGCCCACCGTAAAGCGGATAGAAGATGCAACCCTGCTTCGCACGGCGCAGTTTGCTGAAGACGCCGGCCCCATGGCGCACCCGGTACGCCCGGCTTCCTACATGGAAATATCCAACTTCTATACCCTGACTATCTACGAAAAAGGTGCAGAAGTTGTGCGCATGATACACACGCTGCTCGGGCCGGACCTGTTCCGGAAGGGCAGTGATCTGTATTTCGAGCGTCACGATGGCCAGGCAGTCACCACCGACGATTTCGTGAAAGCCATGGAAGATGCGTCGGGTCGTGATCTCACGCAGTTCCGTTTGTGGTACGAACAGGCAGGCACACCGGTGCTCACAGTGTCAGACGACTATGACCCGGAGCAGGGGGTCTATCGCCTCACAATTCAACAGTCGGTGCCGGACACCCCGGGCCAGACAAACAAAAAACCGCAGCATATTCCTTTTGCTCTGGGCCTGCTGGGCACAGAGGGAGACGCCCTGCCTCTTCAGCTTGATGCCGCAGATGACATTGGCAGTGCCCCGACCGAGCGGGTTCTCGAGCTGACCGATGCCAGCCATACCTTTGAATTTTACGGGCTGGCTGAGAGGCCGGTTCCGTCATTGCTAAGGCACTTTTCAGCGCCGGTGAGGGTGGAGTACCCCTGGAGTCGCGAGCAGCTGGTGTTTTTAATGAGCCATGATCCGGATGGCTTCAATCGCTGGGATGCCGGCCAGCGCCTTGCCGTTGATGTAATCCAGTCGATAGTTGGCGCTCCAGAGGATGCCGGGATTGAGCCGCGCCTGGTGGAGGCATACCGGACCCTGCTCGGTGATTCAGTGCTTGACCAGGCGTTGGTGGCGAAAATGCTGCAGCTGCCTTCCGAAGCCTATCTTATTGAACTGGCGAGCAGCCCGGATGTCGCTGCGATTCACCGCGCTCGCGACCAGGTGCTGAGGCACATCGCCACGTCACTGCGGGATGAGCTGATTGCCTGCTATCACCGGAATACCGGGGCGGGAGGTTATGAGATTACGCCGGAGTCCATTGCCCGCCGCAGCCTCAGAAACACGGCGCTGGCATGGTTGCTGATGATAAACGACGAGGCTGGCCGGGACCTGGCTGTGCAGCAGTTCCAGGAAGCCGATAACATGACGGACCGCATGGGCGCTTTGCGCGCTCTGGTCAATTCCGATTACGCTGCAGAACGGAGCCGGGCTCTTGCAGACTTTTACGAGCGCTTCCAGGATGACCCCCAGGTAGTGGAGCAATGGTTTTCGGTGCAGTCATCCAGTGATCGGGCAGGGCAACTGCCGCAGATTAAGGCGTTGCTGGATCATCCCGCCTTTGACTGGAAGAACCCCAATAAAATACGTTCTGTCATTGGCGTATTCGCCGGCCAGAATCTGGCAGCTTTTCACAACCCGGACGGATCGGGTTATGAGTTCCTGGCGGATCAGGTTTGCCGGTTGGATGACAGCAATCCGCAAATTGCAGCGCGCCTGGTAACTCCTCTGACACGCTGGCAAAAATTCGCCCCGGCATACAGCGCAATGATGCACTCGGCTCTGAAGCGTATCCGGGACAAGGCCGGGCTGTCGGCCGATGTGTATGAAGTGGTCCACAAGAGCCTCGAAGCCTGATGCGAGCGGCGTATCCGGCTGTGTTCCGGATTCGGGATTACAGCCGGATACAAAATCGCACTTTCGGTCGATAGACAACCTTGACAGATCGGTTAACCTCTTCGAAAGCCTGCCTTTCCATCAGGTAACAATAAAAAAGCCTCTTATTGGCTTCCAGTCGAATTCAGGGTTATACAATGAACTACAAAAAGAGTGCGATACTCGGGGGTCTGCTTGCCCTCTCGGTAGCATCTTCCTTTTCCTGGGCTGCGGTTTCTTCGGGTGAAGCGTCACGCCTCGGCCAGGATCTCACACCGTTTGGCTCGCCGAAGGCCGGCAATGAAGCCGGAACAATTCCGGAATGGACCGGAGGTCTGACTGAGCCTCCCGCCGGTTATAAGGGCGCGGGGCAGCATCATATTGATCCCTTCCCGGCAGACGAAGTTCTGTTCACCATCAGTGCGGCTAACAAGGACCAGTATTCGGAGCATCTTTCCGATGGCGTGCTCGCAATGCTGGAGACTTATCCTGCCAGCTTTCGCGTGCCGGTTTATAAATCCCGCCGCACCCACGCCGTACCTGACTGGGTAGCCGAGAATGTTCGTAAAAACGCCGTGAATGCGGAGATTGTGGGCGACGGGGAGGGCCTGAAAGGCGCTTTCGGTGGCTATCCCTTCCCGATTCTTCATGGCGATAACGAACAGAAAGCCTGGCAGGTTATCTGGAACCACCTGACCCGCTGGCGCGGGGTTTCAGGCACCCGTCGTTCCAGTGAAGTTGCAGTACAGGCCAATGGCGATTATTCGCTGGTTACTTCACAACAGGAAGTCTTTTTCAACTTTTACAATCCGGAAGGCGGAGAGGATGAGCTCGATAACATCATTTTCTACTACCTCTCGTTTACCCAGTCTCCACCCCGCCTCGCCGGCGGCGCAATCCTGGTTCATGAAACCCTGAACCAGATTATCAACCCCCGGAATGGTTGGGGTTATAACGCCGGCCAGCGCCGCGTTCGCAGGGCTCCAAACCTTGGTTACGACTCTCCCATTGCAGCAGCCGATAACCTGCGTACAGCAGACGACACAGACATTTTCAATGGCGCCCTGGACCGTTATAACTGGTCGTATGAGGGCATGAGAGAAGTATATATTCCTTACAATAACTACCGGATTGGTGAAAAGGGCACACCTTATTCCGAGATACTCGGGATTTCCCATCTGAATCCGGATCTTACCCGCTGGGAACTTCATCGCGTTCATGTGGTTGAGGCAAATCTCAAGGAGGGGGCGCGACACATCTATCACAAACGCCGTTTCTATGTGGACGCCGATAGCTGGAACACCGTTCTGCTGGACCAGTATGACGGTCGTGGCGAGCTTTGGCGCGTAACCATGGGTATCGCCAAAAATTATTATGAACTTCCAGGTGTGTGGACGGTGCTGGACGTTTATCATGATCTGCAGGCCCGCCGTTATCACGTGCTCGGCCTGGACACAGAAGAACCCAATACCCGGGTCTTCACAGAGGATGTTCCGAACAAGCGCTATTTTTCTCCAGCCTCACTGCGCCGCCGAAGTGTTCGCTAAGGCGGGCATTCCTTCCGACGTGAGCTTACCCGGCTGCACGCAAGCGTGGGTAAGCGTGCTGGTACATCAGTATTGCCGGCGCTGCCGGCCAGAAACAGACAGTTAAAATAACACAATAGGCAATCTGAATGGCTATACGGTTGACGTGCAAGACTCTGGGGGCAGCCTGCCTCGGGCTTTCCATGATTTGGTCCGCGCCAGCGGCGTTCGCGCTTGCGGATATCATTGAAACACCGGCCCGGCAAACAGACCTGGCTCCCGAGAATCTCCTCAATGACGCAGTTCGCGCTGGCGACAGGATCGTCGCAGTCGGCGAGAGAGGGCACATTATTTACTCGGATGACGGCGGGAAATCCTGGGAACAGGGCAAGGTCCCTGTCTCCGTGACCCTGACAGCAGTGAACTTCGGGACCGAAACCCAGGGCTGGGCTGTGGGCCACAGTGGGGTTGTGCTGCACACCGAGGATGCGGGTGAGAACTGGAGCCTCCAGCTGACCGGCACTGAAGCTGCCGAGCTGGCCATCGCCAGCAAGGAAGAACAGATCGCCGCGCTGGAAGAGCGTATCGAGGAAGCACCTGAGTCGGAAAAGAGCGACCTGGAATGGGCGCTGGATGATCTGTTTTTTACCATGGAAAACATGCAGTCCGACCTGGACATAGGCCCTGTAAACCCGTTGCTGGGAGTGTGGTTTGAAAATGACCAGCACGGATTTGTTGTGGGGGCTTACGGCATGATTCTGCGAACCCGGGATGGTGGCAATACCTGGAGTGACTGGGCACCCAAGATTGACAATGCCCAGAACTTCCACCTTAACAGCATCACCCGCGTAACCGGAGGTGCGCTTGCCATGGTCGGTGAGGCCGGGCAAATCCACGTCTCCGTGGATGGCGGGGATACCTGGGAACGGCGGGAGAGTCCTTACGAGGGGTCTTTGTTTGGTGTGATCGGAACCGGGAAGGTTAACGAGATCCTCGCTTTCGGCCTGCGCGGCAATATGCTGTTTTCAACGGATTTGGGCAACCATTGGCGTATGGTTCCGAACAGTGCCGGTGCAACGCTCAACGATGGAACCGTGGCAGATGACGGGCGCATTATACTGGTGGGCAATGGGGGAACGGTTCTCGTAAGTGGTAATGGCGCTGAGTCGTTCCGGGAATATTTTCGCAGTGATCGTGATGGTCTTATGAGCGTCGTTCCGGTATCCGGTACCAATCTTCTTCTCGTAGGCGAAAGTGGCGCGACAATTACTGACGGTCGCGGCAAAAACCTTCAATAACGCCCTGATGTGGCAACAATCGAAAAAATAATAGAGGGGCTTTTGAATGTCCAACCCGAACCATGACAGGGGTGAGCACTACCTGACCACGCCCAAGGCTGAACCCTTTCTGGAGCGCCTGATCTTCAACAACAGGGCCGTGATTCTCATCGGCTTTCTGTTGTTAACGTTGTTTTTGGGCTACAATGCCATAAAAATTCAGCCGGATGCCAGTTTTGAGCGAATGATTCCGCTTGAGCATCCCTACATTGTCAACATGCTGGATCACCGGGATGATCTGGAAAACCTCGGTAACTTTGTACGCATCGCCGTAGAAACCAAAACCGGTGATATTTTCTCCGCAGAGTATATGGAGACACTCAAGCAGATTACCGATGAGGTTTTCTACCTTAACGGTGTTGATCGCTCAGGCCTGAAAACACTGTGGACATCGAATGTTCGCTGGGTGGAAGTAACGGAGCAGGGTTTTCAGGGTGGCACCGTCATACCTGACGGCTATGACGGCTCTCCGGAAAGCCTGGAGCAGTTGCGCCAGAACATTCTGCGCTCCAACGAAGTGGGGCGGCTGGTCTCCGACAACTTCAAGTCCACTATCGTGTATGCCCCTCTGTACGAAAAGAATCCGGAGACCGGGGAGCCGTTGGATTACGGGACGTTTTCCCGCCAGCTCGAAGAAAAAATCCGGGACAAATATGAAGCCCAGAACCCCAATATCGACATCCATATTGTAGGGTTTGCCAAAAAAGTTGGCGACCTGATTGAAGGGATAGGCTCCATTGCCTGGTTTGCCGGTATTACGATACTGCTGACAACCCTGCTGCTCTTCTGGTACTCCCGTTGCATCAAAGGCACGCTGGTGCCGGTGTTCACATCGATTGTTGCGGTGTTTTTACAACTGGGTGCACTCAGACTGCTGGGCTATGGCCTTGATCCGTATTCGGTGCTGGTGCCTTTCCTGGTCTTTGCCATCGGCATCAGTCACGGCGTACAGATTGTAAATGCCATGGCGGTTGAGGCCGCCAGGGGTTTTGATGCCATTACGTCTGCCCGGCTGGCGTTCCGCGCACTCTACATTCCCGGCATGCTGGCACTGATTTCCGACGCATTCGGTTTCCTGACGCTGTTCTTTATCGAGATCGATGTGATCCGTGATCTGGCCATAGCTGCGGGCCTGGGTGTTGCTTTCGTTATCATTACGAATCTTGTTCTCCATGTGCTGATAATGTCCTACCTTGGCATTTCCAGGCGGGGTGTTCGGCATGTGCAGAAGCAGGGTGAAAAGCAGGATCGCAAATGGCGTGTCATGTCTTACCTCTCGCACCCGGGTGTTGCACCAATTTCATTGCTGATTGCCGTAGTCGGTCTAGGCCTCGGGCTTTACTACAAGCAGGGGCTCAAGGTAGGGGATCTTGATCAGGGTGCGCCGGAGCTTCGTGCTGATTCGCGCTATAACCGTGATAACGCCTATATCATTAATAACTATTCCACCAGTGCCGACGTGCTGGTTGTGATGGTGAAAACCCCGGAAGAGCAATGTACCCAGTACAATGTGCTGCGGGCTATGGATTCCCTGCAATGGGAGCTTCAGAACACCCCGGGGGTTCAGTCGTCAGCATCACTTGCCGATGTCTCCAAGATTGTAACCAAGGCCCTTAACGAAGGTAACTGGAAGTGGTATGAGATTTCCCGCAACCAGACCATCATCAACGCGTCTATCCGCGAGGCGCCATCGGGGCTGATCAATACCAACTGCAGCCTGACTCCGGTGCTGGTATTCCTGGAAGACCACAAGGCAGAAACCCTGGAAACCGTGGTGGAGCGGGTTGAGGCCTTTGCCGAAGCAAACAGCAACGACGAGCACACTTTCCTGCTTGCGGCCGGTAACGCTGGCGTTGAGGCGGCGACCAATGAGGTTATTGCGAATGCCAAGGATATGATGCTTATCCTGGTATACAGTGTGGTGAGTCTGCTTTGCTTTGTGACCTTCCGTTCCGTTCGGGCCGTGCTGTGTATCGTGATTCCTCTGGGGCTGACCTCGATTCTCTGCGAGGCGATCATGGCTGTGTCCGGCATCGGTATCAAGGTGGCTACTCTGCCGGTTATTGCGCTTGGAGTGGGTATTGGTGTGGACTACGGCATCTACATCTACAGCAAGCTGGAAAAATATCTGCTGGAGGGCAAGACACTGCAGGATGCCTACTTTGAAACCCTGCGATCCACCGGTAAGGCCGTCATGTTTACCGGCGTGACGCTCGGGCTTGGTGTGGTGACCTGGATATTCTCGCCAATCAAGTTCCAGGCTGATATGGGTTTCCTGCTGTTCTTCATGTTCCTCTGGAACATGGTCGGAGCAATCTGGCTGCTGCCGGCGCTCGCACGCTTCCTGCTGCGGCCGGATCAGATGATTGCCAAAGCGCGCGCTGCGAAATAAGAACTGGCCGCTGGCATCAGAAAAGCCCGCGCTGCGGGCTTTTTTGTTGCCTGCTCAGTTGGTTAGCGAGCTAATCCAAACTTTATTTATGCTCTGAAGTGGTCTATGTTCTAAAACGAGCGCGACGCTTGCCCGCCTGCTTGGTCGGGCAGTTGATGATAACGATGAAAATAAGGAAGAATTCACATGACACTGAAACTCAAAGCCTCCGCATTTGCTTTAGCAGCGGCTGTCAGTTTGGGCACAGCCTCAACAGCTGTTACCGCACAGGAACAACGTTTTGTAACCATCGGAACCGGCGGCGTTACCGGTGTTTACTACCCTGCAGGGGGTGCTATTTGCCGCCTGGTAAATATGGATCGTAAAGAGCACGGTATCCGTTGTTCTGTAGAGAGTACGGGTGGTTCTGTATACAACCTGAATGCGATCCGACAGGGTGAGCTGGACCTCGCGGTTGCTCAGTCTGACTGGCAATACCATGCCTATAACGGCACCAGCCAGTTCAAGGATGACGGCCCCAACAAGGATCTGCGGGCTGTATTCTCCCTGCACCCGGAGCCATTCACCGTTGTAGCCAGCAAAGGCTCCGGCATCAAGAACTTTGAAGATCTTGCCGGCAAGCGGGTCTCTGTGGGCAACCCGGGTTCAGGCCAGCGTGCGACTGCTGAAGTGCTGATGGACGAGATGGGCTGGACCATGGACAAGTTCTCTCTGGCCGCTGAGCTCAAAGCAGCAGAGCAGTCCCAGGCACTGTGCGATGGCAATATTGATGCTTTCTTCTACACGGTTGGCCACCCTTCCGGTGCAATCAAGGAAGCAACCACATCCTGCGACAGCGTTCTGGTTAACGTGGACAACAAGGCGTCCAGAAAGTTGATTGAAGAAAACCCGTACTACCGGAAAGCCGTTATCCCCGGCGGCATGTACCGTGGCTCTGACAACGACGTAACCACCTTCGGTGTGGCAGCGACCTTTGTCTCCTCAACGGATGTGCCTAATGACGTGGTGTACGAGGTGGTCAAGGCTGTGTTCGAGAACTTCGACAGCTTCAAGCGCCTGCATCCGGCGTTCGCCAATCTCAAGAAAGAAGAAATGGTATCTGATGCTCTGAGTGCCCCGTTGCACCCTGGTGCAGCCAAGTACTACAAAGAAGCTGGCCTGATCGATTAAGTCGATTATCAGCATTGAAATCAGCTGCGGGCAGAGACTGCCCGCAGTTTTAATGTATCTGCCCTTTCCCTCTGACAGGACTCTGCTATGACCAATAGCGACTCGAGAGCCGGGGATAGTATCGACAAGCAGAAGGTTGAGGAGTTTCTTCAGACCGAATCCGGTGGAAGGGCTGCAACCGGGCCTGCTGCGATCATTCTTTTTGTTGTTCCTTTGCTCTGGTCTCTTTTCCAGCTCTGGATAGCGTCCCCGTTGCCGTATATCTTTGAAATTGGCGTGTTCAACTCCACGGAGTCGCGATCCATTCACCTCGCTTTTGCCTCGTTCCTGGCATTTGCAGCCTTCCCCATGATCCGGGGCAGGCACGTAAATGCCGTGCCGGTCTATGACTGGATCCTGGCGTTGGCTGCGGCATTTTCTGCATCGTATCTTTTTGTTTTTTATGATCAGTTGGCCAGTCGCCCCGGTTCCCCCAATACCCAGGATCTGGTGGTTGCTCTGGTTGGCCTGGTGCTGCTTCTGGAGGCAACGCGCCGCGCCCTGGGCCTGCCCCTCACTGTTGTGGCGGGTGTTTTCATTATTTATTCCCTGGCCGGACCTTACATGCCAGATGTTATCTCCCACAAAGGAGCCAGCCTCAACAAGCTCGCTTCGCACCAGTGGCTGGGTACGGAAGGTGTTTTCGGTGTTGCACTGGGTGTTTCAACCAGCTTTGTTTTCCTTTTCGTGCTGTTTGGCGCTTTGCTTGAGCGCGCAGGTGCAGGTAACTACTTTATCAAGGTGGCCTACGCCATGCTTGGTCACATGCGCGGTGGCCCCGCCAAAGCTGCAGTGGTGGCCAGTGGGCTGAGTGGCATTATTTCCGGTTCTTCCATCGCTAACGTTGTTACAACCGGCACCTTTACTATTCCGCTAATGAAGCGCGTAGGCTTTCCCGCGACCAAAGCCGGCGCAGTGGAAGTGGCAGCCTCTACCAATGGCCAACTGACGCCGCCAATCATGGGCGCGGCAGCGTTTCTTATGGTTGAGTACGTAGGCATTTCCTACCTGGAAGTGATAAAACACGCGATTCTGCCGGCAATGATTTCCTATGTTGCGCTGATTTACATTGTTCATCTGGAAGCCTGCAAGCTCAACATGAAGGGTATTGAACGCCTGGACAAGCCGACCCTCGCCCAGCGCATGCTGGTATGGGTAATGGTGTTGCTAGGGTTGAGCGTGCTGACTCTTGCGGTGTATTACGGAATTGGCTGGACCAAAGACGTGTTCGGCTATGCTGCCATGTGGGTGCTGACACCTCTGCTGGTGGCTATTTACATTGGGCTGGTAGGCTATGCCTCGCGTTTTCCGGATCTGGAGGAGGAAGATCCGGATTCAATAATGGAAAAACTGCCTCCCGTTGGCCCCACGGTCAAAACCGGTCTCTATTTTCTGTTGCCTGTGGTGGTGCTGGTCTGGTGCCTGACGGTCGAGCGCTTCTCGCCACAGCTGTCAGCCTTCTGGGCTACGGTATTCATGGTGTTTATCATCGTCACCCAGCGACCGTTGAAGGCATTCTTTAACAACAGTGGGCATTACCTGACCGGTCTGAAACAGGGTGGTACAGACCTCGCCCTGTCGCTGGTTACCGGCGCCAGGAATATGGTGGGTATTGGTGTTGCCACTGCCACCGCCGGTATCGTGGTTGGTACGGTTACGCTCACCGGTATTGGCCTGGTGATGACCCAGTTTGTGGAATTCATCTCCGGCGGCAACCTGCTGCTTATGCTGGCCTTCACCGCTGTGATCAGCCTGATCCTTGGCATGGGGCTGCCTACCACGGCAAACTATATTGTGGTCTCTACCCTGATGGCGCCGGTTATCGTAAGCCTGGGTGCGCAGAATGGCTTGCTGGTGCCTCTGATCGCAGTGCATCTGTTCGTGTTCTATTTCGGCATACTTGCGGATGATACGCCGCCTGTGGGGCTTGCGGCCTATGCGGCAGCGGCTATTTCGGGGGCGGACCCCATACGAACGGGGATCCAGGGCTTCACCTACGACATCCGAACCGCCATTTTGCCATTCATGTTCATCTTCAATACCCAGTTGTTGCTCATTGGGCTGACTGGCTGGTTTGATCTACTGGTGACCGTGTTCAGCGCGGTGACAGCCATGCTGGTGTTTTCTGCGGCCACTCAGGGGTTCTGGTTCACCAAGACCCGCTGGTGGGAAACCATTGGTCTGTTGCTGATTACGTTCACTCTGTTCCGGCCAGGATTCTGGTGGGATGAAATATATTCCCCCACAAACGATCGCCCAGGGTCGGAACTGCTGCAGCACGTAGACGAAGTTGCAGCAGGGCAGCCGATTATACTGCAGGCCTCTGGCATGTCGTTGTCCGGCGAAGATGTCTCGAAGTTCGTAAAACTGCCCTTGCCGGCAGGCGATTCGCCCGAGGAACGGCTGGCGGCGGCAGGGCTGGAAGTTTCCCTGGCAGATGACGTGGCGAATGTCGAGTTCGTCAACTTTGGCAGCGATGCCGAGAAAGCCGGGCTCAGTTTTGGCTGGACGATCGACACCGTGCAGGTGGCAAACCCCCGTCCGCCTAAAGAG